>Ga0302325_10001000_pt1 | contig 74203 bp, 72 predicted proteins | sample Palsa_T0_2_FD_201948 | JGI IMG/M metagenome (GOLD analysis project Ga0302325, IMG submission 201948) | Peat permafrost microbial communities from Stordalen Mire near Abisko, Sweden - Palsa_T0_2 | ecosystem: Environmental > Terrestrial > Soil > Palsa > Peat permafrost | place: Sweden: Abisko...
AGCAACCGTCGCGGATCGCGGATCACGACCGAGCACAGCAGGGAGCTGCCTGGCGGTGCCAGCCACACGCGTCCCTGCCGCCCGCGGCCCGCAGTCTGCTCGGCCGCGGTCACGAGCGTGCCGTGGGAAGCGCCGGCGGCGGCGAGCTCGCGGGCGCGCTCGTTGGTGGAGGTCGTCCGCCGCAGGTGCAGCCGCGGGCGGCCGAGCGGCCCGGGGTCGCGCTGCGAGGTCGCGCCGCTCATGCCGGCCTGAGCCGCAGCTCGTCGCCAGGCGCGAGCCCCAGGCGCGCGGCTGCGTCGCCGCCGCTCACCGCCACGGCGAGCGTCCGGTAGGCGTCCTCGTACACGAGCAGCTCACCCTCGCCGACGTCCGCGAACGTGCGCGCGAACTGGGCGATGACGGGGTCGGACCCCGACTGCAGCGAGACCCGATGGCCGAGCCTCAGGCCGGACTCGGCGAGATCCTCGTGGCGGACATTGAGCTGGACGTTCCCGAAGTGATCGACGTAGACCGCGTGCGCAACGAGTGCGTCGTCGTCGCGAGCCGGCTGGGGTGGGGCGACGACGACGAGCTCCGCCGGGTTCAGCGGCTCGCCGGCGTCGGTGAGCGAAGCGCCCGCGGCGATCCGGGCCGCCACCGGGGCGAAGATGTCGCGCCCGTGGAACGTCGCCGAGATCGGCGCGAGCCGGAAGGGGGAGCGGCCGATGTCGGCCGCCTCGACGATGCCGTCACCGCCGGCCGCAGCCAGCGAGAGCAGGCCGTTGTCGGGACCGATGAGGACGCGGCCGCCGTGGAGGCGGAGCGCGACCGCGCGGCGGTCGGCGCCCACGTCGGGATCGACGACGGCCAGGTGCACGCCCACCGGCATGTACGGCAGCACGTTGCGGAGCACGATCGCACCCGCGAGCACGTCGTGGCGTGGAAGCCCGTGGGTGATGTCGATCACCCGCGCCTTCGGGCAGATCGAAGCGATCACCCCGTGGCAGACGCCGACGAAGTCGTCGCGGTGACCGTAGTCGGACAGGAAGGTGATCAAGGGAGCGCCCACATCCGGGAACGCTATCCGAGGGGGTGGGCTTCCCCTTCAGCCGGCGCTTCTGGCCGCGTCGGCGACCAACGCGTCGACCACGCCGTCGATGTCGTGCCGACTCGCCTCCACGTCGGGCTCGAGTCCGCGCTCGCGCAGTGCCTCGCTGGTCACGGGGCCGATCGAGACGAGTCGCGGCCCGCCGAGCCCGCCCGCGACTCCACCGCCAGCTCCGGGAAGTTCGCCGCCAGCCCCGGGAAGTTCGCCGCCAGCCCCGGGACGTTCGCCGCCAGGCGAACTCCCAAGGGGGCGAAGCCCCCCAGAGTCAAAGAAGAAGCGAACGGTCGAGGATGACGTGAAGGTGACGTAGTCCGCAGCCCGCGCGGCGGCCAGCTCGCTCTCGCTCAGCGGCTCGGCGACGGTCTCGTACAGCGCGAGCACGTCGACCGTCGCTCCGCGAGCGGCGAGGGCGTCCGGGAGGACGTCGCGCGCCTCGGCCGCGCGGGCGATCAGCGCTCGCGACACGGGCACGCCCGCGAGCGCCTCGATCAACCCCTCCGCCACGAACCGCTCCGGGACGATGTCGGCGATCACGCCGTGCTCGCGCAGCGCGGCCGCGGTGCCGGGGCCGATCGCGGCCACCCGCGTGCCCGCCAGCCGGCGAGCGTCCTGCCCGGCGGCTGCCATTCGCTCGAACAGGTAGCGCACCCCGTTCGGGCTGGTCACGCACAAGAGGTCGTAGCGGTCCAGCTCGGGAGCGGGGCCGTCGATCGGGACGATCCGGATCGCCGGGGTCTCGACGACCGCGGCGCCAAGCGACTGCAGCGTGGCGGCAAGCGCGCTCGCTTGGGCCCGGGCTCGCGTCACCGCGACGGTCAGCCCGGTGAGCGGACGGCGCTCGAACCACTGCAGCCGCTCACGCAGCGCCACGACCGGCCCGAACACCGCGATCGCGGGTGCGCGGATGCGCTCGGCGGCGGCGCGTTCCGCGATCGTTTCGAGTGTGCCGGTCAGCACCTGCTGATCGGCGAGCGTTCCGCGCTCGATCACCGCGGCCGGTTCATCGCGCGTCCGGCCGCCGGCCAGCAGCCGCTCGGCGATCGCCCCAAGCTGGCGCACGCCCATGTACACGATCAGGGTCCCCGGGAATCGCGCGAGTGCACCCCAGTCGAGTGCGGACTCGGGCTTGGCCGGATCCTCGTGCCCGGTCACGAACGCGACCGCGCTCGCGAGATCGCGGTGTGTGACCGGAATGCCGGCGTAAGCGGGCGCGGCCACTCCAGCGGTAACTCCGGGGACGATCTCGACCGGGATCCCGTCGGCTCCTAACGCCTCCGCCTCCTCGCCGCCGCGCCCGAATACGAACGGGTCACCGCCTTTCAGCCTGACCACCTTCTTGCCGGCGCGCGCGTGCTCGAGCAGCGTCTCCTCGATCTCAGCCTGCGGCATCGACGGCCCGCCGCCCTCCTTGCCGACGTAGATGAGCTCGGCGTCCGCCCGCGCCCCGGCGAGCGCGGAGGCCGGGATCAGCCGGTCATAGAGCACGACGTCGGCGGCTGCGATCAGTTCGAGCGCCCGCGCCGTCAGCAGGCCCGGATCCCCGGGACCCGCCCCGACCAGATAGACCCGCCCACTCACACTGCTTGCGCTTCCGCCTCGCGAAGCAGCTCGCGCGCGCCCGCCGCGATCAGCCGGTCGGCGACCGCGAGACCGAGATCTGCATACGTACGCCCGGTCAACTGGTCGCTCATCCATGCGGACCCGTCCGGGAGCCCGATCCAGGCCGTGAGCTCGAGCTCCCCGGAGTGGAGCCGGCGGGCGTGCGCCCCGACCGGCGTATTGCAGGACGCGCCGAGCGCGCGCACGAGCTCACGCTCGGCGCCGACACATGCGCACGCAAGCGAATCACGTAGCGCGTCCACGGCGCCCGATTCGCCGGCGCGAGCCTCGAGTGCGAGCGCTCCCTGGCCGGCCGCCGGCACGAGCTCATCGAGGGTGCCATCCGCGGCGTCCGCGCGTCCGAGACGCTGCAGCCCGGCGAGCGCAAGCACGACCGCGTCGCACTCGCCCTCGGCGAGCTTGCGCAGCCGCGTATCGACGTTTCCTCGTAGCGGGACGACATCGAGGTCTTCGCGTTCGGCCCGGATCTGTGCCTTCCGGCGCAGGCTGCTCGTGCCTACGCGCGCGCCCGCCGGGAGCGAGCGCAGGGACGGCGCCCCGCAGATTGCATCGCGCGCGTCGGCGCGCTCCGGAATCGCGACGAGCTCGAGGCCGGCGGGCAGCTCCGCGGGTACGTCCTTGGCCGAGTGCACGGCGATGTCGATCTCTCGATCAAGCAACGCCCGCTCGAGCTCGCTGACCCAGCGCGATTTGTCGCCGATCGCTTCGCCGCGGTCACCCGCGACGGTGACCGTGACGAGCTCGACGTCATCGCCGATTCTGTCGGCCACCCAGCGTGCCTGGGCAAGCGCGAGATTGCTCCCGCGCGTTCCGACCCGGACCATCCGGTCAGGCGCCCGGGCGTCGCCGCCGGCGCTGACTGAGCTCGCTCACCTCGGCACGTTCGGCGCCCTCGGGCTCGGCACCTTCGTCGGGCGCGTCGAGACCGAACAGCTCGCGGACGACCTGCATGCGCGCATGGAGGCGGTCTCCGCGTGGCTCCTTCATCCGCAGCGTCGGCTCGTGGAGCAGGCGGCTGACGACCGCGTGGGCGAGCACGTCGACACGCTCGAGGTCGCGGTCGGACGCGGACTCCCACTTGCCTGCGTTCTCGGCGACCACCTGCTCGGCGATCGCACGCCCTCGCTCGCGTAGCGCCGCCAGCGTGGGGAGCACCTCGAGCGAGCCTAGCCAGGTCGCGAAGTACTGGATCTCCTCCTCGACGATGCCCTCGGCTCTGCGAGCCTCGGCGCGGCGGACAGAGCGGTTTCGGTCGATGACGGCCTCGAGGTCGTCGATGTCGTAGAGGCTGACGCCGTCGATCGATGTGCAGGCGGCGTCGATGTCGCGGGGGACAGCGAGGTCGACCATCAGCAGCGGCCGGCCCTTGCGGGTGCGCATCACGGCCGCGACCTCCTCCGCCTCGAGCAGCAGGTGGGGCGACGCGGTAGCGGCGACGACGATGTCGGCGCTGCGGAGCACACGGGGAAGCTCGTCGAAACTGACCGTCTCGCCGCCGAATCGCTGGGCGAGGCTGAGCGCTCGGTCCCGACGGCGGTTGGCCACAAACACCGTTCGCACGCCGCTGTCGGCCAACGCACGAGCGGTCAGCTCGCTCGTCTCGCCGGTGCCTACGATCACAACCTCGCGGTTTCGCAGCTCGCCCAGCTGCTCGCGCGCGAGCGCCACCGCGACCGCGGGCAGGCTGAGCGCGCCCTGGCCGATCGCGGTCTCCGTGCGGACACGCTTGCCGGTCGCGAGTGCCGCTTTGAACATCCTGTTCGTGAGCGGCCCGGTCGTCTGGGCCGCGAGTGCGCGGTCGTAGGCGCGCTTGACTTGGCCCTGGACCTCGGCCTCGCCGACGATCATCGAGTCGAGCCCGGCGGTGACGCGGTACAGGTGCCTTGCGGCGTCGCAGTTGCGGTGGGTGAAGATCGCCGGCGCGAGCTCAGTCGGGCGGATCCCCGACTGCGTCGCCAGCATCGTCAGCGCTGCACTCTCGGCCTCCACCGGATCGCCCACGACGAGGTAGAGCTCCATCCGGTTGCAGGTCGAGATTCCGACCGCTTCGTAGACGTCGGTGCCGCCTCTGAGGTCGCGCAGGAACTCTGCGGCGCGGCCTTCGGCCAGCGCGAGCCGCTCGCGAACCTCGACCGGCGCGGTCTTGTGCGAGACGCCGATGCACAGGAGCTCGCTCATAGCGACGAGTCCCCCAGCCGTCCCGAACCGCTGACCGGTGCCGGCTCGCGGTGGGCGTCCGAGCCGGTAGCGGCGTCCGGCTCGCTCTCGGGCTCGGCGCTCGTCGAGCCCGGATCGCGGTCCTGCTCAGTGGCGGCCTGGTCTCGCCGTTCGAGGTCCCGATTCAGCTCGACGAGCTGGCGCTCCATCCGCCCGAGCCTGACCGCCATGATCGCGACGTAGATCAGGATCACCAGGACGAAGACGATGTAAGCGCCCGCGACGTACTTGCCTGCGGCATGGAGAGGCAGCGCGGGGGCGATCCCGAGGAGGGTCATAGCGACGGCGCCGCGCTGCGCTGCAGCGGACTGATGTCGTCATCGCCGAGCAGGCGCCGCCGCAGCGCTCGCATCTGGATCCTCGTGTTCTTGGCGGCCATCTCGTACTTCCACAGCGTTATGTAGAGGAGCGTGATGCCGAGTAGCGAGACGAGGAAAGTGAGCAGCATCGGCCCCGGGAGGTTGCTGCCCGTCAGCGTCAGCACGCGCGGATGCACGTACTCCTGTGCAGCGCGCACCGCGATGAAGTTGAGCGGCACGAACGCGCCACCGACGATCGCGAACACGCTCGCGTAGCGGGCCTGCCGCTCGGGGTCCTCGATCGAGAAGCGAAGCGGCGTGTAGGTGGCGAACATCAGCAGGACGATCAGATAGGAGACCAGCGTGGGGTCGTTCCATACCCACCAGTGGCCCCACGACGCCTTCGCCCAGATCGAGCCGGCGAGCAGCGCGGCGACGCCGAAGATCAGCGCCATGTGAATCGCCACGTAGGAGCGCAGGTCGTACCGCCGGTCACCAGTACGCAGGTGCATCACCGCGAGCACGCCGCCGAACACGAACCCGCAGAGCGACACGATCGCGAGCGGCACGTGGATGTAGAAGATCTTCTGGATGAAGCCCTGAGTGGCGTCCAGAGGGACATAGAAGAACACGAGTATCAGCGCGACGGCGATCGTCACGAAAGTAAGGATGGAGAGGCCCCGAAGGCCCTTCCCATAGGTGGGCACAGTCAGTCTTCCAAGAGGAAATCGAACACCGCGTAAGCGACCAGAGCGAACACCAAATCATAAAGCGCCAGGATGAGGAGCCACTTCCCTGGCAACGAGCCGGGACCGACCGTCCCCAGCAGGGGCCCGATCGCGCGCGCGGTCGCGATCAGCGCCGGGATCAAAAGCGGCAATCCCATGACCGGTCCGATCACGTCGCGCGCCCGGGTTTGGACCGCGAGCGCGGACACGAGCGTGCCGATCACCGCGATCCCGAGGTCGGCCAGCGCCAGCACGACGATCAGCGACGGCAGTCGTGGGCCGAGCGGCGGTCCAAGGAGCAGCACGCCGAATGCCGGCACGGCGATCACCTCGAGGGCGACCAGGAACAGGAAGAGCGCAGTGGCCTTGGCGAGCAGCAGCGACGAGCGGTCCACCGGCGCGAGCAGGAACGCGTCGAAGCCGCCCTGCTCGCGCTCGGCCACGAACAGCCGGTTGACCCCCAGGATCCCCGCGAACAGGAGCGTCGCCGTGAGCACGCCTGCGGCCAGCTGCCCGTGGATCGTGTCCTGGTTGAGACCGAAGTGGAAGATCACGAACGTGGAGATCGAGAACAGCGCCATCGCAGGTAGCGTCTCGAGCGTGCGGAGCTCGAGCAGGAGGTCCTTGCGCAGGACCGTGAACGCCGTCTTCACGAGTACAGCTCTCGGACGTGTGCGGGCGTGACCTCGCTCGCGGGGAGCGAGAAGGTGGGCCGGCCGTCTCGGAGGCCGAGCGCAAGGTCGGCCTCGGCGAGCGCCGCCTGCGGGTCGTGGCTGGTGATCACGCGAGTGCGGCCCGCGGGGCGCCCGACCAGCGGCTCGACGAGCTCGCTCGCCCCCGGATCGAGGTTCGCACGCGCTTCGTCCAGCAGCAGGATCTCCGGGTCGTGCAAAACCGCGCGGCAGACCGCGACGCGCTGGACCATGCCGCGCGAGAGCAGCCGCACCGGCTCATCAGCGCGGCGCTCCATCCGCACGGCGCTCAGCAGCTCCTCGACGCGCTCCGGGTCGACGCCGTGCAGCCGGGCGTGGTAGCGGAGGTTCTCGCGGCCGCTGAGGTCGCGGTAGAGGAGCGGCTCGTGTGCCAGCAGGCCAAGCCTTCCCCGCACTGCGAACGCTCGTTTGGGGAGCGGCTCGCCGAGCAGCACGACCTCGCCCGCGTGCTGGCGCAGCAGCGTCGCGAGCACCCGGAGCAGCGTCGACTTGCCGGCGCCGTTGCGGCCGAGCACGGCCAGCGTTGCGCCGGCCGGCACGGTCACCGAGAGGTCCCTGAGCGCGATCCGCTCGCCGAAGTAGCGAGCTACCCCGCGCAGCTCAATGGCCGGCGTGTCCGCCATTCGCTCCGCGGCCACCCGGACCACGGCGAAGCGTCGCGACGGCGTGCTGGAGCGTCGGGGCGATCACCGGGAACAGCTCGCGGATCGCCTTCGGGTTGCCGGGAAAATTGATGATCAGCGTCCCACCCGCCGTTCCCGCCACGCCGCGGCTGAGCATGCCCAGAGGTTTGAGGCGGGTCGATTCGGCGCGCATCGCCTCGGCGAACCCCGGCGCGTCGCGCTCGATCACCGCCCGCGTCGCCTCGGGTGTGACGTCGTCGGGCGTCAGACCCGTCCCGCCGGTCGTGAACACGAGCGCGGCACCGGCGTCGATGTAGCGCCTGAGCGCCGCCTCGATCGCGGCCCGGTCATCGGAGACGACCTCCTTCAGGGCGATCTCGGCGCCGGCGGCCTGCGCCAGCTCGGCGAGCAGCTCACCGGAGGTGTCCTCGCTGCGCCCGGCCGCCACCGATGTCGAGATTGTGAGTATCGCTGTCTTCACTTGAGCGCGACAGCATAGGGTTCAGAGCCCGGCTGGGCGCTCAGGGGGATTCGCCGCCGGCCAGCTCGGCGATCAGCCTGTCGAGCTCGGGGACCTCGGCTCGCAGGCTCGGCAGATTCACGACGATCCCCTCCTGCGTGCTGCGCGCGAGGACGACGATGACGCTTTCGTCCGCTGATGGGTTCTCCTCGCGGTGTGGCACGTACGGCGGCACGTAGACGTAGTCGCCAGGCCCTGTCTCGACGCGCCGCTCGGCGTCGTCCTCGAGGAAGACGAAGACTGGATGCCCGGTGACGACATAGATGCCGGTCTCGGCCTCGCCGTGATGGTGATCGCCGGAGACCATGCCCGGGCCGATGTGGCTCTCGCCCATCCAGATCTTGCGCGAGCCGTTACGCGTTCCCGAGATCGCCTCATAGCGACGCATTCCCGGTGTCTGCGCGGTCGCTTCGCTCAGCTCATCGTGGCCGGTGTGATGCAGCCGGCGATGCCAGGCCGCTGTGCCGTTCTCGGTCGGAGGCTCGCCCTGAGTCATCGCGGGCACGATACCGCGCGACCTGATCGATCAGAAGTTGGGCCCCGCGTTAGCTCCGAGGCTGTTCAGCCATGCGCGCATCAACCGGCCCGCCGGTGTGATCTGACCCTCCTCGTAGCCCGTCGTCGCGACCGCGAGCGTGATCCCGCTCGGGGTCGACCAGCCGTATTCGATCGCGGTGCCGGACTTGGCGTAGTGAGCGATCGCCTCTCCCTGCTCGAGGATGCTGCCGGGTGGTGCGATGTCGGTGATCTCCTCCGCGACGTACTGCACCTTGCCCGCGTCCGGGCCGTCCAGCAGCTCGAAGTACACCAGCGGCTGACCGGCGTACCAGTCCGGGGTAACCGCGAGGATCTTGACCCGGCAGGGCGCAAGGATCGGCGCTCCGACAGGCAGGATCGCGTCAACGCCCTGATCGGTTCGCTCCCAGGTCGTGACGTACTGAAGCGGGTCGATGTACCTGGCGTCGGTCACACGCTCGGCGACGATCTCCAGCCGAAGCTCGTGCCTGACGACGGAGAGCGGCGTTGCGTGCGCGTTGACATCACCGTAGGGATTGGCCGACGTGACCACCGCCGGCTGCACGCCCGCGGTCGGCTCGATCACCTGTGGCCGGGCTTTCGAGATCGCGCTCGTGTCGCTGCCGGCAGTCGTCGCTCCGCATCCGGCGAGGACCAGCGCGAGGATCAGCAGCAGGGCGGTTGAAGGAGCGCCTGCCGCGGTCAAGGTTCCGTTCCCGTCAACATGGACGCGCACGCTAACAGGCGGTTCCAGGTCAGGCGTACGGTTCGCGGCCGGCGGACTGCCCTTCATGCCAGGATGATGAGAATTCTCTCAGACACCTTTTTATGGATGGCTAAGCTCGCGTTCGCAGACTCGAACGCAGGTGAGCAGCACAACCATTACGGCGGGCGGCCGAAGCGGGGTCGACTGGCGACGCGCCGAGTTCGTGTTGACGCTGCTTGGGTTCCTGGGCTTCCTCACGCTGCCGATCCGTATCACCACGATCTACAGCGGCCTGCCGGCCCATCCGCTGTTCGTGCATGTGCCGGTGGTGCTGATCCCCGTCACGATCGTGGCGGCGATCGTCTGCATGATCCGGCCGGCGTGGTTCTCGCGCTACGGCATCGCTCTCGCGGTCGTGTCGATCGTCGCGATGAGCTCGGTATTCCTGACCATGCAAGCCGGTGCCGCGCTGCGCGCGGCGCTGAACCTGCAGGGCCCGGCCGCCAATCTGATCTCCCAGCACGCGCAAGCCGCACACATCCTCGCGATCGTCTACGTCTTCTTCACCGCGACGCTGATTGTTACCTTCGCCGCGCAGCGGATCTCGGGCGGCATGCCAACCGGCCTTGGCATCGTCGACCGCGTCCTATCACCCAAGCCGATCTTGGCGGCATTGCGCATCGTGCTCGTGCTGGCGTCGGTCGGCGCCGGCTACATGACCTTCAGGACCGGCGACCTCGGCGCAAAGGCGGTGTGGGAGGGGCGGATTCAGGCCGCCCACGCCGGCTTCCCCGGCGGGGCCGGCCCAGGCGCCCCCGGGCAGGTATCGCCGTCGAGCGCGACCGCACCTTAGTCGGGGCTAGCCGGCGCTAGCCGGCGTTGAACGTCGCCCGCTCGTCCGGCGTGAGCGATCTTACGCTTTCCCGTGCGGCCCGCTCAGACAGTGCTTTCGGGTTCTCGCACACTGAACATGTGTCCCAGACCCACACGACGTGACTGGCGTCCTCGACCGCGAGCTCTTGACTGTTGGGCGAGAATACGAGCGTCTGGATCGCGGCGCCGAGTGAGTGCTGACGAACGAGTTGCAAGCTGCGGGCGGCATACTCATCGACCGTTCCGTCCTCACGGCCGATCGCGTAGAAGCGGCCGTCCGGTGAGATTGCGAGCACGTTCCCTTCCGTCTCGGAGCCCGGCACCTCCACCGTGGTTCCCGACGCGAGGTCGACGCGCACGAACGCCCCACCGAGCACGGCCACGAGGACATACCGCCCGTCAGGCGACAGCAGTGCGCCCGAGCCGCTTGCTCGGTCGGGCAGGATGACAGTGCGCTCCACCAGTCCGGTACGGAGGCTCCACACGACGAGGTGAAGGCACCCATCGACGATTGCCATCAGGCGGCTGTCCGGTGTGAAGGATGGGGTCGTGGCCGCGCAACCGGCGCTGCTCTTGCCAGGCTGCAGATCCCGGACGGCGCGCGAGCGCGGGTCGATCGTCCGGGCGAAGAGCTGGTCTCCGTTGACATACGCGACGGCGATCTGACCGTCCGGGGCCACGCCTTGGGCGTCGAGGCGCCGCACGGGGACGGCGGCGACGCGGCTGCCGGTCCGCCCCTCGATTTCAACGATCCGCGGACTCGCCGACGCCGGGTTCAGGTAGGTCAGCCACCCGAGGTCGGGGGATGCCGCGAAGCACGCGGAGTTACAGGTGTTGAAGACGCTTCTCTCAGGGAATCCAGGGAACCGACGCACGATCCGTCCGGCGTGACGGTCGACGATCTCGCCCTGATCGCCGACGAGGACGAGATCCCTGCCGTCAGGTGTGAACGCCACGGCTGGGTCCGACGGCGCCTGCAGCCGCAGCTGCTCGGTTCCCTGCACCGCCCAGGTCCGGAAGATGCCGTCGAGGGACACGGTCACGAGCTCGTTGTCGGCGGACGGGATCGCCAGATCCCCTGCGGCGATGCTGCTGCTGCTGGTGTCACGCACCACCAGACGTCCCGTCGCGGCGTCCAGCACATCGGCTGCGCCCGAGCTGTACCCGACCGCGACCAGCCGGCCGTCCGGCGAGGTCTGAATCGGGCTCGCGAGCGCCTGCACCGGACCGTTCGCAATCCAGCGCACGCGCCGGGTGCGCGCATTGACCGACCAGGTCGTCGCGACCTCGTTGTCGTTGTCAGCGTTTATCTCCGATCCGGTGACGTACCAGGTCCGGCCGTCTGGGGATACCCTCAGGAAGTTGACCGCGGCCAGCTGCGGCGGCCTCGCCAGAGCCACCGTCTGCATCCTCCCGGTGACAACGTTCAGAGCGGTCAGCCCAGGGAACAGGTTTCCGCGTCCCCGGGTCTGTCCCGTGGAGGCGATCAGCAGCAGATCCGGCGACGCCGGCATCATGCCGTTGATGATGTTCAGACTGGCGTCGCCGTGCGCGATCACCCGCAGGCGCCCGGTGCGGAGGTTGGCAAGACCGACGGTGTCGTTGTCTGCGATCGCGAGGTAAGCCCCGCGTGGACCGCTTGCCACCTGATCGATCGCGAACGGGGCGGTGTAGATGCGCCGGACCTGCTTGGAACGTATGTCGACGGTGACGAGGCTGCGTCCGGTGGCGACGATCAGCGTCCGTCCCGTCGGGCCCAGGACCATGTCGGTCGATGACGGCCCCACCCGCACCCGCCCGATGATGCGCTTGGCGGGCAGGTTCGCGAACACAACGTAGCCGTTGCAGGTGTTGTCAGCCGCGACCTGGCCGCCATCGAGCAGGAACAGGAAGTTGGCGGTCAGGCACCCTTGGGCCCCGAAACCCGGCAGCTGAGACCGGACCGTGTTGGCGTCGAGGGCCTCGGAGGCTGCGAGCTCTGCCTGGGCGGTCGGGGCAGCGTTGAGCGCTGCTCGAGCGAGCAGCAGAGCGAGCTGCGGATCGCGCGCGAGCTGGGTCTCCGCCTCGCCGGCGAGAGCCTGCGATCGTGCGGATCCCTCCGCCCGGACCGCGTCGTTGCGGCTGGCGAGTGCAAAGATCAGTAGCGCGACCGCGGCGATCAGGAGCGCCGCGCTTCCGGCGAGCGCGCGGCGGAGGCGGCGGTTGGCGGTCAGCTGGCGCTGCTGAGTGCGGGCCGATTCATCGACGCTGGCGTTGAGGAAATCGCGTTCGGTCTGGTTGAGCAGCTCGCCGTTTGGTGTGGCCCATTCGGCAGCGGCGTCGAGGCGCGTGCCGCGGTACAGGTCGGCGGACTCGCGGCCGGCGGCATCCCAGAGCTGGGCGGCGTCGCTCAGCCGACGGTGCAGGCGGATCCCTTCGCGGTCCTCCTCGAGCCAGCGCCGCAGCGTCGGCCAGCGGCGGATCAGCACCTCGTGCGCAACCTCGGCCGTCCCCTCATCGAGGGTCACCAGGCGAGCGTCCGCGAGACGCTCGAGCAGCGTCCTGACCGCGTCGCCCGATGTGCCCTGCGGCACGAGCTCCTCGATCCGCACGCGACGGCGGGTGTCCTCGACATCGTCGCCGAGCTCGGTCAAACGCAGGAACACTCCTCGCAGCAGCGGCCGGTCGGACTCCGGCGTCTGCTCCTCGACCGCGTCCGCCGTCTGCGCGACCGCCGAGCTGACCCCGCCGCTCTGCTCGTATGCGGCAACGGTGAGCGTCCTCCCGTCGCGACGCTCCCACGTCTCCCGCAGAGCGTGTGACATCAACGGCAGCGCACCCGGCTCCCCGGCAACATCACGCAGCACCAGATCGATCAGACCCGGCTCGAGCCGAAGGCCCGCAAGCCGAGCCGGCTCCGCGATCGCGCGGCGCAGATCCTCGTCGCGCATCGGGCCGAGCAGCACCTGATTCTGGGCGACCGCGGCAGCAAGCTCGGGGACCGTGCTCATCTCGCCGTAGAAGTCCGCCCGCACGCCGATCACCACCGGTCCCGCCCGCGACAGCAGCAGGGCGATGAACCGCGCCCTGCGCTCGAGGTCATGACACTGCGTGTACAGCTCCTCAAACTGATCGACGACCAGCAGCCCCCGAGGCGCCAACCACCGCCAGCAACCGCCCCGGCGCGATCCTGGCGAGCACGTCGGCCGCCACTTCCTCGCGGCCGAAGAAAAGGTGGCGATCATGCGGTTCGAACGCCAGCAGGCCGCGATATGGGCATGCCGCGGCAGCCGGCGCCGTCGTCAGCCCGTGCCCTGTGATCGCCTTGATTGCCTCCGGCCGCTCGATGCCCTTGAGGCTGTGGGGCCCCAGATCCACGATCGCGCAGCCGTCCGGAAGGTCGGCGCTCGCGAGCGCGGCCGTCGTCTCGGAGATCAGCACCTCGCCGCCGCCTGCCTCGCCCCGCACCCGCGCCGCGAGATTCACGGTTGTGCCGAAATAGACCCCACCCCGCGTCTGGGCCTCGCCGGTGTGGAGGCCGAAGCGGGCCCGGATGGGGGCGCCATCAGGCCACGGCTCAGCGGCCAGGGCGCGGGTCGCGTCGATCGCCGCTTTCACGGCCTGGACGGCAGACTCGAACACCGATGCCGTGGAGTCACCTTCTCCCATCGACTTCAGAAAACGGCCGCCATGCGATTCGACGGCACGAGCGATCAGCTCGTCGTGGCGAACGAGCGACTCGGCCATCGCGCCCGGCTGGCTCTCCCACAGCCCGGTCGAGCCCTCGATGTCGGACATGCAGAACGTCATCACCCCGGTCGGCAGCGTGGAGACCCATCCGGCGCGCAGCCGCTCGACCAGCTCGCCAGGTGTCGCGGGACGCTGCCCGGGATCGGTCGCGAGGCCGGCAAGGATCGCCGCCTCGAGCTTCGCGGCCTGCGCCGCGTCGAGCCCCACCAAGGCCGGCGGGGCATCGGCCGGTGGCGCGCCGGTGAGCAGTGCCACGGCCGTCGCGGTGAGCGCGTACACGTCGCCGGCGCGGGACGGCAGCGCTCCGGCGCCGATCTCCGGCGCGCGAAACCCGACGGTGCCCTTGCGCTCGCCCGCGGCTCCGAGGGTGGACGAGAGCCCGAAATCGACCAGCTTCACGTGGCCGCCCCGCGTCAGGATGAGGTTCGCCGGCTTGACGTCGCCGTGAACGATCGGCGGGTCGTGGGTGTGGAGGAAGGTCAGTGCCTCGGCGGCCTCGGCGAGGTAGGCGAGGACGCTTGACAGGGGAAGGCCTGGGTTGCCCTTGTCCGCGATGAGTCTCGCCAGATCGGTGCCGTCGACCCAGTCCATCACGACGACGTACTGGTCGCCCTCGAAGAAGTCCTCGCGTACGAGCGGCAATGAAGGATGGGGCGTCAGCCCAAGCAGGACCCTGGCTTCCCTGAGCAGATCATCGCGGCTCGGGGTGGACCCAACCGGCCTGATCTTGAGCGCCACCTGGCGGGCGTGCTGGTGATCGAGCGCCCTCACCACCCTCGCCTCGCCACCGGCGCCAAGCATCTCGAGCAGCTCGTAACGACCCTTGAGCAGGGTCCGGGTGGGCTCGCCCGTCACAGGGCAGGCTGTGCGACGCCGATCATAGAGTCGCGTGTCACGAGTGAGGCCAGCTCTTCCTCCGTCGCGCTCTCGATCGCCGACGGCCGGCGGGGGATCACGAGGTAGCGGATATCGGCAGTCGAGTCGAGGACACGGAGCTCGGTGTCGTCCTCGAGCTCGACCCCGAACTCGGACAGGACGCCCCGTGGGGCTGAAACGGCGCGCGATCGGTAGGCCAGGCTCTTGTACCAGTCCGGCGGCGGCCCGAGTAGCGCCCGCGGGTAGCACGAGCAGAGCGTGCAGACGACCATGTGATGCACGGCGCGGGTGTTCTCGACGGCAACGAGGTTGCGCGCCTGCCCGGTCTCCAGGCCGAGCTCGAGCGCCGCCGCATTCGCGTCGGCAAGCAGTCGCGCCTTGAACTCCGGATCGACCCATGCGCGCGCCACGAGCCGCGCGCCGTCAGCGGGCGTGCGGGACACCAGCCAGTCGACCATCTGGCCTACGTCGTTGCGGCGGATCACGCCCTTCTCAACCAGCAGCTGCTCGAGTGCACGCGCCCGCGGAGCAGCCGCAGGCTCATCGCCGTTCGTGATCGGCGCGTGGTCGTGCGCGTGGTCGTGGACGTGGTCCTGACCACTCACTCGATCTCCTCCAGCCAATGCTCGTAGACGTCCGCGTAGATCCGGTCGCCCGCCGGGCCGCCGTACTCTGGCCAGATGTCGTGCTGATCGAAGCCGATCAGGTACAGGGCCTGCTTGGGCAGCCCGTCGGCGCCGTACGCGCGCGTCTCCGGATTCGCGAACGAGCCTTGCAGCCGCTCGACAATGCCGCTCTGGCCCTTGAGGTACTCCGGAGTCCGGTAGTGGCCTTCGTGGCTGCGGGCGGCGACCCGCACGCGTTCGCCCACGCGACGAGTCATCCGGCGAGCCTCAGATCGAGCTCGCCCGGAGCGAGGATCCCCTTCTCGGCGAGAAGCGTCTCGATCGAGAAGAGCCAGCGCTCGTAATAGGACGCGCTTTCGTACCGGCTCGGAGGCATACTCTCGATCCCCCGACGCAACTCGTCGACGGTCATCACCTGCGCGCGAACGAGAGTGGCCACGAGCGCATCGGTCAGCAGCTCCCAGTCGGCGAGCTCGTGCTCGACGCGGTTGATGCGCGCGTCCGTCGGCCATCCGCCGCGGTCATGCACAGCTCGATCCACGCCTTGATGGTAACCCGAACCCGAGGGCGGGCGAGACGGCTGCGCTGATACGTCGGGAGCCCTACGAGGGATCCCCGGGGTGGTCGGTTTCACACCGGAGAGGGTTGTGGCCGGGTAGGGCATGCTGGACGCTGGTGTCCTCCCGCGGCAGCGGATGACCTGGTGAACGGCACGAGGAGTTGTGGATTGATGTCGGAGTTTCTTGTTACACCGGAGGACGTGATCGTGGCGGCGGGAAGGCTCGGCGCGATCAGCGGTGGGGTTGAAGACCTGTGCGGCCAGCTGCGTGGCTGCGCCGGAGCGGCGGCGGGGACCCCCGCCGAGGGAATCTTTGATGGGATGCTCGGGCATTTCTCGGCGGTGCTCCCGCATTTCGGGCTGGCCGGCGAGCATCTGGGCGCGGCGGTCGCGAGTGCGGGCACGGGCTATTCGCGTGGTGATGACGAGGTGGCGAGTTCGTGTGACGGCGGCCTGGCGGCGGGCTGCCCGGCGGCTCTCACCCCCGCCGCCAGACCCCCGAACGACCCCCGGACTTCTCGAGCAGCGTGACCTCGGCGATCTCGGCGCCGCGGTCGATTCCCTTGATCATGTCGTAGACGGTGAGAGCTGCGACCGCGGCAGCCGTCATAGCTTCCATCTCGACGCCCGTAGGCCCGGTCGTGTGCGCTTCGGCGGTGAGGGTGATCATGCCCGCGGCGGCGTCGACGTCGCCCTCGACACCGATGAACGACAGGGCGAGTGGATGGCAAAGCGGGATCAGGTCGGCGGTGCGTTTCGCGGCCTGGATACCGGCGATCCGGGCGACGCCGATGACGTCACCCTTCGGGGCGTCGCCGGCGAGGACGGCATCGGCTGTGCCGGGCGAGATGCGGACCAGGGCCCGGGCGACGGCGCGGCGCTCGGTCGGCGCCTTGTCGCCGACGTCCACCATCCGCGCGCGGCCGCTGCCGTCGAGGTGAGTCAGCTGTGCCGGTTCGTCCCTCACGCGGGAGCGTGCGTTCGCTGCGCGTCGAGGATCAGGTCGACGACGGCGTGGATGTCGCCCGCACGCAGTAGCTCGATCGGGTCCGGGTCCCCGTTCACGATCGATTCGAAGAACTCCTTGCGGTCCTGGTAGGTCGGGAGCGTGGCCTTCGCCCAGCCGCGGGCTTCGTTGAGCAGGACCGCGAGCTGGGCGTACGGCTCGCCGAACTGGTCCGCGATCTCTCGCTTCATCCGCTTCGCGAGCGCGGGGGACGCGCCCGCGGTCGAGATCGCGATCGCGAGCGGCCCGTTGCGGACGATCGCGGGCAAGATGAAGTTGCACAGGGGCGGGACGTCGACGACGTTGACGAGCATCGCTCGCTCCTCGGCGTCTTCGAACACCCGGATGTTGACCTCGGAGAGGTTCGTGGCGGCGATCGCGATCAGGCAGCCGTCGAGGTCCGAGGGCTCATACTGCCGCCGCTCCCAGGCGATCGACCCCTCGAGCGCGAGCTGGACCAGCTCCGGGTGCGCTTCGGGGGCTACGAGTGTCACCTTCGCGTCGCACGCCAGCAGGCCTTCGACCTTCTCGAGACCGACGTTGCCGCCACCGACAACGAGGCAGCGCCGGCCGGTGAGCCGTAGGCATGCAATGTAGAACGGGGTTTCGAGCATGCCCTGCACGCAGGACTGATCACAGATGCCCCTGCGAAGCTGGCAGACGCATTCCTTGCCGGTGTAGGCCTGGGCTGGCATCTCGGGATAAGGGTAGTCCAGGCGGATGCTCTTAACGCCCGGCGGATCGCTCCAGCTCAGAAAACCTGGCAGGATCGAACCGGTGAAGGCCACAGACAGTCCTCCCGCAGACCCGTCTCCAGGCGCCGAGGAGCTCTTGCGCGTGGCCGTGAACGCCCACGAGGCAGGGGACATGGTGGCGGCCGAGTCGGCTTACCGCGACGCGGCGGAGGCGGGGAACGTGGTCGCGGCCTTCCAGCTCGGGGTCATCCTCCAGACCCGCGGTTCCTATGAGCTCGCCGCTGCCGCTTACGCGCCCGCAGCCGCCGGCGGGGACACCGAGGCCGTGCTCAATCTCGCGATCCTCCTCGCCTACGAGCTGGGGCGGCCCGACGAAGCGATCGCGCTGCTTCGTGAATTGGCGCTGCTTGGGGACGTCCGGGGGTGGCTCGAGCTCGGAATGCTCTACGCCCACCAAGGTGGCTTTACCGAAGCGGAGTCGGTGCTCAGGAAGGCGCTTGACGATGAGCCCCGCGCCCATATGGCGCTGGGCTCGGTCCTCTCGGCCATGGATCGGCACGAGGAAGCGCTTACCTCCTACCGAGCAGCAGTTGCCGGGCAGATCGACGGAGCGTGGTCGGGGGTGGCTTGGGAGTTGATGCGGCTGGGTCGATTGGAAGCTGCCGAAGATGCCGCCACGCGGGGAGTTGCGGCGCAGGACTCCGGGGCAGGCGGCGTCCTCGGCGTGATCCTCCGCCAACGCGGGCGCACCGATGACGCGGCGGCCGCGTTTGAGGCGGCGCTCGAGCGGGGGGAGCCGGCCTGGCTCCCTTATGGTGATCTCCTCGCAGGCTGGGAGGGACGTGAGGACGCTGCGGAGGCGGCATACGCGCAGGCGATCAAGCATGGTGAGGCCGACGCAGGCACCGCCCTCGTGAAATTCCTGGTCGAGCGAGGCCGAGAAGATGACGTGCGCGAGCTGATCGCCGATCAGCTCGCCCTGCGGCCCGACGACGAGAGTCTCCGCCGGTTATTCGAGTCCCTGCCTCCCGGGGATTAGCTACCGCGGCAGCGCGTCGCGGGCTAAACGTGCGCCGAGCTTGAGCAGCGGTGCGGCGCCGGCGCGCAGCGCGCCGACACGGATCGATGGCCGGCCGTACAGGATCGAGGCCGTCTGGCGCAGCGCCCGGCCGAGCGTCTCGTCGTAGGGGTGCCACCAGGGGTCGCGGACCGTCGAGGGCTCCCACACGCGGAGCTTGATGTTGACGCACTCATACAGCCCGAATTTGGAGTGGGTCCGTCCGAGGCCAGAGTCCTTGACCCCGCCCCACGAGCACTGGCAGGCGCCGTGGCTGAACATGTGGTCGTTGATCCAGACCATCCCGGTCTCGAGCTCGCGGGCGATTCGCTCGCCCTTCGGGCGGTCCGAGGTCCAGACCGACGCGCCGAGGCCAAAGCTGGAGTCGTTCGCCAGCGCAACCGCCTCGTCCTCTGACTCAACCACCACGATCGGAAGCACCGGCCCGAAGATCTCCTCGCGCATGATCCGCATCTCGTGCCTCACGCCGGTGAGCACGGTCGGGGCGTAGAACGCGCCGTGCTCGAACTCGGGGACTTCGACCGGGCCACCGCAGCGCATCTCGGCGCCCGATGCGACCGCGTCGTCGACGAGCTCGGCGACGAGGTCGAATTGCTCGCGCGAGATCATCGGTCCGATCTCGGTGCTCCACTGCATCGGATCGCCGATGCGCAGACGGCGGGCACCCGCGACAACGCCGGCGATGAACCGCTCGGACACCTCTCGCAGCACGTAGGCGCGCTCGACGCCGGAGCAGGTCTGCCCCGCGTTCGCGAATCCCGCCCAGAGCGCGCCCGCGATCGCGTGATCGATGTTCGCGTCGGGCAGCACGATCATCGCGTCCTTGCCGCCGAGCTCGAGCACCGAGCCCTTCATCTGGCGCGCGCACGCCTCGCCGACACCGCGTCCCACCTCGACGGAGCCGGTGAAGAACACCTTGCTGACGGTCGACTCGACCAGTGCTGCGCCCGTCCCGGGGCCGTGGACGACACGCAGCAAGCCCTCGGGCACGCCCGCGCGCTCGAACGCTCGCACGATCCGTTCGCCCGTCAGCGGCGTCAGCGAGGCCGGCTTCAGCACGACACCGTTGCCGGCCATCAGCGCCAGCGCGACTTCACCGAAGGGGATGCTCCAGGGGTAGTTCCAGGGCGAGATGATCCCGATCACGCCGAGTGGCTCGTACGTGAACGCCGAGCTCTTGGTCTTCAGGAACAGCTGCGGCATCGGGATCTTCTCGTCTTCGAGGATCTCCCGGCCGGCGTGAGCGATCCAATTCAGCGCGTCGATCGTCGGTAGCAGCTCCATCGAGAACGCCTCGTTGCGTGGCTTGCCCTGCTCGCGCGAGATCAGGTCGCGGATGCTGTCGGACTCATCGATCAGGACCTGCGCGGTTCGCTCCAGGTAGCGGCCCCTGGCGGCCAGCGTGAGCTGTCCCCAGAACGGCTGGACCTTGGCGACGGCATCGACGACCGACTGGATCTCCTCCGGCGGGGTGGTCGGCACGGCGCCGACGCGCTCGCCAGTGGCGGGGTTGAACGACTCGAGCTGGGATGTGATCGTGGACGCCGTCATCGCGTGAGTCTAAGTCTATGCGCCACGCGAACTCCCGAAGGACGCTAGGCGGCTCGGGCGCGCGTGATCGCGAGCGCACGACCCGACAGGGCCGCGCAGAGGAGCTCTCCGAGGCCTTCGGTGAGCCGTTCGTCGACGAACACGAGCTTGGGCTCGGCGCGCGGCTCGAGCACGATCGCGCCGAAGCCCACGAATGTCTCTCCCCTTCCAACCAGAGCAGTCGCGCAGATCACGGCGCGGTCGCGATCGAACCTGAGCAGATGCTCGAGCTCGAATGGATTCAGTTCGATCCCCCACTCCGCGGCGAGAGCTTGCATCGCCGGCGAATCGGCGGGCCGGGCCAGGCGCAGACGCACCCGCGGGCCGCGCGGGAGCGTGTACGTGCGGGACAGGAGCGCCCCTGGATCGAACGCGGAACTCACTTGCTACAGGGTAGTAGGTGCCGGACGTCCTCCTCGACCCCGACGGACACAACGTCGAGGCCGTCTGGCACGCGCCCGACGAGGGCTGAGACCTTTGCGCCCAACGAGAGCTAAAACGATTTGTTGGCCGGGCGACATCATGCGGCGGTTGTGACCAGCCGACCCGGATGATCTCCGGCTGCTCGACGCGCAGCTACCGTTGATCACCTGCTGATCGTCGCTTCCCGCCAGCCCTGACCGCAGCCACTCGACGCCGACCAGGCGACCACGTCGGCGTCCGATCGGTTTCACTGAACGAACGCTCGCCTGGCCGCGGAATCGGCGTCTCGGGTGGCCGCTCTTGACCTGGCTGGTGCCGTCAGGCAGGAGCCCCTCGAAAGAGTCTGGACAGTCCGTGCGCCCGGCACCGGGCAGTAGCCCTGGCCCGCCGCGACCACGCATAATGAGCCGCTCCAATGCCACCGGTGAAGCGTGATGCGCTGCCGCTGCCAGCGCTCCTTTCGGCCGCGTTCGTCGCGTTCACGGTCGAGGCCGACAACGCTTTCGAGCAGCAGCTCCTGCACCGGACGACGTCGTTCGGCGCCACCGCCGAGCGCGGTGGGGTGTGGCTGACGTCGCTGGCGATGTGGTTCAACTGCGTGCGCGGTCTGAGCGCCGGCGGCCCGCAAACGGTCGCCGAGCTCGAACGGCGGGTCCGGATGGGGACAAACCTCGACGGGATGCGTCGCTGGGGCTATATCACCATCGACGGGACCGGGCGCCTGCCGCGGCGGCCAGGCGGCGCCGGCAAGCCGCACGCCAGGCCCGGATCGGTGCTCGCCTTGACCGATCGCGGCCGTGCCGCCGACGCAGTCTGGCGGCCGCTGCCCGCGGCGATCGAGGCGCGGTGGGGCGACCGTTTCGGCGCTGCCACGGTCGAGCGGCTGCGGGAGGGACTGGTGTCGATCGCGGGACAAATCGAGGCGGCACTGCCGGACTTCATGCCGATCACTTTGGGCTACGACAAGCCCCCGGAACCGCCTGCCCGTGACCCCGCCGAACGCGCGCCGGACCGCGAGCTGCCGCTGGTTTCGCTGCTCTCGCGGGTGCTCCTGCGATTCGAGCTCGACTGCGATCACGGGGAGCAGGTGTGGCTTGCGGTGTGGTCCGACCTGATCCGCGTGCTCGATCCGTCGAACGCGGTCGCTGTTCGTGACCTGCCGGCGCTGACCGGCGTATCGAAGGAGGCGCTTAGCGTGATGACCGGCAGACTGGAGAAGGCCGGTGTCGTCGTCCTCGAGCCGCGACCCGCACCCGCTCGCGGCAAGCAGCTGCGGCTCACGCCCGACCGAGGTGTCCGGGCACGTGCCGCGGTCCCGCGGCAGATCGCGCGGACGGTACAGGCGTGGGAGCAGACCTACGGGCGCACGGCCGTCGCCGAACTGCACGCAGCGCTACGCGCTGTCGCCGGGGACGGCACCCGGGACGGGTCACCGCTGTTCCCAGGTCTGGAGCCGCCGGCAAACGGATGGCGAGCACAGCTGCCGCCGCCGCGGCTGCTGCCCTGGCATCCGCTCGTCTGGCATCGCGGCGGATACCCTGACGGGAGCTGACGGCGGCTCCGACGCTCGACGTCGAGCGGCGCGGACGTGTCGCTAGACCACCGACGACCGACCGGTCCGAGCGTCCCGACTGGCCGCCTGGCGCCGGCGACACGGGCGGTCTCAATACCGAATCCCGGACCGGGCATCCCGGGAGGGTTCGACGGAGGAGGGTTCCTCGGCGAATACCGGTATATGTTTATCGAGCAGAAGGGCGTGAGCTCAAGCCGGCTTGTGGCTCGAGAGGCTGCCTCGCTACGGACTGCTGGGTGGAGGCTTGTTCGGACGCTGGGTAAGGGGCGGACTAACGCTCCGCCGCATGTCGGAACGCCAGGTTCCGTGAGCGAACTCAAGTCATCGGCTGCCGGTCTGCACGTCACCTTCGCGATGGTCAACAGCCTGTCTGACGCCGAAGGGCAAAGCGAGGGGGCGATAGGACTCACGCGCGCGATCAAGCAGGCCGTTGGCCACGAACCGATAGAAATCACCGGATGGCGCGCGGCCGCACCTTTGCCCTTTGTCTCAAGCTGGTCGCCGGCGTCGCGTTGGTAGTGGCGCTGAGCGGCTGCTCAAGCAAGCTGGCGACGATGTATTCGCACTCGGGTCCGTTGCTCAGCCCCAGCGCAGCCGCCCGGATTGAGAACGCCGCTCCGCTCAGCCGAAAGCAGTACCTGGCGTTGGCAGAGCAAGGGGTTGCTAAGACGGCGCTGTGGTGGGTCCCCAAGCTCCACGGGTATCTCGCTTACCTCGGTGACACCCAGGGCCGTCCGCTGGGAACGCTGTGGGATAACGTCAGCACCTTTGAACTGCTGTCTGAGGTGGCGATCGCTCACCCCACGCGCAAAACCCTTGCTGCTGTGGAGTCCTTTGGCGATTCCTACCAGAGCTACTGGAACGCGAACCTCAAACCCGTTCCGGGATACGCTCCCTACCCGGGTGACGACGGCGCGCATCAGACAACCTGGTACGACGATGCGGGCTGGTTGGGGCTGGCGTTCCTGGATGCTGACAAGGCGGTCAGCTCCGACCGCTACCTTGACGACGCTGAACGCTCCATGTCGTTCATTCAGGCCGGTGGCTGGGACGGCAAGCAGGGCGGCGATATGTGGTGGGACACCACACACCAATGGCGCTCCGGAGAGGCGTTGGCCGCGGACATTGACCTGGCGGCGCGGCTCTATCAAGCCACCGGCAAGGCTGAGTACCTGCGATCCGCCACCAGCTGGATCGCGTGGGCCAACAAGCACTTGAAGCAGGCGAACGGGGTCTACAGCAGGACCTCAAGCACCCCCTATGGATCAGAGGCGTACATCGGGTCTGATCATTCCCTCTCCTACCCGGTCGGGACCAAGCGCAGCACCTCCGACCTGGGCGGCGAGAGCGGCGCGACATCCGGCCCCGGTCTGCGCGTGACCTCTAGGCTCCCGCCGGGATGCAAGGCCGGTCAGTCCGCCAAGGCATGCGTCACAGAACTCTGTAAGTCACACCCAAAGATGTGTCCCAGCAGAGCCGGAACCACGCTCGCGAACGGGGGCGGCACCCACCGCGCAGCCAACGCGAAACCCACGTTCGTGGCAATGCCGCAGGACGGTGAGGGCGCGATGCTCGCTGCCTTCGTGTCCCTCTACCAGAGCACCGGTCAAGGCTCCTGGTTGACCGAGGCTCAGAACCTCGCGGGCAGCATAATCAAGTGGCTTGAGCCGTTTGACGACGGCTCGGAATATGACGGGATCGCGCTGCGTGGGTTCGTGACTCTGTACGCAGCGGACCACGACCCCCGCTGGTACAAGTTCGTCACATCACTGGCATCGGTAGTCATCCACACGGCACGGAGCGCCCCGGGCGTCTACTTGAAGCCGTGGGGCGGCGGTAAGTCGGTGCCAGGAGCCGTGCCTGAGATGCTTCGTACCGACGCCAGCAGCCTGATGGTCTTCGCAGCCCTTGCGACGGTCGCCCCATCGAACTGATCCCGGAGATTTCGGCACCCGCCGCTAAGCCCGGGAAGCCCGAGCCCGCGACGCACGGCGACCCCCTACGGCAAGACCTGCGGGCCAGGAGCGATACGCGCGGTCGTTGTTGGGAAGCTCTGGCTGCCGCCTTAAGGACGATGCCGCTCGCCCGGCCGGCACCGCCTCGGCGGTGCATGCAGGCGCTGACGCTGCGGCCCGCGCACGACTCCGAGTGCGCATCAAGGCCCAATGGGGAAGAGGATGTGCCGCGCGGGCTGTCGTTGTCAGTGCTCGCCGGGACGTGGCTGACCTTGGAGTCGCTATTCGACCTTAATGTCGTCCACGTCCAGATCGACGGGTCGCGACGCCGCCACACGACGAGATGGGACCACACCGAGAGGGCTGCGTCAGTCGTTCCGCGCGACCGCGTCGAGTGCGGCGGCGATGTCGTTGATCAGGATCATCAGGTGGAGGGGATCGGTCGGTGAGGGCTCGAGCCCGTGGCGGACATAGAAGGCGCGCGCCTCGTCGTCGATGGCGTGCGTCAGCATCGCACGCACGCCAATCGTCTCTGAGGCGGCAAGCGTTCGCATCATCGCATCGCGCAGCAGCCACGCACCGAGGCCTCGGCTAGCGACTGAGCCGTCGACCGCGAGGCGTGCGAGCAGGACGACCGGGACTGGGTAACGGGGCATGCCTTTCACAACGCGGGAGGTGGCATTCTCGCGTTCGATGCCGGCCGCTGTGAGCGCGTGGTAGCCGACCACTCGGGTCTGCTCTGAGTCGACGACGACGTAGGTCCGCGCCGACCCTGCGGCTGCTGCTTGGCGGGCGTGCCTCTCAAGCCAGACGTCGAGCGACGGGCGTCCGCAGTCGAACCCCTGGATGACGTGCTCGGAACTCAGCGGCTCGGGGTCGCCGAAGCGCGCCACTACTCAGGGCGTGGACGGCGAAACAGCTCGACCAGCGAGGGGATCTCGCGGGTGGGCCGGTCCAGCGCCGCTGTGAACGCTCGCCACTCCGCGGGCGGGAGCACAAACCGGGTGCGGTCTGCCAGGACGCGCTCGGCCCGCTCTCGTCCGCTCTCCACAAGGAACTCCGACAGCGATTCATGGGTCTCCGCGGCGGCACTGCGGAAGAGTTCGTCATCGCTTGACGCGACGCGGAGATGAACACGCTGGGTCTTGGCCTCGGACACCGCTCTACTGTACGCCAGGTGTGCGTACAAGGCAAGGGTGGCCAGCGTAATCGGCAGGGCGTCGCCCGCATGCTGATTCGATCAGCACCGAACACTTCTCAAGAACGCGCCCAGACCGCGAATGAGCGGCGGGGCTTCACCGCTGCCTCCTGACGCACAGAGCGGCGAGGTCGAGGCCGTAGACACCGTAGGTCTCACAGCCCATCCGTGCGGAGAACAGCTCGTGGTAGGAGCCGTTTCCTTACGCGATCCAGGGGGCGGCGCGGACGATCGCGCCCCGATTGAGCACCAACACCAGCAGCAGAGCCCGCTGCTTCGCCCCACCCAGCTCGAGCGGCCGCCCATCCTTTATCGCCTCAAACGGACCGAGAAGCCTGAACTCCACGCTGGTCTCCGAACTTTGCCCGGCGCAACCGTACCACCGAGGAACGCTGGAGATTTACCGATTTCCAACCGCTTGCAACCGCCGCTTCACCGCCAGCCGGGACCGTGTGCCCCGATCCGATCGCACAGGGTGATCGGCAACCCAGGAGGTTTGCAATGCGCTCGTACCACCCCGTATAACGACCCTCGCCCTCGCCCTCGGCCTCGCGCTCGGCGCCGTCGCACCCGCCACCGCGTCCGCCGACTTGATCGGAGGCGACCCGTCGGCTTATGGGCCCACCGAGCCGGCCGTCCAGATCCTCCGCGTCTCCACCCCCCGCACCTTCGACTGGGGCGACGCCGGGATCAGCGCCGCCGCCGCCGTCGTGCTGATGGGCGGCGGCACGCTCCTAGCTGGGGGTCGCCGGCACCACCCCGAAGGTCGCTGATCCTGGTGCATTGCGGCGACCTGACCACGCGGGTAAGCGGTCAGCGAGAGGGCCGATCCGGTGGTTCCGGTGCGTCAGCCGGGCGATCTCCAGCATGCTCGGTGGATCGAGTCGAGCGCCGGTGCTCGCGCTGGGCGTCGACGCTCCCGCGGCGGCTAAGCCGTTCGGCGATCTCAGCCTCGCGGCCGTGGTCGGAGGGTTGGTAGTAGCGGGTGCCGGCGAGGTCGCCGGGGAGGTAGTCCTGCTCGACCCATCCACGCGGGTCGTCGTGCGGGTATCGGTATCCGACGCCGTGGCCGATCCGCTCAGCGCTCTTGTAGTGAGCGTCGCGGAGGTGTGGCGGTACCGGTCCGGCGGGCTTGGAGCGGACGTCGTCGAGGGCTGTCCAGATCGCGGTGGCGGCGCGGTTGGATTTGGGTGCGGTCGCGAGGTGGATCACGGCCTGGGCGAGATTGAGTTGTGCCTCGGGTAGGCCGACATACTCGACCGCGTGCGCGGCGGCGGTCGCGATCAGCAGGCTGGTGGGGTCGGCCATGCCGATGTCCTCGCTGGCGAGGATGACCAGCCGGCGGGCGATGAAGCGAGGATCTTCGCCGGCGACGATCATCCGGGCGAGCCAGTGCAGGCCGGCGTCGGGGTCGCCGCCGCGGATGCTCTTGATCAGGGCGCTGACGACGTCGTAGTGGTCGTCGCGGCCCCAGGTCAGTGCGCGCGTGGTTCTGGCTCGCTCGACGTCGTCGAGGCTCACGCGCCGGCGATCGCCGGCGATTGCCACCGCGACTTCCAGGGTGGTCAGCAGCGCGCGTCCATCGCCGTCAACGGTGTCGATGATCGTCTCAGCAGCCAGCTCGTCGATCGTGGCCCCCTCGGTCTCCAGGCCGCGGTGCAGGAGGGTGCGTAGCGCTTCGTGGTCGAGGGGCTCGAGGCGGAACAGGGTGGAGCGGCTGAGCAGCGGTCCGTTGAGCTCGAAGAACGGGTTCTCGGTCGTGGCGCCGACGAGGGTCAGGGTGCCGTCCTCGACGCTCGGCAGCAGCGCATCCTGTTGGGACTTGCTGAAGCGATGGACCTCGTCGAGCAGCAGCACCGTGGAGGCACCGGTCTCTCCGAGCCGGCGACGCCCGCGCTCGGCTGCTTCTCTGACGTCTTTGACCCCGGCGCTGACGGCGCTGAGGGACTCGAACTGCGCGCCAACGGCGTCCGCGAGCAGGCGGGCGATCGTGGTTTTGCCCGTGCCCGCTGGTCCCCACAGGATGACCGAGGTGAGCTTGCGCGCCTCGACGAGCGCGCGCAGGGCGCCCTGTGGTCCGAGGAGGTGATCTTGACCGACGACATCATCCAAGCTGGACGGACGCAGCCGGCTGGCCAGCGGGCCGCGGGATCGCAGGCGCTCCTGGAGGCCGTCCTCGAAGAGGCTCACGAGCAGTATGGGCGGTCGCGTCCGATGATCGCGAGCGCGGCGTCGTGCACGAGCCCATTGGTCGCGATTGCGTCGCCGCCATCTGGGCGCCGCGCGCCGCCGAGGTCCGTGAATCTGCCGCCAGCCTCCTCCACGATCACCATCGCCGCGGCGAGGTCCCAGAGCTTGACCTCGGCGTCGAGCCCGATCTCGACGCCGCCCTCGGCGACGAGCATGTAGGTCCAGACGTCCCCAAGCCCGCGGGTTCGCCGGCAGCGGCGGCCGAGCTCCAACAGGTTATCGAGGCGATCGATTCCCTCCCAGTCCTCCAAGCCCCCAAAACAGAGCTCCGCGTCTTCGAGCCGCCCGATACCCGATACGCGGAGCCGGCGTGTCGCGCGACCGTCGTCAACGAACGCCCCTTCGCCGCGCCGTGCCCACCAGCGGCGGCCCAGCGCCGGCGCCGAGACGACGCCGAGCTCGATCTCGCCGGCTACCTCGAGCGCAAGCAACGTCGCCCATATCGGGACTCCCCGCACGTAGTTCTTGGTGCCGTCGATTGGGTCGATGATCCAGCGCCGCGGGCCTGTGCCGGAGCCGCCCATCTCCTCGCCGACGATCGCGTCGTCCGGTCGGGCTACGGCTAGGCGCTCGCGGACGAGGCGCTCGACGCCTCGGTCGGCCTCGGTGACGGGGGTCAGGTCGGGCTTGGTCTCGACCACCAGGTCATCGGCCCGAAATCGCGCGAGCGTGATCTCGTCGGCGAGCCCTGTCAGTTCGAGCGCGAGTGCGAGATCGTCCGGCGCGGCCATGGCGCACATGATGCTACGGGCTCCGGGTGGTGCGGCCCGCTAGGCTGACCCGGCCCATGTCCGCTCCGGAGCTCCAACGCGTCACGACCGAGGTTCTGCAGCGCCTGGTGCGCTTCGACACGGTCAATCCGCCCGGCAACGAGCGTGAGGCGCTCGAGTACCTGGCGGGCTACCTCGAGCGCGCGGGGTTCAAGACCGAGCTGCTCGGCACCACGCCGGAGCGGCCGAACCTGATCGCCCGGCTCGATGGTGCGCAGGACGGCCCGACGCTCTGTTACCTCGGCCACGTGGACACCGTCCTGGCGGATCCGTCCGAGTGGGAACACGGCCCGTGGTCGGGTGACCTTGCCGATGGTTACCTATGGGGCCGCGGAGCGATCGACATGAAGTCTCAGGTGGCGGCCGAGGCGGCCGCCGGCGCCTCCCTCGCGGCGGCGGGGTGGCGTCCCGCGAGAGGGTCCCTGCTGCTGGTGTTCGTCGCCGACGAGGAGACGGGCGGCGAGCTCGGCGCGCACTGGCTGACCACCAACCACCCCGACAAGGTTCGTTGCGACATGCTGCTGAACGAGGGCGGTGGCGAGTCGTTCGAGTACGAGGGACGGAGGCACTATGGCGTGTGCTCTTCGGAGAAGGGAATCTTCCGCTTCGCGATCATCACCGACGGCGTCGCCGGCCACGCCTCGATCCCGAGCATGGGCGACAACGCACTGCTGAAGCTGGGACCGATCATCGAAGCGCTGGCGAAGCGCCAGCCGAGGTTCGAGCTGACCGAGGAGCCGCATGCGCTGCTGCTGAGCCTCGGCGAGGATCCGGCCGACCCGGCCGGAGCGCTCGCCAGGATCCGGGCGCAGGCCCCAGGTCTGGCAACCGTGATCGAGCCCATGCTCGGAGTCACGATGGCGCCGACGATGGTGCGCGCGTCGGAGAAGATCAACGTGATTCCCTCCCGCGCCCAGCTCAAGGTCGACTGTCGCGTCCCGGCCGGCTTCGGCGCGGACGCCGCGCTCGCCGCCATCGACGACGTGCTCGGCTCGAACGGGTTCGAGATCGAGTTCACCGAACAGGTGACCGGAAACCGCTCCCCGGTCGTCTCACCGCTGATGGATGCGATCAAGCGTTGGGTCGATGCGAATGACCCGGGCGCCGATGTGGCGCCGTGGATCCTGCCCGGCTTCTCCGATTCGCGGTGGTTCCGAGACGCCTTCCCGGAATGCGTCGCCTATGGCTTCTTCCCCCAGAAGCACCAGACGCTGCTCGACTGCATGCCGCTCATACACTCGGCGAACGAGCGCATCGACGTACGCGACCTGGGCTTCGCCGCGAGCTGCTACGCGGACCTGGCGCGCGATCTGCTTGGCTAGCAAACTAAGGCAACGAGGAGCGATCAAGTGACCACAGTCCCCGAGCTCATCACCGGTGTCGACTTCGTCGCGGTCCCCACACAGGACTTCGATGCGGCGGTCGAGTTCTACGGAACCACGATCGGCTTGCGCCGGTCGGCATACAACCCTGAGCGGCACTTCGCCGAGTTCGAGACCGGCAACCTGACGCTCAGCGTCATCGAACCGGAGATGATGGGCATGGAGTTCCACCCCAATCGCAACGCGATCGCGCTCCACGTGGATGACATCGAGGCGAGCCGGGCGATGTTCGAAGAACGTGGGGTCAACTTCCAAGGCGACATCTTCGACACCAGCGTCTGCCACATGGCGTTCTTCAGCGACCCGGATGGAAACGCGCTTATGTTGCACCACCGCTACACGCCGCGCACACCTGAGGCGTAGGCCCTGACGAGACACCCGGGTCGACCGTGAGCACGGATCTTTCGTGCTTCGCGTCAGTCGCTACGAGGATGACCTGGAGCTGCGTTACGGTTTTGGCCCTGACCTCGGTGGCCAGCGCCTTGGTGGCGAAGATGGCAGGGCTCGCCGCTGCGATCCGGACCTCCTGGGCGGGCGCGCCGAGCGTGATCGACAGCATGCCGCGGCGCACCTTGACCGCTGCCTGAAGGAGCTTGCCCTTCGCGCTCCACACTGCCAGCCCGTCGGCCAGGCTGGCGAAGCTCGGGAACCTCATGCCGTGGGGCAGCTCGACGGTGAAGGACCGCAGCGCGGGGGCGTTCGCTCCTGCGGTCACCGTGATCCGCAGCTTCGGCTTCTGCTTCGCCACGCCCCAGAGCGTTACGTTCGACGCCAGCGGCGATTCCAGGAACGAAGCCAGGCCGGCGTCATCGACGCTCACCGCCGCGGAGCTCGCGGCGGTCGGCGCGCGCATCCCAGTGCTGAACCGCCAGTACAGGCCCGACGGCAGACCCTCGACGATCGTGCCGTTCGCCGGCACGGCGTTGAGGTGGGTGACGGGGTTCGAGATATTCAGAATGTCCCAGCGGTCGACGATCACGGTCGGCTGGGGACCGCCGAAGGCAGAGAAGCTGGGCACGTAGACCGGCGCGCCGCCGGCGATCCGGTAGACCTTGCCCGTGGTCGTGGCCCTGATGAAGGTGCCGTTCGCCGGGACTGGGTTGAGCGCCTTCCACTGCGTTGCCCCGAGCGCGACGGTCGGTTGCGCGCCGCCGTAGACGGACCAGCTGTGCACATATATCGGCGCCCCACCCGCGAGCCGGTAGATCTTGCCTTCGTAGCTCACGAACGTCCCGTCCGGCAGCGCCGCCGCGCCGATGGTGCCGATACCCGGACCTGCAGTGGCGCCGTCGAGGTAGTCGGTGTCGACGTCCAGCTTGACGCCTCCGTAGTCGTCGACGTGACCCCCCCGGTACTGATGTAGCCGCTGGTTGTTGATCCAGTCTGTGGCCGGCACGTACGGGTCGCTCGTGGTCGCCTCGTTGTTCCAGTCGGCGATCCAGATGTCGTCGGGCTCGACGAACGGCGTGCCGATCGCGTCGACGAGGTCGGTGATGCCGCTGCTTGCGCTGCTGTAGACGCCGGAGATGTACCCGGCTGCGGTCAACCCCTGAGTCCATGCCGAGAGGAAGGTGAGGACGGTGGAAGTCGTGGCGGCTGTCCTGCTGTATGCCTCCATGTCGTCGTAGATCGGGTTGCCCGCGCCGATGCCGAGCGACTGCGCCTGCGCGACGGCGTCGGCGGCTGCCGCAGTGCCGTCGGCCGCAGCCTGGGCGGGGACGATCTCCGAGCAGCCGCAGGTGGAGCTGGGGGCCTGGAGTCCGACGTAGACCGGGATGAACTGCCACCCGGCGGCCGACTCGGCGCTCACCCAGGCCGCCGACAGATTGGGCTGCGCGCAAGCGCTGTTCGCGCCGCCGATGTAGATCGCAGCGGCTCGAAACGGCGAGGACTCCAGCCATGCGGACATCTCGGCGCTCGACGGCGCGGAGCAGGTATCGAACCCGAAGCCGCCGGCGTCTATGCCATGGACACGCAGGCGGCCGGTCGCCGCCTCCGCGGTCCGGGCTGCCGGCAGGGGGCGCGTTGCGGCTGGGGGCTCGGCTGGGATCGATCGGACGCCCAGCGCACGCTCGACCGTCCCGGGGTGGTTCGCCCACGTGGCGATGACGACCACGCCGCGCGCCGGCAGCACAACCTCTCCGATCGATCCACGCGCCTTGGCGGTCCTCGCCTGCGGGAGCACCGAGGCCGCTCCGGTCCTCGCCTCCGGGAGCGTCGGAGCGGCGACGGCGCCCGACCGCGCGGCAACTGCGTCGAGCGGCTCCACCAGGATTGCCTCGGTGTGCCCGACCGCGTGAGTTGGGCAGCGCTGCTCGGGGCTCGGTCGGCCCAAGTAGACGGCGTGTCGGTCGAATCGAACGCAGACCGATGGATCGGAAGCGAGCCTGAACACCGGCCAGCCGGCCGGCACCCGTAAGGCATATCTGCCGTAGCGCACCGTCTTGACGGCCGGGGCTGCCGCCGCCGTCGGCGGCGTGACGATCGCCGCCGCAAGATATGAACCGAACAGGACGCAGGCGAGAAGCCGTCGTATCAGCACTAGCTCATAAAAACAGCTATCGACGACAAACGATGCGGCGTACCCGAGAACCGGCCCGGGCTTGGCCGTCGTGTTATGTGGTCGCCAGCGAGAACTTCAGCCCGAAGAAGTCCAGCCCGGCCGGCAGCGGACGACTCGGGTCGAGCTGCGGGTCGGTCAACTCAACTGCTCGCGCGCGGAGAACGGTTCCGAGCATCGCCTTGCCGACGAGCAGTGCGAGGCCCGCTCCTGGGCACCCCTGCGGTCCGTGGCTGAAGTGGTTGAACGACCAGTCCTCGGAGGCGCCGCCCGAGATCCATTCCTCCGGGGCGAAGCGGTCGGCGAACGCGTGCGCGCTCGGGTCGCGGTGGTTGAAGGTGTTGACGAGCAGCACCTGGGTTCCGGCAGGGACCTTGGTGCCGCCCCAGTCGACGTCGTCGATCGTCTCGCGCGAGAGCATCGGCGTCGTCGGCCACAGGCGCATGGCCTCGTTCAGGCACGCGTCCAGGTAGGCGAGCCCGCCGACCTCCTCGCCGCGCTCGAGCGAGCCTGCCCTCGTCAGCTCTTCGAGCACCGAGGCGTTCGGACCGGGATGCGTGGCGATCAGTGCCAGGCACCGGAATGTATTGATCGCGAGCGTGTCACCGAGCGCGAACAGCCAGTGGGTGACCTGCCCGGCGGGCTTCGTGTCCCGCGTAACCGAAGCGTCGCCGAACAGCCCGACCAGGCTTCCCGGCTCGGCCGCGTCGACGTAGGACTGGAGTTTCTCGGAGTAGCGCTCGTAGCGTTCTGAGGGCTCCTCATCCTTCGGGAGACCGTTCGCTTCGTCCATCAGCGTGCCGAGCTGATCCGAGATCTCCACGTCGTCCGCCGCCGCGTCGCCGAGAATGATCCGGCGCGTGACGCGACGCACCGCGGCGTTCCAGGCGTCCCAGGCAAGGCTTTCGCCCGCAAGCAGCTCCGAGGCCTCCTCCACACAGACGGCGGCGAACCGGTCCGAGAGTCGATGCAGCGGCTGGCCCGTGTCGAGCACTGTCTCGGTGAAGCGGCGCCGGTCCTCCCACACGCGGCCTCGCGAGATCGTGAGCGCGTCGGGCTGGAAGTGCGCCATCCCGCGGCGCTTGGGTTCGGGATCGGAGGCGAACGGGTCGGGCGAGCCGCCGAGTACACGCCGGATGTCAGCACTCGAGAACAGCAGCAGCGCCTCGTCCTTGGCCACGCGGATCCACACCGGCCCAGGACCGTAGTGGCGCTTCAGCCCGGCCATGAACGCGATCGCGTGTCCATCGACACCCGTCCTGACAGCCACCGCGACGGCGCTCCGCCGCCGCCTGAACAGTCCCTGGACCACGTTGGGCACCGCGACCTGGCCCGTAAAGCGAAGGCCCTCGATGATCGAGGCTCGCCTGAATCCTTGCTCGGCCACGTCGGGCGCGACCCTACCAGGCGAGGCGGAATCTGCGGGGCGGGGGTATTGCACGCGGCCGGCGCGGATCGACAGGAGTCCGGCCCTGTAGGGCGCGGCCGGCGCGGATCGACGGGGGTCCGGCCCTGTACGCGCGATCGCAGCCGCGCCAATGGAACCGGCGCCAGCCGGTTTCACCGGATCGTCGGCCATCCCTCCGACCAGCCGATGCGACCAAGCATCAGGAAGCGCTGTGAGGAGAAGCGTGAATGCCCCGGCGTGGTCCTCGCGTGGTACAGGATGTAGGTGTTCCCGTCCGGCCCGATGATGGGGTGTGAGGTATGGCCGGTGCTGTAGAAGCCGTGTCCCTGCTCGAGGATCGGGAACGGGAGCTTGAGGAACGGACCGAAGGGTTGGGCCGCGGCCGCGACGCCGACGTCGTAGCTCGAGTCCCAGGTGCTTCCGCCGCTGTAGAGCAGGTAGCAGAAGCCGTTCGCGAAGAACGGCTCGGGGGCCTCGATCGTGCAGTGGTGGTCCCTCGGGTCGCATTCGAAGGGCTCGCTCGTCCGCAGCACGAGCTGGATCTGAGGATCCAGCGTCATGCCGTCGGGTGACAGCTCGCCGGCCCAGATCTGCCTCGACTCATCGGCCCAGAACAGGTAGAGCCGGCCCGTGCTCGGATCCTCGACGGCGCTCGGATCGATCGCCGGGCCCAGCGACTCTCGCTCGCCGCCGGTGGCGTTGAACTGGCCCCGGTAGTGGAGCACGCCCGTGTGCCACGGCCCGGCGAGGGATGTCGATGTGGCATAGCCGATGACCATCGTCGCCGGTTCCAGACGACCGTGACCGGGTACCTGGAGATCGATCTTCGCCGCGTCGTACTCGGTCGAGAAGTAGATCACCCAGCGATCGCCGATCCGGTTGATCTCGGGCGCCCAGTATCTGCCTCCCGAGCCACGGCCCGACTGCACGGCCCACCACGGCTGGTGCCCATGCGGGAACACGAACCCGGCGGGCCGCCAGTGGACGAGATCCTGGGAGAGGTAGATCGGAAAGGCGTTCCTCTGGTAGGCGGACGTGCACACGAGGACGTACCCGGTAGCGGGTGGGGCTGCGTAGGTGACGCTCGGGTCCGGGCACGAGAAGGGCTTGCCAGTACCCGGAACGCGCAACGGGTTGTGATACGTGAGCGTCCAGGCCGAGGCGACGGTGGTCGGCGCGAGCGCGAGCGCGAGCGCGAGCGTCAGTGCCAGTGCGAGGCTCGCACGCGCGGCGGGGATCGCACGCGCGGCGGGAATCGGCCGCCCGGCGGGGATCGGCCGCGCGGCCTGGATCGGCCGCAGAGCGGGGATCGGCCGCAGAATATGTCGGACCCGAGGACAGACCCGGCTGAAGATACGCGATCGCAGCCGCGCGCTGGGAAGGTGCCACTAAGCTTCAGCAATGGCGACGCGGGTATCCGACCGCCTCGATCCGGCGATCTTCCGTCTGCCGCTCGAGAAGCTGCGGGCCGGTTACTACTCGGACGCGTACTTCGTGTACACGAAGCGGCTGCTCGAAGCCGAGGACTTCCACCCACGGGTCCTGGTACAGGTCTTCCAGAAGCACAAGTCGGTTCTGGGCGGGATCGATGAGGCGATCGCAATCCTGCGCACTTGCTCCGGGCGAGCGGGCCCCGGCGGCGAATGGATCGGCGGCTGGGCAGAGATGAACGTGCGGGCGCTGCACGAAGGCGACGAGATCGCCCCGCGCGAGACGGTGCTGACAATCGAGGGCGATTACAGCCTGTTCGCGCATCTCGAGACCGTCTACCTGGGGTGCCTGGCGCGCCGGTCGATGATCATGCGCAACGTCTCCGAGGTCGTGCTGGCGGCCGGCGGGAAGCCGATCTTCTATTTCCCAGCCCGTCACGATCATTGGCTTGTGCAGACCGGCGACGGGTGGGCCGCGCATGTCGCCGGGGCGATTGGTGTGTCCACCGAAGCGCAGGCGTCGTGGTGGGGAGGCCGCGGGATCGGCACCGTTCCTCATGGGTTGATCGCGGCCTATGGTGGGGATACCGTGACGGCTGCGGTGAAGTTCGCGGAACGGTTCCACGAGGACATGAACATCACGGTGCTGGTCGACTTCGAGAACGACTCCGTCAAGACCGCGCTGGAGGTCGCCGACGCGCTGGGACCACGGCTGTGGGGCGTACGCCTGGACACATCCGAGCAACTCGTCGATCGGTCACTGCATGAGGAGATGGGTGGCTTCAACCCCACGGGCGTAAACCCCCGGCTGGTCGAGAAGGTTCGGGGGGCGCTGGACGGGGCTGGGTTCACAGCGGTCCGGATTGTCGCGTCCGGCGGCTTCAACGCCGTCCGGATCCGAGAGTTCGAAGCGGCCGACGTACCCGTGGACGCTTACGGCGTGGGTTCGTCGCTGATCCGAGGTGAGAACGACTTCACCGCCGACGTCGTGGAGGTGGACGGCGCCCCGTGCGCGAAAGTGGGGCGCGGTTTTTCGCCTAACCCGAGGCTCGAGCGAGTTGAGTGATCCGGGGCCGCTGCCGATGAGGACCTGACGCAATGACCTTTGCATTCCTGGGCGATACCAACCTGTATGACTGGCTGCACGACTGGCTCCCGATCATCTTCATGGGGCTGCTGGTCGTGGCGGTGTTCATGCTCATGCGCTTCATGCCGCGGACGAAGCCTGCGGAGATCAAGCCTGAGGAATCGCCCTCGATCGGATGGAGCGACATCGCCGGATCCGAGGAGGCCAAGGACGAACTGCGCGAAGTCGTGGAGTACCTCCGCGATCCCAAGCGTTTCCGCGAGCTCGGCGCCAAGGTGCCGAAGGGGATTCTCCTGCACGGACCGCCGGGCACCGGCAAGACGCTGCTCGCGAAAGCGGTCGCGCACGAGTCGGGTGCGCGCTTCTACTCCCAGTCGGCCGCGTCGTTCATCGAGATGTTCGCCGGCCTCGGCGCCGCCCGGATCCGGCGCCTGTTCAGGATCGCACGCAAGCACGCGCCCGCGATCATCTTCATCGACGAGCTCGACGCGGTCGGGGGACATCGTGGGATGGACATCAGCGGCGAGCGCGACCAGACGTTGAACCAGCTGCTCGTCGAAATGGACGGGTTCACGGCGCGCAAGGACGTCGTCGTCATCGCCGCCTCGAACCTGCTGGAGAAGCTCGACCAGGCGTTGCTGCGCCCGGGGCGCTTCGACCGCCAGATCTTCGTCTCGCCACCCGACGTCGGCGGCCGGGAACGGATCCTCCAGGTCCACTCCCGCAACAAGCCGCTCGACGACGACGTTGACCTCCCGCTGCTCGCGCGCCAGACCTCGGGATTGACCGGGGCCGACCTCGCCAACATCTGCAACGAGGCGGCCATCTTCGCCGCGCGGCGTCACGCGAACGCCGTGCGGATGGCCGATTTCGATGCTGCGCTCGAACGTGTGGTCGCCGGCATGCAGTCGAGCCGCGCGCTCACCGATCACGAGAAGCGCGTCGTCGCCTACCACGAGGCCGGTCACGCTCTGTGCGGGGAGCTGCTGCCCTCGGTCGACCGTGTGCACCGGATCTCGATCGTCCCGCGCGGCCACGCGCTCGGCTACACGCTCAACCTCCCCGAGGAGGATCGCTACCTGAAGACGCGGGAGGAGCTGATCGACTTCATGACGATGCTGCTCGGCGGCCGGGCTGCGGAGCAACTTGTATTCGGGGCGATCACGACCGGCGCGTCCGACGACCTCAAGCGGGTCGCCGAGATCGCGCATGCGATGGTCTACGAGTACGCGATGGGCACCGGCACCACGTCGCTCCGGGTGGTCGGCGATGACGCCTCGGAGAGCACCCGGCGGGTCCGCGACGAGGAGGTCCGCGAGCTGGCCGAAGAGGGCTTTCGAGCTGCACTTGCGCTGATCGACGATCACCGCACGCAGCTCGACCAGCTCGCACTGACACTTCTCAACAACGAGGTCCTCGAGCGACCGGACATCGACCGGATCCTCGGCGATGTCCCCCGGGCGGCGCCGTCAAGGCGCGGGAGCGGCGAGCTCGGTATCGCCGCCGCGACCGCCAAGGCACCGGCGGACCGGCCGGCGCGGCGGTAGGGCCGCTTCGCGGCCTTGGGAGTTCGCCTGGCGGCGAACATCCCGGGGGGGCGGCGGGCGGGGGGGGGTCGGGGCGGGCGTGGGGGCGCGGGCGGGCGTGCGGGCGCGGGCGGGCGTGGGGGGGTTGGTCGATAAGCGTTCACAGTGAACTAGAATCGACCACACCCCCGCCCGTAACCGGCTGTTCGCGTGTGGGTCGGTCGCTACGCGACTCAGAGGGCCGCTCAGTTCAGGGCGGCGAGGGGGATGGCAATGACCGCAAGGTTGCCCCCGATGGCCAGCTTTGGATCCTGACTGCACCCGATCGTAACCGAGGTAGATAGTCCGCTCGTGGTGACCGTGCCGATCGGGTTCAGCGTGCCGGTGTCTCCAGTTGCGACCGTCTGGTTGACCGAGTCCACGGTCTGACCGCCGGCCTGTAGCGTGCAGACGACCTCGTAGGTCGGAGTTGAGCTGTTGGTCCAGTTGGCTTGAGCCTGGCCGAGCAGCAGCCAGGTGCCGGCTGGGACGCCGACGCCGACGGAAGTGAGGCCCACGGCGACCGCCGGCGACTCGTACGCATGCAGCCCCGTACAAGTCGGCGTCCCGTTCTGCGCCACCGACTGCAGCGCCTGATCCGCCGCGCACCCGGACCCGGTGATCCGCGCCTGGAGCTTCGTCAGGTCGGCTCCGAACGCGTTCCCCGACAGCGTCAGCCCGGAGCCGGCCGAATAGGTCGACGCGCCGCCGCTGCTGGAGGCGCCGGGCGGTCCCTGCTGGCCCGCCGGGCCGCGTTGGTTGACCGGGACGAGCGTGGCGCCCTTGCCGCACTGGGTCTTCTTCGCCGCGAGCACCTTCACGCCGCCGCCGTTCGAGACGCACAGCTTTACGACGCCGGTCGGCCCGACGAACTTCGAAGCCGCGTATGCACCGCCGCCGAGCGCGGCGAAGAGCGCGATCGTCGACATCACGTTCGCGTAGGTGAGCCTTGCCGCTATCCGTCTCATACCGCCCTCCGTGTCCTCGAGTCCCGATGCCTTGAGGGCGGCCGCCCTCGGCGACTTGCGCGCCGAGATCCGTATCGGCCAGCGGACCGGTCGGCGTTAGCTCGCGTATCCTGCCGCGAATGCTGGGAGCAATCGACCACGTCGGCGTCGCCGTAGAGGACATCGACAGCTCGTTGGCCCTGTACCGCGACTCGCTCGGGATGGCGCTCGTGCATCGCGAGACGGTCGAGTCGCAGGGCGTCGACGCGGCGCTGCTCGACATCGGCGACTCGCACATCGAGCTGCTGGCACCGCTCGGGCCGGAGACCCCTGTCGGGAAGTTCCTGTCCAAGCGCGGGCCTGGCCTGCACCACGTCGCCTACCGTGTCGACGACGTCGCCGAGACGCTGAGCGCGCTGGCGGCGGCAGGCATGAGACTGATCGATGAGCATCCACGGGTGGGTATCCGTGGCTCGCTCGTCGCGTTCCTTCATCCGGCGTCCACCGGCGGCGTCCTGACGGAGATCGTTCAGCCGGCCACCGGAGGGCACCCCGCATGACCGACGAGAAACCACAACGGATCAGCATCGGCTTTATTGGCGGCCAGGCTCTGAGCGCCCGGGTGAAGCCCGAGGCGCTCGTGACCCTCCGCAAGTCGCTTGGCTCCGCGGGCTGGCACGAGCTGAAGGCCGAAGATGGGACGGTCGCGCTGGACCTGGCGAAGGTTGTCTTCGTTCAGGTCGACGACGAGGATCACCGCGTCGGGTTCGGAACCTGACTCCGTACCCCTTCGGAACCTGACCGTACCCCGTTCAGCGCGTCAGCAGCTCCGGGTCGGTCTTGCCGTGCTCCCTGTCGACTTCGGCGCGACGGGCGGCGTCGCGGAGCTCGAATACGTCGGTGGCCCAGCTTCCGACCTCGGTAGTCACGTCGCCGACGGCACCGACGACGATGCCGACGATTCGCCCGACGTGGTCGATGCCGGATTCGATCACCGCCTGAGCGACGTCCTTCCGGGTCTCGAGCTTGTCCAATGGCATCGGTGGCTCAGTATGAAGCACGGGTGTCGGCCCGGGGCAGCCGCAGCCGCCCCGGGCGAGAAGCTCAGGCCGCGACCAGGACCGGCTCGGGCTGTACGGGCGCGGTAGGTGCGTTAGGCGCGTTCGCCGGCTTAGCCCGGGCGACCCCACGGAGCCTGTCGGGCAGGGCGAGACGGCAGATCTTCTTCACGACGCTGCCGAACTGCTTGCCCAGCGGCCCCGAGTTGTACGGAATGCCGAAGCGGGCGCAGAGCTCCGAGACCTCGACCGCGATCTCCCCGTAGCGATGCGCGGGGATGTCGGGGAACAGGTGATGCTCGATCTGGTGGCTGAGGTTGCCGGCCATGATGTGGAACAGCTTGCTGCCGGTGAGGTTGGCCGAGCCGAGAAGCTGGCGGAAGTACCACTCGCCGCGCGTCTCCTCCGCCGTCGCCTCCTCGCTGAACTCGACCACGCCGGAGGGGAAATGTCCGCAGAAGATGATCGTGAACGTCCACAGGTTGCGGACGATGTTCGCGGTCGCGTTGCCGGCGAGCACGAGCGGGGCCTGGGGGCCGGCGAGGACCGGGAACAGGACGTAGTCCTTCAGCACCTGCCGGCTCGCCTTGCGCCAGATCCCGGCGAGCAGATCGCGCTTTTCGCCCCAGTCCACGTCGCCGGACGCGAGCCCCTCGACCTCGAGGTCGTGCATGGCCACACCCCACTCGAAGAATACGGCGAGTAGGACTGCGTACACCGGATTGCCGAGGTAATAGGGGTTCCAGCGCTGCTCTTCGGACATCCGCAGGATCCCGTAACCCAGGTCGCGGTCCTTGCCGATGATGTTCGTGTGGGTGTGGTGCATGTAATTGTGTGAGTGGCGCCACTGGTCGCTGGGGCAGGTGGTGTCCCACTCGAAGCCATGGCCCGACAGGGCGGGGTCGCCCGTCCAGTCGTACTGGCCGTGCATCACGTTGTGGCCGATCTCCATGTTGTCGAGGATCTTCGACAGCGACAGCGCGGTGACGCCGGCGAGCCACGCCGGGGGGATGAAGCTCGCGAACATCAGCCCGCGGCCTGTCACCTCGAGCCCGCGCTGGACGCGGATGATGCGGCGGATGTAGTCGAGGTCGCGCTCGCCGAGGTCGTCGAGGGCGCGCTGCCGGATGGCGTCGAGCTCCCGTCCGAAGGTGTCGAGCTGCTCGGGGGTGAGGTTCGGGACTGTGTCGGTCACTGGTTCATCTCCCAGTTGTCGGGTAATCATGTAAATGGCTAGAGGTCGAGCGCGACGCTGCCGGTGGGCACCGACACGCAGATCTGGATGTCCACGTCATCGGCTGAGGTGATCTCGCCGGTCACGACGTGGCGCACGCTGCCCGCGATCTTGCGGCAGGTGCAGGTGTGGCAGATCCCCATGCGGCAGCCGTGCGCGGGCTTCAGGCCGGCCGCCTCCGCCTGCTCGAGCAGCGTCGCCCCGGTGTTCGGGGCGTCGAGGCCGCTGCGGGCGAAGCTCACGGCTCCGACGGCGTCGCCGGTGTCGATCGTGAGCGCGGGCGGTAAGAAGCTCTCGCTATAAACGCGCTCGGGGTCGCCGGCGGCGCGGACCGCCTCGATCAGCCCGGGCGGGCCACAAACGAAGGTGTGAGAGTCGGGAGCGAGGGCGCGCAGATGGTCGGAGCAGAAATGACCCTCGAGGGCGCCGTCGACTCCAGCGCCGCGCGTGTACGCGAAGGCGACGCTTACGTTCGCGGCCTGTGCGGCAATCGCAGCGAGCTCGCGTCCGTAGGGCACTCGGTCGGGCGTGCGGGCGTAGTGCAGGAACGTGACGTCACCGCGATAGCCCTCGTCGAGCAGCGTCCGCAGCATCGACATCACCGGCGTGATCCCGCTGCCGCCGCTGATCAGCGCGATGCGCTCGGGCCGCTCGGAGGGCAGGACGAAGTCACCGGCCGCCTGCTCGAGGCCGACGACCATCCCCGGGGCAGCGTGACCGTGCAGGAAGCGCGACACAAGTCCCTCCGGATGAGCCCGCGCCGTGAGCTCGATCAGGCCATCGCGACGGTGGGCCGAGGAGGCGGGCGAGTAGCAGCGCGCACGCTTGACGCCGTCGATCTCGACCGTGCAGCGGACGAACTGCCCTGCGTTGAATCCGCGCCAGACGTGGTTCGGGCGTAGGGTGAGCGTGACGCTGTCGGGGGCCGGATGGTGAACGGCTGTGATCTCTGCGCGCAGCTCGTTGATCGACCAGCCCGGGCGGATCAGCTCGAGGTAGCGGTCGACGCCGTGCGGCGCCGCGAGCGCGTCGATCAGGCCGGAACCGAGGATACGGTGGCCGAGACGACGGCTCCGGAATGGGACGAACGGCCGGCGGCTATTTGGGTGGGTGGTTGAAGTTTCAGTGTACATTTGTACTCCAAGATAATGGTATTGATCCCAGCAGTCAAGTGAAAACAGGCATGATTGAGTGATATGACGCACTCACGGAGAGCGAACGCGCGTACTCGCAGTCCGCGCGAAGAGGTCGTCGCCACACGGAGCGAGCGCAAACAGCGGACTCGCGAGGCGCTGATCGACGCGGCCCTGCGGCTACTCGAGCAGGAGAGCTTCTCGAGCCTCAGCCTGCGCGAGGTCGCCCGCGACGCCGGAATCGTGCCGACCGGCTTCTACCGTCACTTCGAGAACATGCAGGAGCTCGGCCTCGCGCTCGTCGACCGCTCGTTCCGGAGCCTGCGGGACATGCTTCGGGGCGTCCGCGCTACCGCCGATGGCCATGAGCACGTGATCAGGCGCTCGATCGCGGTGGTCGTGGCAGACGTAAACGAGCATCGCACGCACTTTCGCTTCATCGCCCGCGAGCGCTCGGGTGGGGTGGCCGGCCTGCGGCACGCGATCCGCAGTCAGATCCAGCTGCTCGCCTCAGAGCTCGCGACCGACCTGGCGCGCCTACCGGCGCTCGCAGAGTGGAGCACCGATGACCTGCAGATGCTCGCGGCGTTGCTCGTCGGGGTTGGCGTGTCGGCAGCCGATGCGCTGGTGGATGTGGCGCCCGAGGACACCGAGATCGTGCAGGAGATCGCTTCGGTCGCCGAACGTCAGCTGCGGTTGATCACGCTCGGCGTGCCGGAGTGGAGAAGCCAGTGAAACCGGCCGGCGCCGGCTCCACTCGCGCCGTTGGTCTAGCTTGAGCGCTCCCGCGCCGCCGCCAGCGCCGCCGGCGGGTCGAGTTGGCGGTCGGCCCGCGAGAGGGCGAGCGCTCGGTCCGCGAGCTCGGCGGCCTCGGCGCCGCTGGTCGACTCGTCCTGGAGCGCGAGAGCCACGAGCACCTGACGAAGCAGCTCGGGATCCTGGGTGTCCGGGGGCGGGCCCGCGGGCGGCAGCGCCCGCAGGGTTGCGAGCAGGCCCGCCGCGCTGCCCGAGCTCGAGAGCGACATCATGCCCGGGTGCTTGGCCGGGATGCGAGCGGCGATGGCGCCGGTGGCGGGGTTGAGCAGGTTGACGTTCGTGCGCAGCCCCTGGCGCTCTAGCGCGAGGCGGTAGCCGGACAGGCGCCAGTAGCCGAGCTGTGCGGCGAGCTGCTTGAACGCGGAAACCTCGCTCTCGGTCTTCGCCTTGGCGTGGTGCAGCGCGATCTGCGTGCCGGGATCGGGGAGGCTCGGATCGGGGTCGGGGGCGATCACCAGGAATACCTGGCGCCCGAGGCGCCCGGCTCCCACGCCCCCGACCTCGGCGAGCAGCTGATAGCCGCCGAGGCCGAGCGCCCCGACGATCCCGGGTGGGAGCGGATTGCTCTGTAGGTGGCCGGGCGGGTATGTCATCGGGTTCTCAGTTGTCGAGCAGCCCGCCGACGATGCCTCCGAGCAGCCCGCCGCCGCCACTCGACTGCACGTTGGCGCCGCCGCCCGCGCCGGTCTCGGCACCCGGCGGGTGGTAGTAGGCGCTCTGCAGACCGACGCGTCCTGGCCCGGTGAAGCGGTTGAAGACGAGTTGCCCGCCGCCGCTGAGCATGCCCGTCTTGAACCCGTAGACCTCCTGCGACATCTGCACGGAGTGGTCCCTGAACAGCCAGCCGCCGGGTTCGATATCGATCGTCTCGCCCGCTTCGAGCATCTTCTCGAACACGTTGCCGTAGCCGTGGACCCACACGACCCCCTCCTGGCCCGTAGCCAGGAACTGGTCCACGAAGAAGCCGCCGCCATACATCATGTTGGCGAAGCCCTTGATCCGGCTGTAGTCGTACTCGACCCCGCTGGTAGCAGCGAGAAACTGGTGCTCGCGGACGACGATGCCGTCTCCGGCCTGAAGGTGGAGCGCGGCAATGTGCCCCGGGGCGTCGCGGCTGAACGCGATCTCACCCGCGGATTGGGCCTCGAGCAGGAGCAGCGGCATCCCGCCCATCACGCGCCGCTTGAGCCCCTTCTTCAGTGGGTGCAGGCCGATCTGCATCTGCGGGTACTTCCAGAGCAGCACGTGGTGCTCGAAATAGACCGGCATGCGACCATCGAGGGCCATGTGGAGGACCGGAACGAGCTCGCCCTCGAGGCGGTAGATGAGGCCCGGAGCCTTGCCCTCGGCGATCTGGGTCGGCAGGATCTGTGGCGCGGACGGCATCGGCTTTCTCCATTCGTGGATTACGCGCAGGCGGCCGACTGGTGGCGGGCGGCCGTCGTTCAGCCGGAGCATAGCCGTCAGCCGCAGACGCGTAGACGATGATCGATAACACCACGCTCACGACCAGGCAGCTCGGGCGCGCGACGCTTGCGCGCCAGCTGCTGCTCGAGCGTGCCGAGATCTCCCCGGTCGACGCCGCCGGGCGGCTGTGCGGGCTGCAGGCGCAGGAGCCGAAGCCCCCCTTCATCGGCCTGTGGACGCGGCTCGCTGGGTTCGGCGAGGCCGCCCTCCACCAGGCGCTCCTCGACCGCACCGTCGTCCGGGCGACGCTGATGCGCGGAACGCTGCACGTCGCGACCGCGACCGACTACGCGGCCTTTCGCGCCCCGTTGCAGCCGGTCCTCACACGCGGCATGATGGGTGCGCTGCGGCAGCGGGCGGAGGGCCTCGACCCCGATGCCGTCCTCCCCGTGGCGCGAGCGCTACTGGAGGAGCGACCGCGGACCTTCGACGAGCTGCGCACGCTACTCCAGGAGGCGTTTCCCCAAGTCGATCATCGTGCGCTCGGGTTCGCGGTACGGATGCTCCTGCCGCTGGTGATGGTGCCGACGGAGGACCGGTGGGCATTCCCGAGGGTTGCGGACTTCACCCTCGCGGAAACCTGGCTCGGACGCTCGCCGGCTACCGCCGGGGCGCCGGACGAGCTGGTGCTGCGCTACCTGGCGGCGTTCGGACCGGCGACCGCGGCAGACGTTCAGGCGTGGTCCGGGCTGCAGGGCGTCAAGGCGGTGCTGGACGGTCTGCGCCCCCGCCTGCTGAGGTTCACCGACGAGCGCCGCCGAGAGCTGTTCGATCTCCCCGATGCGCCGCGGCCGGATGAAGCCACCGTCGCGCCGGCGCGGTTCCTGCCCGAGTTCGACAGCCTGCTGCTCGCACATGCCGACCGGACGCGAGTGATCTCGGACGAGCACCGTCCGGCGGTGATCACAAAGAACCTCCGCGTTCGGGCGACCTTCCTGGTCGACGGCCTCGTCTGCGGGACGTGGGAGATCAAGCGGTCCCGGCGCGCCGCGACGCTCACGATCAGGCCGTTCCGGACCCTGTCAGGCCGCGAAGCCGCCGAGCTGAGCGACGAGGCGGAGTCGCTGCTCCGGTTCACCGATGGGGACGTCGCGGCGCATGAGGTGACCGTGGCGGGGCAGTAACGACCACGACGTTAAATTAGGCCGCAATTAGGGCACTTATGTGTGCCACATGGGTGCCGGATATCCCTCAAGCCGTTGGGGTGGCCCGCCGATACAGCCGCCAACGAATGTCTCGGCATATGCCAGCCGCGCGAGCGGCGGTGGCAATGGATGCATCTTGGAAGGCGGGTGGTCCGCGCGACCGGTGGCCCGCCGATCCTCGAGCGATCCGCGCTGCCCGTTTTCTGGCGATCACGGTCGCCTATTTCGGCTTGGCCAAACTTGGCCTGGGCCCCGCCTTGCCCGTCGGCGCGAGGGCCATCTGTCTGCCCGCGGGCCTGGCGCTCGCGGTGGTCCTCCTCTACGGCTACGAGGTCGTTCCAGCGATCGCGCTCGGCGCCTTCCTGGGCACTGTCACGACCGCGCTCCCGATCGCCGGCGTGCTCGGTCTCACGTTCGCGAGCACGGCCGAAGCCCTAATCGGTGGCGCGCTGCTGCGGGCGGTCGGATTCCGTGGCTCGCTGCATCGCCTCCAGGATGTCGTCGCCCTTGTCGCGCTCGCCGGGTTCGCGTCGACCGCGGTCGGGGCGACGGTCGCCGTAGCGAGCCTGGTGGTGGGCGGCGTGCTCGCGCACCCGGACGTGGGGCTGCTATGGCGCCAGTGGTGGTTGGCCAACATGGCTGGAGATCTTCTGTTAGCCCCGGCTCTGCTCGTGCTCGCAGCTTCCTGGCCGCCGAGGTGGCCGCGCGCGCACCGCCTGGAGGCGCTCGCGATCGCCGGCCCCCTCGTGGTCGTCAGCGTCGTCGTGCTCAGCCACCGCGGCTTCCCCGCATATCTCGCCGTCCCGATGCTGTTCTGGATCTCGCTGCGCTTCCGTCAGGCCGGGGCGGTGCTCGGCGTCGCGGTCGTGTCCAGCATCGCAGTCTGGTCCGCGTCGCGTGGGCTCGGGCCGTTCATCGGTGGCGGGCTCGGCGCGGAGTGGCTCCGCGTGCAGACCTTCGTCGTGACGGCGACGATCACCGCCCTCGTGGTGGCGGCGATGCGCAGCGAGCGCGACGTGACCGAGACGGCGCTAGTGCGGCTCGGCGAGAGCGAGCGTGCGCTCGCCGAAGCTCAGCAGCTGACGAGGATCGGCAGCTTCAAATGGGACATCCGCAGCGACCACACCGATTGGTCCGACGAGCTCTACCGGATCGCCGGCCTGCGGCGTGAGGACCATCCCGCCAGTTACGGAACGTGGCGCCCGCACATTCATCCCGATGACCGTGAGATGGCCGACGCCGAGATCACGCGCGGATACGAGGAGCGCGGGGCCTATGGCTTCGTCCACCGCGTGATCCGCCCCGACGGGCAGGTCCGGACCGTCGAGGCCCGCGGCCGGGTCGAGGTCGACGCGGAAGGAGAGCCGATCAGGATGGTCGGCACTTGTCAGGATGTGACCGCGTTCAAGCTCGCCGAGGAGCGCTTCCGCTCGCTGCTCGAGACCGCGCCAGACGCGATCGTGATCGTCGACGAGGGCGGACACATCGTCCTCGTCAACTCGCAGACCGAGCGCCTGTTCGGCTATCCGCGCGAGGATCTGATCGGCGAACCGGTCGAGCTGCTCGTGCCCAAGCGGTTCGCGTCCGGCCATCCAGCCCGTCGAACCGCATTCGCCGGCGACCCTCACGCCCGGCCGATGGGCGGCGACCTGGACCTCTACGCGCGGCGCAAGGACGGAAGCGAGTTTCCGGTCGAGATCTCGCTCAGCCCACTCGAGACCGAGGACGGGACGCTCTTCTCCAGCGCGATCCGCGACGTGACCGAGCGCAAGCTGGCGCGCGACGCACTCGCCCACCAGGCCCGCCACGACTCCCTCACCGGCCTCCCGAATCGCAGCCTGTTGATCGACCGGCTCGAGCACGCGATCGATCGGTCCCGCCGCTCGCATTCGGCGATCGCGGTTCTGTTCCTGGATATCGACGACTTCAAGCTGGTCAACGACACCCTTGGTCACGAAGCCGGCGATCGCCTGCTCGTCGAGATGACCCCACGCCTGCGCGCTGCGCTCCGTCCCGGCGACACCGTTGCCCGCTTCGGTGGTGACGAATTCGTCGTGCTGTGCGAGGACCTCTCCTCTGCGGACGACGCGATGAGGATCGCCGAGCGGATCGCCTCCGCCTGCAGCCGGCCGCTGATGCTCGGCCCCCATCAGCATCTCGTTACGATCAGCGCCGGCATCGTGGTCGTCGAGAACGGCTCCTCGACCGCAACCGGACTGCTACGCGACGCCGACGCGGCCATGTACCGCGCCAAGGCGATGGGCAAAGGCCGCGTCGAGCTGTTCGACGAAGGGATGCACGAGCGGCTGATCGAGCGCATCGCGATCGAGTCGGCCCTTCGCCACGCACTGGAGCAGAACGAGTTCCGCCTGCACTACCAGCCCGTGATCTCGCTCGACCGGGGAGGGATCATCGGCGTTGAGGCACTGCTGCGCTGGCAGCATCCCGAGCAGGGGCTGCTCGAGCCCGCGGCTTTCATGCAGGTCGCCGAGAGCACCGGTCTGATCGTCCCAATCGGCGAGTGGGCGATCGAGGAGGCGTGTCGGCAGGCAGCCGACTGGCGCGACGCGCGCGGACCGGGGCAGCCGCCGCTGAGCGTGTCGGTGAACCTTTCAGCGCGACAGATCGCGCGCTCGGACATCGCCTCCGCCGTCACCAGGATTCTCGATCGCACCGGACTCGACGCGGGCCTGCTCGAGCTCGAGATCACCGAGAGGGCGCTGCTCGCGGACGCCGAGGCCTCGGCAGTGACGCTGCGCGAGCTGAAGGCGGTCGGAGTACGGCTCGTCCTCGATGACTTCGGAACCGGCTACTCGTCGCTCAGTTATCTGAAGCGGTTCACGATCGACGCGCTCAAGATCGATCGCTCGTTTGTCGACGGCCTCGGTGGCGACGCTGAGAATGCGGCGATCATCAGCGCCGTCCTAAGCATGGCGCAGGCGCTCCACGTCGGCGTCACGGCGGAGGGCGTCGAGACCCCCGAGCAGCTCGCCCGGCTGCGCGGCAGTGGTTGTGAATTCGCGCAGGGCTACCTGTTCTCCCAGCCGATTCCTGCCGGCGATGTGCCGCACCTGGTCGATGCCGCGCTGGCCGGATTGCTCGAAGCCTGAGGCGTAATTGCGAAACCGACCATCCAGCGCGACTAGCGCGAGGCGCCGGCCCGCATGGCGGCGAAGCCGGCGTCCAGCAGCTCCGGCGCCTGGTTGTCCTCGTCGCCGGAATGCAGCAGGACCACCCCTAGCCAGGTGCGGCCCCGCCGTGCGGTCGCCACGAGGCAGACCCCCGCGGCAGTGGTGTAACCCGTCTTGACCCCGTCGGTGCCTGAGTATCCGAGCCGGTAGAGGGGGTTGTTGTTATATAGGAAGAGCTTGCCGCCCTTGATCGGGAACGGGAGCACGGCACTGGCGCTGCCGACGATCCGGGCGAGGAGCGGCACGTCGAGGACCGCGCGGGTGAGCTTGGCCAGGTCGGCCGCACATGAGTGGTTGCCTGCGTCGATGAATCCCGACACGGTCGTGTAGTGGGTGCAGCCGAGACCCATCGCCTGGGCGCGTGCATTCATCATTGCTATGAACCGGGGCTGAGTCCCGGCGACGTGCTGTGCGAGCGCGATTGCGGCGTCGTTACCGGAAGGGAGGAGCAGGCCGTACAGCAGTGTCTCGAGCTGGACGTGCTTGTGCAGCGGCAGCAAGCCGATGCCCGAGCCTTGGAAATCGACCGCCGCGCGCGTGATCAGGACGGGCGCATGCGGTCGATCGAGTGTCGCGACGATCAGCGCCGTCATCATCTTCGTGAGGCTCGCGATGGGCAGGACGCGGTCCGGATCGTGCTCCCACAGCACCTGGCCCGTGTCTACGTCGAACAGCAGCCCGCTTCTCAGCGGCGCCAGCAGGTGGATCGTCACGCGCTGGCCCGCCGGGGCCGGCGTCACGCCATAACCGGCCGGAACCGTGGGTCCGATCGACTTGGGTCGGGTCACGGCCGTGGTGTTCTTCTCGACGGGCGGTTTGGCCCGGCGCGCCGGGCTGGACGTGCCGCCGACCATCACGACCAGCAGTACGACGAGGCCGATCACGACGATCAGCGCAATCGCCCCCACGGGCACCCGCCGGCGCCGGTTGGACCTACTACCCCGCCCATGGCGTGGGCGTCGCCTCCGGCTGCGACGCCGCTTGCCGCCGGAGAGGACGCTCGAGCCGCTCATTGCCTTGGGCGCTGCAGCAGTGAGCCGACGATCGCAATGATGAACAGGAGCAGGATCAGCACGGACAGGATGTTCAGGCCCGTCACGCCGTACTTGGCGAAGTCGATGACCGTGAGGGTGCCGAGCAGCCCGATGAAGGCCAGCGCGAGGACGAGGACGAACCAGCGCACGCCGAGCCTCAGTAGACCGGCTGGGCGGGCGGGGACAGTCGCGCCCGCTTCACGAGCAGGCGAACCGTGAGCAGGCCGAAAATGAATCCCCCAACGTGGGCGAAGTAGGCGACGCCGCCGCTGCTGCCGGGGGAGGTCAGCCCAACGGCGCCAAAGGCGGCCTGCTCCGCGAACCAGATGCCCAGCATCACCCAAGCGGGGAGCTCGATGACGGTGAAGAACAGGATGATGAACACGAGCGTCAGGACCTTGGCGCGTGGGTAGAGCACGATGTACCCCCCGAGGACGGCCGCGATTGCACCCGAGGCGCCGAGGGTCGGCGCAGCTGAATCGGGAGACACTGCGACCTGGAGCGCGAGCGCGGCGAGGCCGCCGAGGAGGTAGAAGGCGATGAACTTGACCGGTCCCATCGCGTTCTCGACGTTGTCTCCGAAGATCCACAGGAAGACCATGTTGCCGCCAATGTGAAGGATCGAGGCGTGCGAGAACATCCCGGTGAAGATCGTCTCCCAGGACGGGAGAAGGTTCTCGGCGGGGATGTGGTTCGCGTTCAGCAGCGCGGTATTGCAGAGCACCTGGGGCGACCCGGGTCCGGCGAGTGTCTGGCGGACCACCTCGGCGCAGTGAACGTCCGAGTGCGTGAGCGCGTACGGGATCGCGCCGTATTTGAACTCCTCGGCCGCCGACGGGCCGCTGATGAAGGATCCGCCGTGCCGGATCGAGAGCAGGTAGACGATGAAATTGATCGCGACCAGGGCGGCCGTCACGAACGGAAAGCGGCCGTTGGGGATGTTGTCCTTGAGCGGGATCAATGGCGCTGGAGCTTATGCCCTGCACGGGCGGCTCGGGCGGGACCGAACCGGCCGGGTGCGCGTCGAGGGCGCTACGCCTTGACGGCGGGCTACGCCTTGACAGCGGGCGCGCCAACCCGGGCGATCTGCCAGGGCTGCTCGTCCTGGCCCTCGAGCGCAAGGGTCCAGTGCTCCGTGAACGTCGTGGCGCGGGTCTTGCTGCCGGACACAACCGCGGCGGTGCTGCGGTCCTCCAGGTAACGACGACCGGCTAGCTCGACGTCGATCGTCATCGTCGGCGGAGTGGCGCCGGCGTCGAGCGCGACGATCCGGATATGACGGACCTCGAGGCCGCGGACGACCAGGCGAGTCTGTCCGCCGTCCGGATGTAGGAGCGCATATGCCGCGTCGGTGCGGGCGAGCGCGAGCAGCGCCCGATCGTTGCCGTCAACCGCATCAGCCCAGGCGGCGACCGCCCGGCGAGCGGCGACCTCGAGCACGTCCGGGGCGAAACGTCCGTCGGCGAGCGAGAGGTCGAGCGCGGCGGCACGAGCATCGCCCCGGTAGTCGAGGTCGGCCACCTCCGCCACGCTGGTACCGGCTGGGACAGCGTCGGCGACGGCTCCTTCGACGAGGGCTTGGTCGCGCAACGCGTTCTCATCCGACCACGGTGTCGGGGCGACCGTGTCCTTGAGTGCGTGCTCGCCCTCCGCTCCCTGTTCGATCGAGATCAGCAGCCAGTGGCCCGCGCGCTTGCCTAGCGTCCAGAACTCGCGTACGCGCACCGTTTCACTCATGTGTCCCGCGCGCTTGACGCGGTTACCTTGGCGGTCCTCGACGTAGTCGCGAAGCTTGGCCTCGATCCGCACGACCACCCGATCCTCGACCTCGCGTCCGCGTCGGCTGAGGCCGACGTACTCGACCTTCGGCTCGCCGACGGGCTGCACGTGGTTGTGCCAGCCGCGCCGGTCGAAATCGTCGAGCCGCCGTTCCCACTCGCCCAGGAGCTCTGGCGCCACGAGCCCGCGTAGCGCGATCCGGTCACCCTTGTCCCACGCGGCCTGGATAGCGACGAACAGTCTTTGCGCCGCCGCGCGCACGTTCTCGGGAGCAAACATCGGATCCTCGTCGGCGGCCTCGGCCGCGGCGAGTTCGACCTTTCGCTCTCGCTTCGCCGTCTGCCGGTGTGCTGCGTGCCCAGAGTTCTGCCGGCCGGCCCACCAGCGTCGCAAGCGCGGGCCGTAGAAGTAGAAGGCGATCGCGCCGACGATCAATCCGATCAGGATGACCCGCACGATCCCGTGCGTGAAGAGCACGATGTCGAGGATGATCCGGACGATGAAGTAGAGCGCGAAGGCCTTGCCGCCGCCGCCGCCACCACCGCCGCCGCCGCCCCCGCCGAAGCCTGAGGAGCCGCCGCCGGCGGCAGCGAGCGCTACCGGAGCGAGGACCAGGACGAGCGCGATCGCCAGCAGCACCGCAAGCGCAACCCGGCGCGACCGCAAGCGGGTCGCGTGGGTCCGGACGCGGTGGGCGACCCGGCGGATCATGAGCTCACCGCGCTCGCCAGCGGCCCCACGCCCGGCTGCTCCTGTGCGATGTGCTGGTCAGCGTGGTAGCTCGAGCGGACGAGCGGACCCGCAGCGACGTGCTCGAACCCGAGCGCGTAGGCAGCCCGCTCGAGGTCCGCGAACTCGTCGGGATGCCAGTAGCGGACGATCGGGAGGTGCTGCTCGGTAGGGCGCAGGTACTGACCGACGGTGAGCACCTGGACGCCGTGCTCGCGCAACGTGCCCAGCGCGTCGACCATCTCTTCAAAGCTCTCGCCGAGTCCGACCATCAAGCCGGACTTGGTGACGACCTCGTCCCCGCCCATCTCCTTCGCGTTCTGCAGCACGCGGCACGACCGCTCGAAGCGCGAGCCGCGGCGTGCGATCGGGTAGAGGCGCGGCACCACCTCGACATTGTGGTTGAAGACGTCGGGGCGCTCGGCGATCACCTTCGCGAGCGGCATCTCGGCGCCGCGGAAGTCTGGTGTGAGGACCTCAACCTTGCAGCTCGGCGCCTGGCGGCGGATCTGCCGGATCACGCCGACGAACGCGGACGCACCGTAGTCGGGCAGATCGTCGCGGTCGACGCTCGTGATCACGGCGTGGCGGAGGCCCATCCGCGCCACGCTGCGAGCGACGCGCGCGGGCTCGAGCGGGTCCTCCCAGGTCGGCTTGCCGGTCTTGACGTTGCAGAACCCGCAGCGCCGCGTGCACGTGTCGCCGAGGATCATGAAGGTCGCGGTGCCGCGCTGCCAGCATTCGCCGATGTTCGGGCACGCCGCCTCCTGGCAGACGGTGTGCAGACCCTCGGACTCGATCATCGCCTTCAGCTCGCGGTAGCGGGGACCGCCGGGGGCGGGGACCTTGAACCACGGTGGCTTGCGTCCGCGATGGGGCTGGACGTCGGCCCCGAGCACCTTCAGTACGTCCATCCCGCCCGGGTTCGATCGCGACCGCGTGGCGTGCTCGCGTGTGGTCTGATCCAGGGTCATGATGCAAGGCTAGCGCGCCGGCGCGGCGGGTCGGTGCGGTTGGCGGGGGCGCCACGCCCGATCACCTCGACCGGAATCGTGCCGGACTGATCGAGCCACGGCTGGCGATCGATCATGTCCGCGACGCGTACGTAGCCCTCCTCGATCAACCCGGCGGCGGCGTCGAAGATCCTGTAGCGCTGGTCGGGTTTGAGGGCGGGCTGGGCTTCGAGCGTTATCAGCCTGAGATCGCCTGGTTTGAACCTGCAGCGCGCTTGGACGGCGGCGAGTAGCTGCTCGTTGTGGAAGTGCCCGTCGCCGAAGTTCCAGCCGGTGACCACACCCGAGATCAGCTCTCCCTCGCGGACCGAGTACGCCTCGACGTCGCCGACGGCTCGTGGCAGGAGACCGAGTAGGGCGCGCCCGTGCGAGTGCATGGCACGGAACGCCAGGCCTTTGGTCAGCAGGAGCTCTGCCATCTCCTCGCCGTAGAACACTGTCAGCTGCTTGACGACGATCGGCGCGGGCTTGACCATTCGCTGGTCGAGCGTCTCCTCCGCCCGGGAGTCCTTGCGGAATAGCCACCAGCTCGTCGCCCAGTTGCCGGCGTAATAGCGCATCGCGGGCAGGAAGGAGATCTTGTCCGGCCGGAAGTTGCCGATGATCGGGATCAGCGCGCCGTTGACGAGCACGAGCGCGAGCAGGAGCGGATCGCTGAGGGTGGAGAACGGCACAGCGCCGTAGTGGCCGAACAGGAACAGCAGGCCGAAGATCATGAACAGGTTCCACTCCAGCGGCACCGCCAACGGCGCGGTTGAGGTGATGTGGACATGGAAGATCACCATCCCGATCACGGCGATCGTGGTGACGGTGCCCCCGCGCGAGAACAGCAGCGTGAGCGGCAGCACGAACTCGATCAGCGTCCCGGCGTGGGCGGCGTTTGCGGCGAGCGCGCCGGGTCGCATGTCGCTGGGGTGGTTGCGCCAGAGCCGGCGCTTGAAGGCGCGGGAGCGGTTCCACGGCGTGTTGCTGATCATTACTCCGATCACGAACGGGAAGTGGTGATTCAGCTTCGAGGCCGCGGCGCCCAGCCAGATGCAGACGAAGGTGATCTGCGCGGCGACGAGCATGTCGTGGAGGGGGAACAGGAAGACGACGAGCAGAATCCCATACACCTCCGGCCGGGACGAGAGGTACGCAACCTTGTCTCGCAACCCGAGCAGGACCAGAAGCCCAAGCATGACCCCGATCAGGGTCGGGTCAAGGTGGCCGGGCGTGCCGGTGCCGCCCTCGAGCAGGAGGGTGACGCCGCATCCGATCACGCCGGCGTACAGCGCGACGTCGACGATGGTGCGGGTGTTGCCCTTCGTGAGCGGGACCTTGGCGGGCCAGGGCGGCAGGCGCACCGTCCCGGGGCGCAGCCAGTAGAGGATCCCCCCGATCGGCGGCAGGAAGCGGAAGGTCAGCGGCATCGATCCCGCGCCGAGGCCGATCAGCTCCCACAGCATCGTCCACACGACGAGCTTCTGGAACACGATCGGCTGTGTCCACCAGTGGCTGAAGCCGCCGGCCAGGCCCGTAGTCGTAGCGGCGATGAGGAACAGCGCCCCGCCCGCGAAGATCACGAGCTTGATCGCATACAACAGGAAGACCGCGGTCGGCGTCCCGAACCCGTTGACTCCCCAGTCCTGTGCGAGCGGCTTGATCCGGTCCAGATACGACCACGTCTTCCACTCCTCGATCGCGACCGGAGGCGGGGAGGGTGAGATGAATCCCATGGTTGGTGGGGGTGGCGGGCCTGGGCGGGTGGCGGGCCGGGCGGGCGGGCCCGGGGGGCGGGCCCGGGGGGGCGGGCCCGGGGGGGCGGGCGGTAGCCTAGCGCGCGGTGGGGGGCCCGGCGCGCGGTTCTCGGGCCGCCGCTCGCGGAGAGTTGTCACGCGGCGCGGGGAGAGTTGTCACGCGGCGTCACCCACGTGTCACGGTTTGGGTGGGACGATCGGGCGGTGCTGGAACCTGGCCGAAAAACGCAACCCACAGTCGCGTTTCTCGACCAGGTCCCGTTCGACGCGGCTTTGGCCGCGTTGGCTAGCGTCCAACACGCAGTGTTCGAGGTCGGGCAACTCCGTGATCTGGGGCTGACGGCGGCAGGAATCCGCAAGCGTGCCGCCACCAACCGACTGCATCGCATGTACCGCGGCGTCTACTCACTCGTCCCGCCCCAGCTGCTGAGTCGCAAAGGCCACTGGATGGCGGCGGTCCTGGCGTGCGGTCCCGGCGCGGTTCTCTCACACCGCTCGGCGGCGGCTCTCCATGGGCTGAGAGGGACCAATCGCGAGCGCATCGACGTCACCGTGCCGACGCGCTCGGCTCGCCAGCACCCCGGCATCGACCTGCATCGCTCCACCACGCTCGCGCCCGCCGACACGACAACGGTGCAGAACATCCCCTGTACGGCTGTCGCACGCACACAGCTGGACCTCGCCGAGGTGATCAATCGGCGTGGCGTCGAGCGGGCCTTCGACCAGGCCGAGGTCCTCGAGGTCTTCGACCTGCGCGCGCTCGAGGATCAGATGGCACGAAACCCGCATCGACGCGGCGTGGCGCTGGTCCGGTCTGTTCTCGCCGAGCACTACATCGGCAGCACGCTCACATGGAGCGAGTTCGAGGAGCAGTTCCTCGCCCTGACCCGCGCGGCCGGCATCCCGGACCCAGAGGTCAACGCCTGGATCGTCCTGCCTGACGGCGAGCCTGCGATCCGGGCTGACTTCGTGTGGCGAGCGCAAAGGGCGAGGGTCGAGACGGACGGGCATGGCACCCATCGCACACGTCAGGCGTTCGAGCGCGACCGTAGGAACGATCAGCGCTTGCTCGCGGCGCAATGGCGCTCGATTCGGGTGACCCAGCGGCAAGTCGGTCACGAGCCGGACCGGATCGCCGCCACGACGATCGCGCTCCTGGGGCTCTAGTGAGCCGGGGCGCTATTGGGGCTGTAGTGCGCCCGCCGTGGCTTCGAGCCGCGCCAGGCTCACGAGGCGCTGGCGGCGCCCGAGCGTCTCGGCCAGCTGGTAGGCGGCGTGGCGGCGGAAGCACTTGATCGCACCGGCGAGCCGGTGAGTCTCCTTGATGATCGAGGTCATCTGGACTCCGTCCAGGCCGCACGGGACGATGTAGGAGAACGGCTGCAGGTCGTTCTCGACGTTGACCGCGAACCCGTGCGTGGTGACGCCGCGGGCGACGTGGACTCCGATCGAGGCGATCTTGCGGTCCTCCACCCAGACGCCGGTGAAGTCGGGCCCGTCCTCCGGTCGGGGCCGCGCCGTGATGCTCTCCTGGGCGAGGGCCGCGACGAGCGCCCGTTCGAGCGCGCGCACATATGCGACCACGTCGTCGACGCGCACGATCGGATACCCCACGAGTTGGCCGGGACCGTGATAGGTGACCTTCCCGCCCCGGTCGGTGTCGAAGATCTCGAAGCCCTGCATCAGGTACCAGTCCTCGCCCATCGGCAGCTCACCCGGCGCCGAGCGGCGGCCGCGCGTGTAGACGGGATGGTGCTCGAGGGTCAGCAGCACGTCGGGCAGCTCTTCGGCCTGGCGGGCCGCTCGCAACCGATCCTGGAGCGCGAGTGCCTGCCGGTAGTCGATCGTGCCGAGGTGACAGACCCAGAGCTCGGGGCGGCTGTCAGTCACCTGACCCGCCCTCCAACCTCCGCTTCACACTCGCCAGGAACTGCGCCGCGAGCGCGCCGTCGAGGGCGCGATGGTCCCAGCTGAGGCCGAGAATGGTCATCGCGCGGATCGCGATCGCGTCGTTGCCGTCCGCGTCGGTCACGACGACGGCGCGTTTGACGATCGCCTCGAGGTCGAGGATCGCGACCTGCGGCTGACTGATGATCGGAGTCGCCATGATCGTGCCGTATTGCCCGGGGTTGGTGATCGTGAAGGTTCCGCCACGGACGTCGTCCGGCGTCAGCGCGCGCTTCCTTGCTCGCTGCGCCGCATCGCGGATCCGCGACGCCAGCCCCTCGACCGACAGCTCGTGCGCCCCGTGGATCACCGGCACGATCAGCCCGTCCTCGCCGAGCGAGACGGCGATGCCGAGGTTGACGGCGGCGTGCTGCGTGTAGCGCTCGCCCTCGAGCGAGGCGTTGAGCTGCGGGTGCTCGCGGAGTGCTCGGATGACCGCGCTCGCGACGAACGGGAGGGCGGTGACACCGAGGCGGGTCCGTTCCGACTGCACCCGGGACATGTCGACCTCGATCCAGCTGGTGCATTGGGCGGAAGTCTCGAGCGAGCGCTTCATATGGGCGCCGATCTGGCGACGCATCCGTGACAGCTGGCCGCCACTCGCGGCGGGCGCCGGGTCCGGCCGGTAGGGGCTCTCGATGTGCAGCGGCGGCTCGGGGGCGGCCGCCACCAGTGCAAGCACGTCCTGCTTGCGGACGCGGCCACCGCGGCCGGTGCCGGCGATCGTGCTCAGGTCGATGTCGTGCTCGGCGGCGATCCGCTGGACGACGGGGGAGTAGCGGTGGAGTCGGTTGGCGCCGACTCCATTGGCGGATTTGGCAGAGCCAAATCCGCCGGGGGGTGGCGGCGCGGCGAGCGGCCCCGTGGGTGCGGGGGTCGGGGCCGCCCCGGCCGACGGCCCGGCCGACGGCCCGGCCGACGGCCCGGCCGACGCCCCGGCCGACGGCCCGGGCGCCGGCGCTGCCCCGGGCGCTGCCCCGGGCGCGGGCGCTGCCCCGGCCGACGGCGCTGCCCCGGGCGACGCGGCGATGCGTGCGAGCACGACGCCGACGTCGACCGTTGCGTCGATGCCCACCAGGATCTCGGCGACGACGCCGCTTACGGGCGCTGGGACCTCGGTGTCGATCTTGTCGGTCGAGATCTCGCAGATAGTCTCGTCGGCCTCGACCCGATCTCCTATCTGCTTAGCCCAGGCAACGATTGTGCCCTCGGCCACCGACACGCCCATCTGCGGCATCGTCACATCGACGAGCGTTGCTGCGCCAGGGGTTGGGGCCTCAGTAGGCGAGGAGCTCACGGCACGCCTCCCGCACGCGCTCGACACTCGGCAGCACGGCCTGCTCGAGCGGAGGCGAGAAGGGAATCGGGACGTCGGGGGTGGCGACTCGGACCACCGGTCCGTCGAGATCTTCGAACCCGTGCTCGGCGATCAGCGCGGCGACCTGGGCGCCGGCTGCGCAGGTCGCGTTGGCTTCGTCGACGATCACCACTTTCGAGCATCGCGCGACCGAATCGAGGATCGCCGCCGAATCGAGCGGCACGAGCGAGCGGAGATCGAGGACCTCTACGGAGGCGCCGTCGAGGTCCTCGGTGGCCTCGAGCGCGACATGGACCATTGCGCCGTAGGCGATCACGACGAGGTCCGAGCCCGGGCGGGCGACGCGGGCGGTCATCGGCGTCTCGTAGATGCCCTCGGGAACCTCACCCTTGATGCGGCGGTAGAGATGCTTGTGTTCCATGAAGCAGACCGGGTTCGGATCGCGGATCGCCGCATGAAGAAGGCCCTTCGCGTCCTCCGCGGTCGACGGCGCGACGACTTTGATACCCGGGGAATGCATGAACCACGCTTCGGGGTTCTGAGAGTGGAACGGGCCGCCCGAGAAGCCGCCGCCGGAAGGCAGCCGCACTGTGATCGGCACCGCGAGCCGCTGCCGGTAGTGCATCTTGGCGGCGACGTTGACGAGCTGGTCGAAGCCGCACGAGATGAAGTCGGAGAACTGCATCTCGCAGACGGGGCGCAAGCCCACGACCGCCGCCCCGATCGCCGTGCCGATGATCGCGGACTCGGCCAGCGGAGTATCCATCACGCGATCGGGGCCGAACTCCTCGAAGAAGCCGTCGGTGACCTTGAACGCGCCGCCGAACACGCCGATGTCCTCGCCCATCACAAACACGCGCTCGTCGGCGCGCAGCTCCTCGCGGAGCGCGGACGAGATCGCCTGGAGGTAGGTCATCGTCGGCATCAGCGCGCCTCGCTTCGCTGGGCGAAGCCGCTCCAGGGTGCCTGCCCGTCGCCGAGCGGCTCCGCATCGCCGGAGGCGAACACGCCCGCCGTCACGTCCTCGGGATCGGGCATCGGGGCCGCGAGCGCCTGCTCGGTGGCGGCGTCGATCTCGGCCTGCACGGCCGCACGGATCGCGTCGACGTCGACGCCGAGCTCGCGCAGGCGGGCATCCTGGCGGTCGACCGGGTCGCGCTTGCGCCACAGCTCGACCTGCTCCTTGGGGACGTACTTCATGTCGTCGTGCGCGGCGTGACCGTGCATGCGCATCGTGACGGCCTCGATCAGCGTCGGACCCTCGCCCGCGACCGCGCGCGCGCGGGCAGCGCGAGTAGCTTCGAACATCTCCTCCGCGTCGTTGCCGTCGACGGTCACGCCGGAGAACCCGTATGCCGCCGCGCGCTGGACGGGGTCGACGGCGAACTGCTTGTCGAGCGGGGTCGAGTACGCGTACTGATTGTTCTCGAGCACGAACACGACCGGGAGTCGCTGGACACCGGCCCAGTTCATCGCCTCGTGGAAATCGCCGCGCGAGGTCGAGCCGTCGCCGAACCAGGTCAGGGCGCACCGTGGCTCGCCGCGCAGCTTGAACGCCATCGCCATCCCGGTGGCGACAAGCATCATGTCCGGCAGCATCGAGACCATCCCCACGCAGCCCAGGCGCGGGTCCCCGAAGTGGACGTTTCCGTCCCGGCCCCGGGTGATGCCGCTGTCGCGGCCCATGTACTGGGCGATGATCCGCGCCGGCGTGACGCCGCGGATGATGTGGGCCGCGAGGTCCCGGTGCAGGATGCACAGCCGGTCCTCGGGTCCCATCGCGAACGCCGCCCCAGCGGAGACCGCCTCCTGCCCGAAGCCGTCGTAGAACGAGCCAGGCACCTTTCCCTGCCGGTACAGGCTCATCGCGCGCTCCTCGATGCCGCGCATCAACAGCATCGCGCGCAGGAGCCAGATTCGATCATCCAGCTCGAGGTATGCAGCCGCGGCTACCGCGGGCTCCGCCGTTTCGGTCGCCATCTTGCGCGCTTCCCCTTCGTTCAAGGCCGGTGCGGGATCTCCGTCCGGGCCATTTGTCGAGTCGATTAAGGGATCTCCGTCACGACTCGCCGCTAGGGCACACATGTTTGCTTTATCGGATTATCCCACCCAGGACTGATGCGGTGGTACCTGCGCGCCACACGGGTCTACCCTGTTGCCCCAAATGGACGGTGCCTGGCTCACCCGCATGCGCTGGCGGCGCCGCGGCGCCTGGATGTGGCCGGCGTTCGTGGGGCTGACCGTAATGGACGCGTTCGTCGTGCACGCGCTGCCGCCGGACGGCGATTCTGAGGGCCTGATCACGGCGCTGTGGTTCGCCGGCTTCTGGAACTTCGTCGCTGTTGCCTTCGTGGCCCACCCCGCCGGTGCCCTACTGCGCCGGGTGCGGCGGGACCTGCCCCGCGTCGTCGCCCGCGACTACGCGGGCACGTGGCTCGTGATCGCGATCGCCGTCGCGCTGTTCGGAGCGGGCCTCTCGAATCGCTCGACGGTGTCCGCCAACGGTGCCGCGATGCGGGACGCGGTCGTCCGAGCGATTGCGTGGATCGGCTTCCGCGCTCCACCCTCGTTCCGCGCCGAGGTACGGCACGCAACGACCGTGACGATCCAGGCCGGAAGTCTGTACCGGACGTGCGTCCCGAGCCCCGACGGACAACGCACCTACTGCGTCGTGGTCAACGACCGCGAGCCGGTCAACCGCAGCGTCCGCTTCGCGGGCTACGAGTCGAACGCAAGCTTCGTGAACGGCGTGGGGTAGGTGGAGCGCTTCGCGCCCTTGGGAGTTCGCCTGGCGGCGAACGTCCCGGCAGAGCTCGGGCTCATTCCACGCTCACCGGGTCGCCGAGCCGGATGGTGCCGGGCTCGATCACCTCGCCGTAGATCCCGAGTGCGAGCGGCTCGGTCGTAGGCTCCTCTCTGCGGTACTCGGCGAGCAGGTCGAGCGTCGGCAGATCGATCACCCCGCTGTCGGGGTCGCGACGGGTCACGAGGCAGCGGCCGACGTGGCCGTTGAAACCGACGAGGGCCTCGCCGATGCGCACGCTCCGACCAACCCAAGCGTCCTCCGTATGGGGGTCGACGCCGTCGATCTCGACCATCATCCGGAATCGCCGCGCGTCGATCTCGCCGCCGTTGCCTGCGACCTCGGCGAGCCGCTCGAGTGAGCCCTGCGACACGAGTGACACGGTGCCCCGCTCGCCGCGATCGACGCCTCTGGGCACCCGCGCCGGCTCGACGAGACGAAGCGGCCGACCAACATGCGCCGAGATCGCGTCTGACCATGGCCCGAGCACGAGCGCGGCGCGGAGCTGATGCTTGAAGAAGCGGGTATCGATCTCCGGGCCGACGCGCACAGGTCCCGAGACGCGCTCCCCGTCGGGAAGCGCCAGCGTCAGCGTGCGATCGGCGTCGTGGTACTCCGCGCGCAGCTGGGTCAGCTCGCCGATGTGCTTGCCGTTGGCCAGCCGTCCGCGCTCGTCGACCAGGTAGAAGCGACGGTTGTCGCGCACGCCGCCAGGCTCGAGCGTCAGCTCGTCGCGTGTGGTCACGCGAAGGCCCTTGACTGGAGTGGTGAGTAGGGCGCGGACGTGGATCGCATGATTGTGGCGTACGCGCCTGGCGGGTAGACCCAATTTCTGCGCTACTATCCTCGCGCCGCAGCCAAGCAGGCAGCCCGTCGCCGGACGTCGCTGCCTGTTGGATGCGCCGATTGGGGGCGACACGGAGTGAGAGACCAGTTGACCGGAAAGCCGCGAAACACGGACGTTTATCGACTACGGACGGTGTGTGCCCGAGGCATGGCGCTGGTGTGCGCGATGCTCGGACTGGCTGTCTTCGCCTCGCAGGCGGTCGCCGCCGGCCCGCCGTCGGGCCTGCCTGGCCCGCCGCCCGGCGCCGGAACCGGTTTTCCGCTGCCGCCATCGCCGGGAGCGGCGCCCAGCCCGACTGCGGACGGGGCGCCGGTGACCATTTCTGGCACCGCCTCCGGTCCGGGGCTCCTCAGCGGGACGGCGAGCCTCAGCGGCAAGCGAGTGAGCATCCCAATCGCCTGTAGCGCCGGCGGCCGCGTCACCATGAGCGCGCCGGGGCTCGGAACGATGGCGCAGGCGAAGTACCGATGCCGTGGCGGCCGCGCCACCGCTGTCCTCACGCTCACGTCGGCGACCGCGAGACAGGTCAACAGCCTGGGCAGCGTCCTCGTACGGCTCGCGTTCTCGGGAGGAGAGCAGTTGTCCCTGGCGCTCGGGCCGCGCGTCCCGGTTGCCGGCACATGGACGAGCTACTACGGCCTGGCTTGCAACACGCCCGCGGCCAATGAGTCATCACTGCTCGCGCCCAACTTCAGCGACACGCCGTCGACGACGATCGACGTTCGGCCCTGGCTGGCTTGGTACACCTCGGCGACCGGGTGGCAATGGATCGGTACCCAGGGCGCGAACGCGAGCAGCTGGTACAGCTGGACGGCCACGCCCAATGGAGTCGCCGAGTGGCTGACGCCGCCCACCACCATTACCCCATGGGCATGGGCCCCGATCTCCGTCGCTCCAGGCCACGGGACGTACGTGATCGCGGTGTTCGAGGTCATCTACTGGTACAGCCACCCTGTCTATGCCTGGCACTACGCGCGCTCCGGCGGGGGACCCAATGCGACCGTTACGTACTGTGAATACCCATAGCGAAATCCATCGGTGGCGCACGCGCCGGGCGCAGTGCGTCGCGCTGCTCGCAGTCGTCCTCTTCATGACGACCGCGACCGCGACCGCGTTGGCGGCGGCGCCGGCGGGACCGCCGCCCGGCCTGCCGGGTCCGCCGCCAGGAGCCGGTTCCGGGTTCCCGGCGCCACCGGCGGTGGGAAGCACGCCCGCCCCTCAGCCGCTTGGCCCTGCATCCACGATCCCCTCGCACGTGTCAGGACCCGGCCTGACGAACGGAACCGCGCGCGTCCAGGGACGGAAGTTCTCGCTCGCGATCGCCTGCCAGGGCGGTGGCCGGGTGACCGTCGCTGCGTCATCGGTCGCGGGCGGAGCCCTGGCGCACGGTTCATATTCGTGCCGAGGGGGACGCGCGGTTGCGCAGCTCACGATGAGTGCAGCCGACGCCGGAAAGCTGCGGGCCCTGGGCTCAGCCGTCGCTGTCGTGAAGCTGGGCGGCCAGACCGCGTCGCTGACGCTCGAGTCGCGCTCGACGCCCCCGCTCTACTGGAGCGACGGCGGGCTGGAGTGCAGCCTGCTCGGGAACGATGAGCCTTATGCGGCCGCTCCGAATTTCACGGTCACCCCTGCCGCGATCATCGACGTTCGTCCGTGGGTCGCCTGGTACACGCCCGCGCACGGGTGGCGGTGGCTCGGCACCAACGGGGTGGGTTCGAGCAGCTGGTACAGCTGGACCGCCACGACGGCCGGCGTCGAGCAGTGGGTGACTCCGGCGGGCGCGGTCAACCCGTGGACGTGGGCGCCGATCCACGTGAGTGGCGGCCAGAACACCTACGCGATCAGCGCGTTCGAGGTGATCTATTGGTACAAGAACTCACGGTACGTCTGGAAGTACGGCCCGTCGGTACCGAGCGGAACCTCGGTCAGCACGTACTGCAGCTTCCCCTAGACGGCCGGGCGCGGAAGCCTCCCGCGGGCGTCTAGCCGCCGGCCGGGGCCTTCGGTGAGACGCGCACGGTGATCACGCCGCGGAGCACCTCGTCGTTGTCGCGATCGAGGATCCGGACCGGTACCTCCAGGTCGGTCTTCCCGGCGAGCGCGGGGATCGGATCGAGCTCGGCGATGGCACGCAGATCGGAGCCCGCCTTCTTGACGTATTCGACCGTCATGCCGGCCGGAATCCAGCGGTGCGTGCCGGGCACAGTCGCCTCGGCCAGCAGGCCCATGGCGATCTCCGCGAGGTTGCACATCGCGATCGCGTGGAAAGTGCCGAGATGGTTGTGCACCGCACGGCGCTTGGGTGCACGCACCTCGCAGTAGCCCGGACGCAGTTCCTGAACATGCGGATGGACCGTGCCGAAGTAGGGCACCTTGACGCAGAGTGCCTGTGAGAACGCGGTGCGGCCGCCAGGGAGACGGGACATCGCGTTCCATGATGAGAGCGTGCCGGGCATGAGCTACGGATGCGTAGCTTACCTCCGACGCTGCCCCGTTAGCCTCCGACCGGTCATGCCTGCCGACCGGACCAAGCGGATCGCCCTGATTGCGTGCATCCTGGGCTCAGGGATCGTGTTCCTCGACGGGACTGTCGTCAACGTCGCGCTGCCGTCGATTCGCCGAGGCCTCGGAGGGGGGCTCGCGGATCAGCAATGGATCGTGGAGGCGTATCTGCTGACGCTGTCATCACTACTGCTCGTGGGCGGCTCGCTCGGCGACCTGTTCGGGCGCCGGCGGGTCTTCAGTGCCGGGCTCGTAGGTTTCGGGATCTGCTCGCTGATGTGTGCGCTGGCGCCCACCCTGGGGCTGCTGATCGGCGCGCGCGCGGTTCAGGGAATGGCGGGCGCGCTGCTCGTGCCGAGTGCGCTCGCGCTGATCATGGACACTTTTCAGGAGCACGAGCGAGCGGCGGCGATCGGGACCTGGACCGCATGGGCCGGGATGGCCACGGTGATCGGTCCGCTCGGGGGCGGCGCGTTGATCCAGATTGCGTCGTGGCGCTGGGTCTTCGCGATCAACCTGGTCCCGGTCCTGATCACGCTTTGGATGCTGCGGCGGCTTCCCGACGACATCCCCGCGGGCGGTCACGTCGACATACCGGGTGCGATCCTCGCGGCGTTTGGGCTCTGCGGCCCCGTGTTCGCGCTGATCGAGCAGCCGCGTTATGGCTGGGGTGCCCCTGAGGTCGCGGTTCCCCTGATCGCCGGAGTGACTCTGCTCGGCGCCTTCGTTGCATGGGAGCGTCGCGCGCCCGAGCCGATGCTGCCGCTCGGCCTCTTCCGCTCCCGAAATTTCACCGTCGGCAACCTGACCACGTTGGTCGTCTACGCCGGGCTGGGCACCGCGACGTTCTTCCTCGTTCTATTCGTCCAGCAGGTCGGCGGCTACACGCCGCTCGACGCCGGGCTGTCCCTGCTGCCGGTCACGCTGATCATGTTCGCCTGCTCCAAGCGCTTCGGGGCGCTCGCCGACCGCTTCGGCCCACGCGCGTTCATGGCCGCCGGTCCGGTCTTGGCCGGCGCCGGCCTGCTGCTGCTCGTCCGTGTCGGACCGGGCGCCGATTACGCGGGCGCGGTGCTGCCCGGCATCGTTGTCTTCGGTCTCGGGATGTCGGCGACCGTCGCGCCGCTGACCGCTACCGTGCTCGGGGGGGTCGAGCTCGGCCGCTCCGGCGTCGCGAGCGGGGTCAACAACGCCCTCGCGCGCGTCGCCGGGCTGCTGGCGATCGCCGCACTGGGAGCGGTCGTGAGCGCCAGCTTCCAGGATCGGCTGCACGACGATCTCGCCGGCAAGCCCCTCAGCGCGCAAGCCCGGGCCGCCGTCGATCGCGCCGCCACGCGCCCGCTCGTGGTCGACGTCTCCGGGGCACCGGCCGGCGAGCGCCCAATCCTGCGTCTGGCGCTTACCGACGCGTCGGTCCACGCGTTTCACGTCGCGATGCTGATCGGTGCTGCTCTCGACGTGCTCGGCGGCATGCTCGCGTTGATCGGGATCGCGAACCCGCGCCGACGGGTTCGAAGCGTCGAGTGCGCCGGCGGGGCGCTGGCCGGAGCCAGTGGCGATCTGGCCACCGACTCGGCCCGACCCCTCGCGCGCGCCCGGTAAGCCAGAACGGCCGCTAATGATCCGGACCAGCCGGAATCGAGTAGGGACGTCTGTGCGAAGTACAAGCCGCTAGAGGGAGGCACAGTGTCCAGATTGGTCGGACTCATCAAGGGCTTTCCGGGACATCCGTCCCACCCCCCGCTGACGGACGTCAGCATCGGCGCTTACACGGTTGCCACGGCAATGTTCGTCCTCGGCGCGTTGGGTATCCAGCGAGCACCGATGGCGCACGGTGCTCTGCTCGCCCTCTCGGGCGGTCTGATCGTCGCCTTGCCGACAGTCGTGACCGGACTGATCGACTGGTCTGGCATCCAGAAGGGCACGCCGCCGCGCACGCTGGCCACCTGGCACCTGTTCGTGATGTTCACCGCCACCGTTGTCTTCGCCGCCACGTGGCTGCTGCAGCGGCCCGGATACAACCACGGCACCATCAAGACCGGCGCCTGGATCGCCTGCATCGCGGGGGAGGGGTTGCTTGCGATCGGCGGGTACCTCGGAGGAACGGTCGTCTTCGCCTACGGTCAGAGGGTCACCGACCCCCGCGACCGTCCGGTCACCGTCAAGGATGCTTTGACACCCAAGCTGGGGACCGACGACTACGCACCGATCGACGCGTCCAAGCTCCGCCGATAATCGCCGCGGGCTCCTACCTTCCGGGGCGGACCAGCGCGAGGAGGGCGGACTCCCCAGCACCCTTGGCCAGCCCGAACAGAAGCGGGAAACGCAGGGCAAGGTAAGGGTCGCCCCAGAGTACGAGCCGCTTGGCCGAGACCAGCTGCGGCCAGCCGACCTCGCCGCTCACCATCCGGACCAGGTCGTCCGCGCCGACCGTCAAGGCGACGCGCGTGGACGGGTCTGGCCCCGGGAGGACGCGGCAACAGCCTCCGGCGATCACGACCGTGCTCACGTCGGGGTCGCCACCGCGGGGATCGCGGATCCGCAGCTCGAACTTCGCGTCGAGATCTCCGGCGGAGTCGGGATCGAACAGGCGTGGGATCAGGAGGTGCACTGCCTGCAGCAGGAGCGCGTGGGCGGTGCGGGTGCTATCGAGGCGAGCGACTCCAGCGCCTCCGCGCTGCACCAGCCGCTGTGCGGCGGATCGGCCGGCGTCCCTTACGGCTGCTGGTCGCGTTCGACGCCGGCCGGCCTCCGGCGCGTCTGGGATCGGCGTGCTCATGACATCAGGTACTCCATCGCCTCGGTCGGGTCCGAGAACAGCATCAGCGCGTCGTCGGCAGCGACCATCCGGCCGTAGTGGGTGGACATCTCGTTCTGGATCGAATAAGCGTCGATCTCGTAACCGAGCTGCTCGGAGACCTCGTCATAGGTGATCACCAGTCGGTCCTTGGCCCTGATGTCCCAGAACGCGGCTTGCTCGATCACCTCGATGTCGTCGCGGTTGCGGAGGACGTCCGCGACCGCGTCGCCCTCGGCGCTCTTGGCCATCACGATCCCGACGAAGTCGTATTCGACGGAGTCGGACCCGCCTGGCGCGGTCGAGCCGTCGCCAGTCGAATACGACTTCGTTTGGAGTTCGGTCGAGGGTGTGGACTCGGGTGGTGGTGCTGAGGCCGAACTCCTGGCGGTGGCGGGTTCGGGAACCGCCGGTCCGTGCCCGTTGGTTGGGGCCGACGTGCGCGACACGCGGCCGGGACCGCGCGTGCGGCGGACCGCGGCCGCTGCGGCCGGCTCCACGGCCTCGAATCCGACCAGTCCCCCGAGCTCCGGGACGCCTGCCTCCTCGAACATCGCGGCCGCGTACTGGCGGACGCGCTCGAACGCTTCGGCGGGGTCGATCCCGACCGGCACCTGAGCGGCGAAAGGCGCGAGGCCGAGAGCAGCTTCGAGTGCCTGTGGCATCCAGTCCTCGATCCAGCCGCTGATCTGAGCGCGGTTCGCGGCGGCGTGGCGCTCATCCGCGAGCAGGAATCGGCACAGCTCCGTGGTCCAGCCCCGGATCCATTCCCATTCCTGAGTGGCGGCCCGCGCGAGCACCGTGGTGACCGTGTCGCCGTTGGCGGCTGCCGCCCGTGTTCCCAGCTCGCGGCGGATCAGCGTTCCGACGATCGGCTCGAAGCACAGGTTCGCGGCAACGATCACCTCGCCCCAATCGTGCGTGGCGGCGAGCCGCTCGACGTAGCGGCGCGTGGGCTGCCACGAATCGTTGGTCAGGAAGGACTCGCGGGCAGCTTCGATGGGGAACGCGCCGTGGTGCTCCTCGAGGTCCATCGCATAGAGCACGATCGCCTGTGCCGAGCGCTGCTTCATCGCCGCCTGCAGGCAGACGCATGTCGCCACCGAGTCCGACAGGCAGTCACGGGCGGCCGTCGCCATCGCGAACCAGAGCCCGTGCTCGACGTAGGCGGGGCCCTGCAGAAAGTCGCGCAGGAACGCGACCCACTCGGGAGAGAAGTCTGCCAGCAGGCCCTCTTCGATCGCCGAACGGATCGCGCCCTCGATCTGCAGCTCAACTCCCGACCCTCGCTGGTAGAACGGACGCTCCCACTGCTCGCCGGGGTCGCGGAACTCGAACCAGTCGCTGCTGGCGAGCGCGGTCGAATCGTCGTTCCAGATGCCGCGGCCGTCCTCGAAGTGCAGCGGCCAGCCGCGCGTCAGGTGACGGTGGATCGACGGCTGCGTGTCGACGGTGACGTCCTCGTACAGCGACGCGCGGCGCCGGTGTGGCTGGAACCACTGGAACTGCCGCTCGGAGTCATCGCCGCTGGGGGCGGCCTGGGCGTCGAAGCGCTTGACCGGAGGGGCAGTGGCCCCCGAGATTTCCCCCTGGGAAATCTCGCCAGCGCCGAAGGCGCCCGCGTCAGCGCTCACCGTGAACTTGTCCTGGAAGATCCGCTGCCCGTCGAGGTTGTGCTTACCGATCAGCATCTCCTCGGCGGCCTCGATCATCGGTGGCGGGCCGCACATGTAGGCGTCGGGCCCCGTGATCTCTGCGCCGGCGAGGTACTCGTCAACGGCATCGTGGACGAACTTGCCTGCGGTCTCGGAGAGGACGGTGGTGAAGCGGAAGTCCGCCAGCTTCGACCCGAGCTCGTTGATGACGTCGACGTGGAAGAGGTCGTTCTCGGTGCGCGCACCGTAGAAGAAGCGCACCGGACGCTCGCAACCTTCGGCTGAGAGCTGGCGCAGCACCGCCAGGATCGGCGCCATGCCGGAGCCGCCGGCGATCATCAGGATCGGGCGCCGGCTCTCGCGCAGACGGAACGCTCCGTACGGCCCGGTGAAGCCGAGCTGGGCTCCGGGCTCGATCTCGCCCCCGAGCATGCCCGAGATCCTTCCCCCGGGGTAGCGCTTGATCATCAGCTCGATACGGCCGTCGCCCGGTGTATTCGCCAGCGAGAACGAGCGGCGCACGCCGTCCGTGCCGGGAACGTGTAGGTCGACGTACTGACCGGGCACGAACGAGAAGTCAGATGGCTCGTCAACCCGGAGGACGAGGCGGGTGATGTCGCGCGTCAGCGCATCCACGGCCTCGACCGTCGCCGTGCCGTCGCGGATCGGGAACTCGAGCCGGTATCCGTCAGGATCGAAGTGCAGCAACTCGACGACGAGATCCGTCTCCGGCATGGCCCGGCACATGAGCGAGTAGCCGCCGGACTGCTCGCTGTCCGAGAGCGCGAAGCTGGAGTAGCGCTTGAGCGCGGCCTCGCCCTCGATCAGGAAGCACTTGCAGGCCGAGCACTGCCCTTCGCGGCAGCCGTAGACGAGGTTGTAGCCGTTGCGGAACGCGGCGTCGAGGACTGTCTCGTCGTTCGCGCAGTCGATCTCTTCGCCTATGGGCTCGAAGCGGACCCGAGGGCTCACCGCAGCGACGCTCCGGTCAGGAGATCCGTCTCTGCGAGCTCCGGAGCGACCTCGCCGTTCCCGGTCACAGGCGCGTCGCTCCAGTCGCCGCTCGGCAGCCCGAGCTCCTTCGCGACGCGAATGTTCGGGCTTATCAACACGCAGTCGTGAGCGCGGATGTCCGACAGTTTCCACTGCCGGTCCGCATTCAGATGCGGCTGGCCGATCAGAGTCTCGCCATCGGAGCGGATGTAGCCGAGATCGCGGATCACCTCGGACGCCTCCCAGCCGTGGTAGCGATCGAGGTAATTGCGGTCGCCCATGTAGCGGCCGGGGTTGGAGTCATCCATCCACTTGCATTCCTTGGAGCAGTAGAAGCGAGTGCGGCCGCCGACGATGCCGTGGACTCGGTCGTCCTCGCTCACGCACAGGTCCTGGCAGGTCCAGCAGAACGGCGGCGCGAGGTTGATCAGGTCGAGCGGCAGGAAGCCGGCGGCGGGGTCGATCCCCTGCCGGTATGCCTCCCAGAAGGCGCCGTACTGCGAGTACCAACCGGGGTAGTGGTTCTCGAACCACTCGAAGTCGCGCTCGTCGAGCGGATCGAAGCGCCAGAAGCTGAGCGGCCACGCGGCGAAGGCGAGGATCGCGTGACGGTGATGGATCCCGTTGACCAGACGCTCACGCGCTCGCTCGAAGATGTCAGTCGGGATGTTCAGCCCGAGCTTCCCGAGTTTCATCACATACGCCCGGTGCCAATCGTCGCGGACCCAGCGGTCCCACTTGTCGAGGTGGCACTCGGGGTCGGTGCGGTCCTTGGAGAAGTACTCCATCACGATCGCGGAGAACACGTCGATGAAGGCATGGTTGATCCAGAAAGCCTGCTGCAGGTCGCGCTCGATCAGGGGCGCGTTGTGGTCGTCCTGGAGCACGGTCAACAGCGTTGCGTAGCCGTTGGAGATGTGGCGCGCCTCGTCCGACTGAACCGAGAGGTACGTCGTCGGGAGCGTGAAGTCGCCGTTGCGCGCAGCGACATCGGGGGTCGCGACGAAGACCACGTTCGTGAACGCCGTCTCGGCGACGACCTGGAGCGTGAACGCGCACTGGATCGGGTCCCCGACCATGAAGTGGGAGAGCATGTTGAGCCCCGGGTTGGTTAGAACCGAGCTCGAGAATGCCTTCGGGCCGAGGTTCCAGCCCGCGGGGTCCGGAACGTTCTTGGCGTACCACCGCGCGAGTGACATCTGCATTCCGGTGTGGCGGATCTCGTCGACGAACTGGACGTGGTAGCCGTTTCGGAGCTCGTTGTTCGGGACGGCGCTCATCAGCATCGACATGCAGCGCCCTGCGCCGACCTCGGCGAAGTTCGTGATCGTGATGAACGGCTTCAGGATCTCGAGCCAGCGCTCGTGCGCCTTGTTCGGCATGTCCGCGCGGACGGCGGCGTCGAGGCCTCCGTAGACGCGTTCATCCTTCTCGAGCTCCATCGGCAGGTACTCCCGCATGACGTGCTTCATCGGGTCCTTCGCGTGGTTCGGGAAGCGGTAGCGCGTCGGGTACCGAACGGCCGGCTGGTGGTACTCGGGCTCCCAGCCGAGCTGGGCAATCCGCTCGTGGGTCTTCGTGATGCTTCGTCTGCGGGGGGTGGCCGACATCGGCGGGTTTCCTCTCTTCTGGCCTCGTGGGCAGCGTATAACCTACGCGCATGTAGGGGGCCGGTTATCGCCGTTCGGCAACGACTTTTCGGGCCGTCTTTGTAATGTTGTGACAATGACGGGAGAGCGGTGGTCGAGCGAGGCGCTATCACCCGATGTCGTCGGCATCGTCCGCGCGGCGGTGGGTTCGCTCGTCGATGACGTAATGGCCGCCGTGCGGGCCGAGCACCCCACCTACGATGACGTGCTCGCAGGGCCGGAAGGAATGGGGATCCGGCTTGGGATCGAACAGGCTGTCCGCGCGTTCCTCGAAGCGATCGAGCGAGGGCGGCGTCCCCGTGGCGAGACTGCGGAGGTATGGCGTCGCCTCGGCGAGGCGGAGTTCCAGGCGGGCCGAAGCCTCGAAGCGCTGCGGGCTGCGTTTCGGACCGGCACTCGTGCCGCCTGGCGGGGCGCTGCGAGCCTCGCCGCGGCTGCCGGCGTAGCGGCGCCCGACGTGATCACATTGGCTGAGGCGATCTTCGTCTACACCGACGAGCTGTCTGCGGACGTAGTCGAGGGCTACCTGCAGATCCAGTCCAATGAGGCCGGCGAGCGCGAGCGCCGCCGGCGCCGCCTGGCGTCGCTCCTGGTCGAGGCCGAGGATCACGATCCGGAGGTGATCGCAAGGGCCGCCGAGCTTGCGCGCTGGCCCGTTCCGCGCCTGCTTGCGGTGCTCGCGCTGGCGAGCGAGACGCCGGGGGCCGTGCCCCGCAAGCTCGACGTCGATGCGCTGGCCGTTGCGGACGGCGACGGCGCCTGGCTCGTGATTCCCGATCCCGACGGCCCTGGTAGGCGCGCCGCGATGCGCCGGGCCGTCGGGGACTCCACGGCGGCGCTCGGACCGACAGTGGCGCCGCGCGCGGCGCGCAGCTCTCTGCGCTGGGCACGGACCGCACTGGCGCTCGTGGAGCGCGGAGCGCTCCCCGATGACCACCCGACGCTGACCTCCGACCACCTGGCGACGGTGATCCTGCTCCAGGACGACGAACTGGCCCGCGCGCTCGTGTCAACGAGGCTCGCGGCGTTCGACCTGCTGGCGCCCGGAGAGCGCGAGCGTCTCTTGCAGACGCTCACGGCCTGGCTCGCCCACCAGCGTCACACGCCGGGAATCGCAGCGGAGCTGCACGTCCACCCGCAGACGGTCCGCTACCGGGTCGGGCGGCTCCGCGAGCTTCTCGGCGACGCGCTCGAGACGCCGGAGGGTAGGTTCGAGCTCGAGCTGGCGCTGCGGGCGCGGCGCGCGGTCGGCGAGCCGGCAGCTAGTCGCCGGTGACGGCGTCTCCGTCGCTGGTCAGGACCTCGAACTCCGGCGCGTCGACCGGCAGCGAGGCTTGGCAGAAGTCGGTCCCGAACTCGGTCAGCCGGATGCTGCGCCGGACCGCCTTCGCACTGCGCGAGCGGACGCGCTTGGCGCGCTTCATCGCCGTCATGACCTCGGGCTGGGCCTCGAGCACCTGGTAGCGGATCACATCGTCGAGAATCTCGTGCGAGAACCAGATCAGGCCGAGACGCTGGAGATTGTCGAGGTAGGCCTGCACGCGCTCGACGTGCCGGCACCCGGCGAGCGCGCCGACCATGTTGAGCTTCGACGCAACCTTCTCCGCTCCGAGCCCGACCAGGCTGACCGAGTGAACGTCGACGTAAGGCTGCGGCCCGTCGACGGCGAGAAGGCGCAGGATCCGGCCCTCGTCCGGCGCCAGCTCACCGATGATCCGCGCGAATGCCGGGTGGGTCGCATCCGGGCCGTTCACGTCGGTCGACTGACGGAGAAGCTCGGCGCCCTGTGCGCGGAGCGCCAGCGCTGAAGGCGCATCGTCGTAGGGCTCGGGAGCGCCCGAGCGCCCGTTCGTGCTCGGCGCCGTCAGCTGCTGGACACGCTCGTCGAGCTCGGAGATGCCGAGCAGAGCGCGCGCGTAGCCGCGCATGCCGTCTCCCACTTCGGTGGCCAGCTCGTACGCGGCGACCGGGTCGACCGCGGCGCGGGCGAGCCGCGAGCCGACGCGCATCGACCTGCCCAGTCCCCACGACGCCGTCCGTAGGGCCGCGTCGGCGGCTAGCCGCGCGACGCCGGCAAGCTCATCGACCAAACCCGCAGGCGCCGGGAGTTCGGCGCCCGCACCATCATTCCGGCCCGAGCCCTCGACCGAACTCGCAATGGAATCGGCGTCAGCCGATTTCACAGGATCCATTTGAAGATCGCCAGGTGAACGATGCCGGCTGCGAAGCCGAGCACCGCGCCGTGCAGGAGGAGCAGCCATTCGTCCTGCCGCGTCGCCGTCCGCAGCATCTCGCCGAAGTCCTCCGGTGCCATAGCTCGCATTCTTTCCCGGATCAGCTTACGGATTGCGCCGCTGCGATCGCGAACGAAGTCGGGGTCGCCGAGCGGGGTCATGATCTCGTCGACCTGGGCGATGGCAAATGACCGGCTGACGGCGTCGTACTCCTTGCTCCCGAATGCGACGCGGACGGCGGCCCGCGCCGGCCCGCTCGCACGGTCGATCGCGGGCAGCATCGCCGCTTCGATCACGGCCCGCGTCCGATCGGCGCGCGGGCCGTTGAGCATCTCGTCGCGGAAGTTGGCCATCGTCAGGATCTCATCGGCCACGATCCGCGCATACACGTCCGCGACGTCGTGCTGGCGACGGATGAACAGGCCCTGCACGCGCAGCGGACCGATCTTGTGCGGTTGCGCGGGCTCGTAGATCATCCAGAGCGCGACCCAGTTCGTCACGTAGCCGACGA
>Ga0302325_10001001_pt1 | contig 74175 bp, 53 predicted proteins | sample Palsa_T0_2_FD_201948 | JGI IMG/M metagenome (GOLD analysis project Ga0302325, IMG submission 201948) | Peat permafrost microbial communities from Stordalen Mire near Abisko, Sweden - Palsa_T0_2 | ecosystem: Environmental > Terrestrial > Soil > Palsa > Peat permafrost | place: Sweden: Abisko...
GAAACCTGGTATATTGGGCTATTAGCAGGAAGATAGCCATTCCCACGGCTAACCCCAGTACATTGAGCGCCGTATAGCTCTTATTGCGAAGCAGGCTCCGGCGTGCAGTTTTAAAATAATTTTCAGGCATACTTCCACCAACCCAAAACCATTGCCAGATTCTCAAGTATTTTGAAATCACTTTATTACATCCAACTCTCCCATGCTGACTGTCCGCTTTCGACACAGGCACTGTCCGGTAGATGGTCTCCGATCATTTCAGATAGTTGTTAATCGCCGTTTCCCAATCCTTTAAATTGCTGGCAAATATTTTACCGATCAGGTGATGGCTTAGCGCATTGCCTTCCGCGCTCAGACCGGTAAGCACATAGCTGATCCTTGCATTGGTGCTGTCCTTGCCGGAGGCGGTGCAGGCCACCGATATGATCGCGACCCGGACTGCACTGGAAACAATGTACTGTACTTGATGGTCGCTCACATTATAGCGGGAAACCACCCAGGTCAGAGGCGGCGCCCCATGTACATGGTCAGGCGTCTGAAAAATAAGCCCCTCCTGCATCTCCCCGGAGGAAGGGAAGATCAGGTTCGGATTCCAGCCCTCAGCCCATTTCTTTTCTCCGAGCGGGGTAAACAAGGGGAAAAGCTGTTCGATGTTCCCCTTCAATTCAATGGAGGCGCTTTGAACATATTGTTCTGCTTTAAAATCTTGCGCGCTGGCTTGTGCGCCGGTACCTATGAAGACAAGGATGATGCGCAGGATATTAGCGATAATCTTTTTCATAACACAAAGCTACCGCGCGCGTTACCGAACTACTTATTCGAAATTGGGTATTTGGATGGGGGATAGCCAAAAGTCCTTTTAAACAAAAGACTAAATGTACCGGGGCTGTCGAAACCTACCTGGTGACAGGTGTCGGCGACACTATATTTTCCCGTTAGCAAAAGCGTGCGGGCATATTCCAACTTTAGGCGGACCAGCCACTGATGTGGGCTTAGGCCATACCTTAGTTTGAAGGATGTCAGGAAATGAAATTTGTTCATGCAGGCCGCTTTGGCGATCTCATCGATAGTCAAAGGTTCTGTAACATTGTCCCGCATAAACATTTCAGCCAGGAACAGCCGCCGATAAAGTTCCTCGCGCGTGGACCTCTTCTTCGCGTCTATTCGGCCCAGCGCGGCTTTTCCACCATCACTCAATGCCCATAACGCATCCAGAAGCTCAATTAGCACATCGTCCTGTTCTTCCCTATATCCATCGCGTTTAAGTGCATGTAAACATTGGATGACCGTCTCATTATACGCCAGGGGAATAGTCGGCATATGAAACGCCCCCAATGCCGTCGCTGGATCATTGTCCAGCAACCTATCCGGCGTTTCACCGCGGCAACCAGCCATTCGGTTGACCAATTCCCCACTGAATAAAACAAGCATGGTTTCCAGCGTTTCCTTTCCTCTAAAATCGATCTCCAGTTGATCGCCGGCGTTCAAAAAGTAAAAGAATTGTTCATTGATATCCGTAGCGCGGCCGTTCAACCTATAATGCCCGCTATGCTTAGAATTGGCCACCAATACATAAGGCGTAATATGACTGGGATAATGGTATTTGCCGGAGGTGACAGCATTGATGACTGCATTCCCAGTGTGGCCACCGGAATGACTTCGAAATAAACGGGGATCTGGTAATTGGTTAACAATCATCGCTTACGCTTGTGCAGGCAAATTAACCAAAATCATCCACTGCCTGCCGCCTTATCACAAAAACCCAACTTTCGATAAATGCCCCCTTAGTCTGTCCTCAGATTTTCTACAGGATTGACAAGTGCCGCCCTCAACGCCTGCCACCCCACGGTCAGCAGCGCGAGCCCCATCGCACCTATGCCCGCTTCCGCCAATACCCACACATTAATCGGCACCCGATAGGCAAAATCACTCAGCCAGGCATCCGCAAAATACCAGGCCAGCGGCGCGGCGATCACAAACGCCAGACCCACTAACGCCAGAAAATCCCGGCTCAGCAATACTACCACATTCGTCACCGTCGCACCCAACACCTTCCGTATCCCGATCTCTTTAGCCCTGCGCCCTGCCGTGTAAAGGGCCAGGCCAAACAGGCCCATACAGGAAATGGCTATCGCGATCCCCATCGCCACATCCATCAGCCAGGCCGTATGCATCTCCTGGTCATAAAGCTCCGTGATCGTCTCATTCAGAAAAACATAATTGATGGGTTCTTCAGGGAAGATGCCCTTCCAGATCGCCGAGATCTTCCCCAGCGTAGCCTGCACCTGGGCGGCCGAACGCCCCTGACTGGCCAGCCGGATCGCCGTCTCACCAAAAGCCGCCGGCACATTCCGGATGATCGCCGGTCTTATCGCCTCATGAAAAGACTCTTCGTGAAAATCGCGGACGACCCCGCAGACCGTAAAAGCCGTCCCCCGGTGATCATACAATGGCTTGCCCACCGCCTCACCCGCGGAGGCAAGACCCATTGCCCTTGAGAAAGCCTCGTTGATCACCACCTCCCGAACGCTGTCTCCCGGCAGCAGGTTCCGCCCGGCCAGCAACTCCATCTTATAAAATGGTACAAAAGAAGCATCTCCTGGCTGCAGAAAACCAAAAACGGTATCGACCTCCTTTCCTCTAAACAGGTAACTCGACTGCGAATGCCGGTATCCCATGGGCGAGTTGCCCTCCCTGATCACCTCTCGCACGCCCGACACACCCCTGACGGCCTCAGCAAAGACCTTCATTTCGTCCGCGCCATTCCGCGGGCCGCCCATAACGGTCACCACGGCATCGCTGTCAAACCCCTTGTCCGCACTGCGCATAAAGCCGATCTGCCGCGCAATCACCAGCGCCCCTATGATAAATACCAACGAGATCGTAAACTGGAACACGATGAGCAACCGCCGCAGTCCGGCGCCGCCCGTCCCCTGCATACCCGCGCCCTTCAGGCTCAACACCGGCTTATACCCCGACAACACCCGCGCCGGATAGAACCCCGCGGCCAGTGTCGTAAACACGGTGATACAAAAAAGGAACAACCACAGCCCCCCATCCAGTAAATTGTATGAAACGCCCGACGGGATATAGTCGCTAAACAGGCGAAGCACGGGGCCCGCCAGCAGCACACTCAGTATACCAGCGCAAACCGTCATGATCAGGGTCTCGACGAGGAATTGACCCGTCAACCCGCGGCGGCTGCCACCCATGACCTTGCGTATCCCTACTTCCTTCACCCGTTGAAGACTAAGCGCCGTAGACAAATTGATAAAATTGATCACGGCCAGCGCGAGGATAAAACCCGCTACCCCGATCAAGGCGTAAAGGAGCGGCTTATAGGCCTTCCTGAATGGGTCGCCGTCATCGTGCCGGTGCGTGTCCGGGGTATAGTGCATGTCCGCCAAAGGTTGCAGGAAAACTTGCAAGCCTGAAGCGCCGAACAGCAAGGCGGGGGGATGTTGCGCAAGATAGGCTTTGAAGACCGCGTTCACTCGCTCCGCCGATGTCCCTCCGTCCAGCCGGACAAAGATCTGCGAATGGTCTGGCGATACCCCGCGCCAGCCGGGCAAGGTCGGCCTACCCTGTACCGGCGTATTGATGGAGATAAAATCGGTATAGGCCAGGTCGGAGGGCCGGTCCCAGTCGGCCACGACGCCGCTGACGGTCACGGATACACTATCCGAATAGACCAGCCGGCTGCCAATCATCTTATCCAGCGGACCAGACCCGAAATACTTTCGCGCAGCCGACTCGCTCAGCACCACTCGTCCCGGCTCATTCAACACAGCCGGGCTGCCCACCATCCAGCGATGCGGGAAAAGGGTGAAAAAATCAGGGCCCGTCAGGATCGTCGTTCCCGCAAATCCGTCGGGCTGCCTGCCATCAAAGACGACGGCGCGGCGCACCCCATCCGCCTGAACGGTCACTCGCTCCGGAAAAAAATGAAAGATCTCCTCGGCCTCAACCCCGGGCAATCGGTGCTCTAATTCCGCTATGCCGACGCAGTTTGCGAACAGTTGCCGCCCATCGGTCATCGACTGCACCCCCACGATCCGGTAGATCCTGTCCCCATCCGGGTGAAACCTGTCGAAGCTCAGATCGTAACGCGCCACCAGCCAGATGACTACGCAGGCAGTGAGCCCCATACTCAGTCCAAACACATGGATAAGCGTATACAAGGGATGATTGCGGATATGCCGCCACGCGATTGTCAAATAACTATTGAGCATGTTTGCTTTTTTTCGCTATGCTGAAAGATAGCCCATTCCTGGGATTCTCTTTATATTTAACGCATGAACCCAAACGCTGCTCCCCGGGCCAACCACGCCGTCAAACCCATGGTCGTGCTGATCTTATTGCTTTGTTGCTGCATTGAAGAACTTTTCGCACAGGCCGACACGGCGAAACGCACCCTTACAAAGGCCGATACCGCAAAAACCGCCCCCACAAAGCCCGATACCGCGGCGCCCGCAAAGCCCCGGGCCATGAACTGGAAAGATATTCCCAGCTGGAAGTATATCAACCCGCAAAAGGTCGAGCTGTCACCGGACGGCAAATGGCTGGCCTACCCGATGTTGACAACGGAAGGCGAAGGCGAACTAATCCTCAAAAACACAAAAGATACCGTCACCCGGAAATACCCCGTCGGCGGCGACAACCAGGCGAACTTCACATTCTCGGAAGACGGGCAGTGGGTCGCCATCAGGCAATCGTCTTCTTTCAAGGACATTAGATTCGCGGCCCGGACACCTGGCGGCAAGCAACTCTTCGACAAACTGCTCCTGGTGAACCTCGCCACCGGCAAAACCACCAGCCTCGACAAGGCCGGCGCCTACGCCTTTAACGGCAAAGCGGCGACCTGCCTGGCCCTCGCCCTCACGAAGGAAAAGCAGCCGGGCGCAAAATCAGATGACCATGACCCCAAGAACAGCGAACTGCTGCTCATCGAACTCAAGACCGGGAAGATCCAGGATATCGGGGATGTGGGCGAATTTGCATTTAATAAGCCCGGCACCTTTCTCGCCTATACCACCGAAACACCGGGTAAGACCGGCAACGGGTTGTACCTGCTCGCCGTCGCCACGCGGCAGACAACGATCATCGACAACGACAACACAAATTATAAGTCCCTCAATTGGAAGGAGGAAGGCGAGGCCTTCGCCGCGCTGAAAATGAAAAAAGACAGCGCCTATAAAACGCTAAGAGGCTTGGTGGTCGGCGTAAAAGATCTCGGCCCATCGCCCGCCATCACCATCTACGATCCCGCCAAAGATTCGACCGCTTTTCCAAAAGGAATGACGGTCAGCGCCAACCGGGCTCCAAGTTGGTCGGATGATCTTTCACGGCTCTTCTTTGGGATCGCGGCCCTGAAGCCGGAGAAGAAACCGGTCATGCCGGGCGATAGCCTGGCAAAGAAAAACGCCGGCGAGGATACCCTCAAACCCGATATGATCATCTGGAACGGCAAGGATTTACATCTGCAAAGCCGCCAGCAGGTGGAAGAGACACAGGACAAAGAGTTTTCCTGGTATGGGATGGTGGACGCCGCCAACATGCATTTCACCCGGCTAAACGACAGCACTCAACGCAGTCTCACCTTGCTGCCAAAATCCCACTACGCATTGGTCGAGGACCGCTCGGCCTACGAATTGGATATCAACCTGGACGGACAGACCCATGAAGACCTGGCAATCGTGGACCTGGCTACCGCGCGGCAGCGCAAGTGGATCACAAAATTCTATGAGCCCTCATTCTCCTCCTCCCCACGATCGTCACCCGATGGGAAGAAACTGGTTTATGGACAGGACGGAAACTTCTATGTGTACGATATCCCGTCGGACAAGTCGGTCAACATCACCGAAAAATTGCCCACTTCTTTTGTCAACACCGAAGACGACCATAATGTGACCAAGCCCCTGACGACCGTGATCGGTTGGAGCAGTGACAGCAAGTATCTGCTGATCAGGGACCTCTGGGATGTCTGGCAGTTCTCCGCCGATGGCCGCGAGCCGGCCGTGAATCTCACCCGCGACGGGCGGACCAGCCGGATCCGTTACCAGAATCGCTTTGTCCTTGACCCGGAAGAAAAAGGCATCGACCTCTCACAGCCGATCTATGTTTCTGTCTATGGCGAATGGACGAAGAAAGGCGGTATTGCCCGGATCGCCCCCGGCAAAAAGGGGCTGCAGCCCGGCGCGGAAATGCTGGTATGGGACGACATAACTGTTGGGACGCTGATCAAGGCCAAACATGCCACGGTCTATGCCTATGCAACCGAAGACTTTAGCCGGCCGACGGAATTCCTGGTCGGCGGCCCGCAACTGAAGGGCGCGGTGCAGGGCACGAGCAATGCCCCGTTGGCTTCACGTTACACCTGGAGCGCCGGGGTCCAACTGGTGAATTATGTCTCCGATAAGGGTGACAGCTTGCAGGGGGGCCTGTTCCTCCCGGCAGGTTATGAGAAGGGGAAGAAGTATCCCACCGTCGTGTACTACTATGAAAAATTATCACAGACCTTGCATAATTACCCGCGGCCGGACTATAGTCGCACGGGTTGGAATCCGGGCATGTACACCAGTAACGGCTACGCCGTCTTCATCCCCGATATTGTATACAAGATCAACGATCCCGGCATGAGCACCGTGTGGTGTGTGATCCCCGCGGTCAAAGCAGCCATTCAAACGGGCGTCATCGACGAGCAGCATATCGGAATCCATGGCCATTCCTGGGGAGGCTACCAGACGGCCTTTCTGATCACGCAAACAAATATGTTCAAAGCGGCCGCCGCCGGCGCACCACTCACTAATATGGTCAGCATGTACGATATGATCTATTGGAACGCGGGGATTGGGGATATGTCGATCTTCGAGGCTTCTCAAGGGCGACTCACGACGGGCCCCTGGGATAACTGGGAGGCGTATACCCGGAATTCACCTGTTTACCATGTGAAAGATGTCCAGACGCCGCTGCTGATATTGCACAATGACAAGGATGGGGCGGTCGATTTCGAGCAGGGCATCGAATATTATAATGCCCTGCGACGGCTGAAAAAGCCGGTCACAATGATCACTTACCGGGGCGAGAATCATGGGCTGGCCAAGCGCGAGAACATGCGGGATTATAGTATCCGAATGATGGAGTTCTTCGACTATTATCTGAAAGGCAAGCCGGCGCCGGATTGGTGGAGCAAGGGAATCGACAGGTTGGATATGGAGGATCATCTTGAGTCGAGGATTACGCAGTAGGCGTGACTGAACCCGGCGAAGCCCGGAGTAATAACCTTGCCATTGATGATCTTTATCCGTGGTCAGTCCATATTACGCGATATTCGCCCTGGCAAGCAATGCCGAAGAAGCCTTGTCCAAAAAACAAACGCAATCCGCATGCGTTTGTAAAATACTTGCCGGGTTTACATTGCTGACGGGCCCTTCGAGGCTATTCTTTACGGCCACTGCTTTTCTACTATCAGGTACCGAACAAATAATATGCTTTGATTGCAGGATCTGCCTGATCGACATCGTGATGGCTTGTTGCGGGACATCCGCGAGGCTTGGGAACCAGCCTTCGCCAAGCTGTTGTTTCCGGCAATCCTCATCCAGTCTGACGACGATAAAAGCTTGTTCGGTGTTGAAGTCAGCGGGAGGGTCATTAAACCCGAGATGGCCATTCTCCCCTATCCCAACCAGTGCGACATCGACGGGATGTTTTTGTATGATCACCCCAAGCCGATCGCATTCCGCCGCCGCATCCCCTTCCCCATTGACCAGGTGATACGCTTTTAAGGCAGGTACATGGGCGAGGAAACGCTCCTTTAGGTATTTCCTGAAACTGGCGGGGTGTGATTCGGGCAGATTGATGTATTCGTCGAGATGAAACATGACCACTTTGCTCCAGTCTATTTTTTGTTGGATCAAGTACTTTAAGGTTTCGAACTGACTGGCACCCGTCGCCAGAATAATGTTTGCCTGCCCATTTTCCCTGATGGCTCTTTTTATGAGCTCGGTCGCCGCCGTCCCGGCTTGCTGTCCTAATTTGATGGAATCGTTTGCTATGAGAATTTTCATCAGAATTTCTTATGTTACAGTAGAAGAGTTTACAAAATACTTCAAATTCACAAGCATTATGCCTCAACGAAGAGATTTTTTAAAGATCGCCGGACTGGCGGGTGCGGGAATATTGGGTGACTTTATCAATCCTGTTGTTGCTTCGCCTGACGTTCACCGCGTTCCTGAGCGCCCAACGACCAACGGATTCAACATGTCAGGATTTGCCGCACCCAAGCTTGATACCGTGCGCATTGGATTTATTGGTCTGGGAAACCGGGGCCCCGCTGCCGTTGAACGCATGGGTTTCATCGAAGGTGCCGAGATAAAAGCCTTATGTGATATTCGCCCGGAAAAAGCGAATGCTGTGAAAAAGAAGCTGGAAGGCTCCATCCACCAGCCTGAGGTCTATACCGGCGATGGCAATGCCTGGAAAAAACTTTGCCAACAAAAGGACCTGGACCTGGTCTATATCGCCACGCCATGGGCCCTGCATACCCCCATTGCCGTCTACGCCATGAAACAGGGTAAACATGTGTGCGTGGAAGTCCCCTCGGCGAAAACCATCGAGGAATGCTGGCAGCTCGTCGAGACTTCGGAAAGCACCCGCAAACACTGCATGATCCTGGAGAATTGCTGTTATGATTTCTTCGAATTGCTCACACTCAATATGGCAAGACAGGGTATATTAGGAGATATAGTCCACGGAGAAGGCGCCTACCTGCATTATCTCCTGGACCAGAACTTTTCCGATTACTACTATGACCATTGGCGATTAAAGGAAAACCTGCGCAACGGGAATTTATATCCGACCCACGGCCTGGGACCGGTAGCACAGGTGATGAACATTAACCGGGGAGATCGGATGGAAACGCTGGTATCCAGGCAGAGCCAGGACTTTTCCATGCACGCCAAAGCCCTAAGCCTTGCCGCAACGGATAGCTACTATGCCACCTATACCGATAAAAAATTCCGGGGTAATATGAATACCACGTCGATCAGGACCAGTCTGGGAAGGACCATCATGTTGCAACATGACGTCTCGTCGCCGAATGTGTATTCGCGCATCTATAAGATCTCGGGTACTAAAGGTTCAGTATTAAAATATCCGCTGCCAGGCAAGATCGCCATTGGACATGAGAATTGGCTGACAGCAGAGGAATATGACAAAATGGAAAGTACTTATTCCCCGCCGATCATAAAGAAAATGGGCGAGATGGCCAAGCAGGTCGGCGGCCACGGAGGCATGGATTTCCTGATGGACTGGCGCACGATCGATTGTTTGCGGAATGGCCTGCCGCTGGACATGAATGTGTATGATGCCGCGGCATGGAGTGCCGTTGCTCCCTTGAGCGAATGGTCGGTAGCCAACGACTCCAAACCCATCGCCGTACCGGATTTCACCCGCGGCAACTGGAAAACCAACAAACCCGTCGACATTTCCCTGGAATCATAATTGCATAGGACAACCTATGCAACCTACAATCAAGTTTACAACCATTGAACCTACCATCCTGTATTTCGGCACTCCGGTAGCGCTGGTCACCACACTCGACAGCGAAGGAAAAGCGAATATTGGTCCAATGTCATCCGTCTGGGCGCTGGGCTGGACCTTATTGCTCGGTTTGGAATGCTCCTCGAAGACCTATCAGAATATCATCCGGCAAAAAGAATGCGTTGTCAATTTTCCATCTGCCGGCTTATTTAACCAGGTGGAAAAGATAGCCAATCTTACGGGGGCTGACCCGGTGCCTGATTACAAAAAAGGGCGTTACCGATATGATCCGGACAAGTTCGCTTCGGGTGGTTTTACGGCCATAGGATCGGAGCTGGTGCGGCCACCGCGGATCGCCGAATGCCGGCTGCAGTTTGAAGCGACATTAAAGAATGTCCTGGAGATAACCGACGACCCGAAAGAGTTGTCAGCCGTGGCGGCCGTAGAAGTACGGGTGGTAAAGGTACATGCAGACGAACAACTGGTCATAGATGGTAAACATATCAACCCCGCGCATTGGGATCCGCTGCTCTATAATTTTCGGCATTACCATGGGCTGGGAAAAGAATTGGGCAAGACCTTCAAGGCAGAGGTCTAATAACCGGCCTGAATCAGGGAACTTGCTTGTTCTTTCGGCCCTTTAAAGGCAAAATAACTTTCAATTCGTACCCCTCGCCCGGCTTTGATACAATCGCAACGCTCCCAAAATATAATTCAACCCTGCTTTTTATATTTATATTCCCCATACCTTGTTCATCTGCCGGAGGATCATAACCCTTTCCATTATCTGAAATACGCAATACGATCTCGTTATCTTGCTTGCATAATTCAATTATGGCAGTGGTGGCTTCTGAATGCTTTAAAATATTATTCAGCTGTTCCTGAACTATTCTGAAAATGGTAAGCCGCAGCCTTTCATCCAGTTCTTGTTCATTAATACCGGCAACGTGAAATTCAATTTTCAACGTATCGATCATGATCAGGTCATCTAAAAGCATATTTATACTATCAAGCAGCCCCATAACCATAATCGGTGTCGATAAACTTTTTGAGATCTTCCTGATCTCTTCTATTACTTTTACTATGAAGCTGGAAGATTTATCGAGACATATTTCCCTGCTTTCATCGTCTATTTTGGCCATTTCAATATATAGTTTGGCTGCGCCCAGGATCTGGCTAAGATTATCATGCAGTTCTTTTCCGATCTCCGATCTTTCGTTTTCCTGTGCCGCCTGAACCGCATGGATCAATTCGTTTTTTTTGGTTAATCTTTCCTCCACTAATTTCCTTTCAGTTTCCAGTAATTGAATTTCCGCCGATTTTCGGGCGGTGATATCCTGGGTTGCGCCCACCATCCTGGAAGCCACCCCATCGCTATCATAAATGATATGTCCGCGGTCATGAACAATGGCATAGCTGCCGTCAGCTCTCTGAAACCTGTATTCGTCTTCCCAGATGCTGTCGGCTCCTTCAGCAAGAACTGTTGTTAACCTTTCCAGGATGCGTGCCTTATCAGCAGGATGCAGATGATTCTCCCAAAAACTTTGAGGGATGAGGGCATTTACGATCGGATAGCCATATACCCTTTTATGGCCACCATCTATCCAGAAGATCTGTCTGGTTCGGAGATCCCATTCCCACAGACAATCATTGGTTACTTCCGTTACGAACCGGTACAGTTCATTCAACGTCTTAAGTTCCTGCTCCGGACGTTTTGAGCTGGCAGGTTGGTCACGACTCCTGAAAGAAATGGATAAGTTCCCGTCGCAATGGTAAGTAAGGACGTCAAACCATGTTCCCATTTTCCCCCAATATTCCTCAAAGTGCGCCGGAATGTCCTGTATTAGCGCATTGTGATAGACGTCATAAAAATCTGGCGGAATAGCTCCCGCAAATTCTTCCCAGAGGTTCTTCCCTACTATATCCGGAGCCGGAACCCCCAGCAACTTTTCGGCGGCTTTGTTCCAGTATTTTACTGTCCAACACTGATCCACTGTAAAAAACCCATTGGCAATAATTTCAGCAATGGGCTTTCCACGATAACCAGCTTTCTCAGCCGGATTTGTAGCGGGAGGGGGCTTTCCTGTCATAAATTATTCAAATTCCTTTTTTTGTAGTTTTTGTCCGCCCTAACTCGTCATAAAGGTGACTAAATTTGCCCAGACAGCCTTTATATAAAAATGGGAGTTATTTATAAAATTCACATATTTGAACATATCAGGGTCGCCGGTAGGTCGCCGAATCGGAAGGTGTGAATATTATAATAGCCAACTATCAGCGTATAACAGCACGGCGATCAGATTGGGATACCTTTACACACTATATGACGATTCTACTAATAGAGGATGACCAGGACGATACCATACTGTTTTTCGAAGCAGTGAGGGATTTTGATCCGACAATCAAATTTGTGGCAGTGCCTGATGCCATAGAAGCACTGTCCTATTTAAAGGATATCAACAATCATTTGCCTGACTTCATTTTCCTTGATCTGAGGATGCCGGGAATGACAGGCGAGCAATGCCTGAGGGAATTAAAAAAGGACCCGCGGTTGGCTCCGGTACCGGTCATCGTTTATACTACCTCCAAAGATGTAAATGAATCGATCTTACTGACGAATTTGGGCGCTGCGCATTTTATGTCAAAGCCAGTGTCACCCGAGGAAGTCTACTACATGGTCTCTTTCGTGCTCGGCGAAAAATGGACCTCCTCCAGCTCAAAATGAATTTCTGACAGGTAGCAAACGCGGAAAGCCAACCATCTCAAAAAAGTGGTTGGCTTTTTTCTGCCTCACCCTTGGGGCCGTCAGTTAAAAGAGCGCCTGAATTGCAATGGCGAAAAGTTGGTTTTTGTCTTAAATAACTTACTAAAAGACTGCGGATGTTCAAAGCCCAGTTCGTATGCAATTTCACTGATGGATAAGCTGGTCGTAGCTATTTTTTCTTTCGCTTTTTCTATCAGCTTATTGTGTATATGTTGCTGTGCATTTTGTCCGGTAAGCGAGCGCAGCATATCACTCAAATAACTCGGGGAAATATTCAACTGTTCCGAAAGATATTGGACGGTCGGTATTCCCTGACTCAGGGATCTTTCATTGCCGAAATATTCATCCAAAACGTCTTCCAGCTTTTGCAACAGATCGTTGCTTACTGCTTTGCGGGTGATGAATTGACGCTTATAAAACCGATTGGAGTAGTTCAACAACAACTCAATTTGAGAAATAATGACATCCTGGCTAAAATCGTCTATTCTGCTGTTCACCTCCTCCTCGATGATTGTAAAAATGGAAATGATGGTAGCCTTCTCCTTCTCCGATAAATGCAATGCTTCGTTGGCCGAATAAGAAAAGAACCCATACTGTTTGATCTTTTTTGCCAAAGGATAGTTCCGGAAAAAATCCGGATGGATCAGCAAAGTATATCCGGTAGAACATTTTGCGGTATTATTGCCGCCAACGATTTGGTTAGGAGCAGCGAACAACAAACCTCCTTCATCGAAATCATAATAACCCTGACCATATCTTAACTTCCCGCCGAGCTTTGTTCTATACGATATCTTATAAATGCTCAGCACATGGGAATGGGGTGATCTGCTTGCCGGGACCGGATATTTGAAATTATCTATCAGGGTTATCAATGGATGCAGCGGCTTTGGTAAACCCATGGCCTGAAGTGCGTCGGACAAAGAATCAAATGCATAATGGTTCTCTTCTTGTTTCATTTTCTTTATTTTGATGGGCCCTGAGCTGCAATTGAGACCGGCTCCCACGCTTCCCAGGTCGCCAGCCGCTCAGCATAGGCGGCACGCACCGAAGGCAGGTTGTGGCTGCCAAGAAACAATCGCAGCGGCGGGTTCTCCGCATCCACAATGTTAAAGATCGCTTCCGGCGTTGCGTGCGGATCGCCTCTTTCAAGGCCCCTTAAACGTCCGAAAAACTGCTCTTTAAAATCGGCGTAAATTTCGAGACCTGGGGCAAACTTCAAAGACTCCGGACTTCCAAAATCAGTGTTATAGGCGCCCGGCTCTATGATCGTCACTTTGATCCCAAAAGGCTTAACCTCTGCGGCCAGGCTTTCGTGAATCGCCTCGAACGCCCATTTCGACGAACAATAGTACCCTATCACCGGCATCGTGATATGGCCGAGGCCGCTCGATACGCCTAGGATATGCCCTCCGCCCTGTTGTCGCAGCAAAGGCAATGCCGCCTGAACGACAGCTAACGTGCCGAAGATATTCGTCTCATAAAGCGCCCGGACATCGTCCGCACTGGCTTCCTCGATCATACCGACAAGCGAATAGCCCGCATTATTGAGAATAATATCCAGCCGTCCGAAGTGAGCGTGAGCCTGCGCCACGGCCGTCTTCACCTGGTCCGGCCTGGTCACGTCCATTTCCAAAGTTAGCACGTTTGCGCCGTACTTTTCCTTGAGATATGCAATGCTCGCCAGTTTGCGAGCTGTCGCTGCGACCTTATCGCCACGTTTAAGCGCGGCATCGGCCCAAACACGCCCAAAACCCCGGGACGCGCCCGTAATAAACCAAACTTTAGCCATGATCTTTTGCTTTAAAATTTATAATACCGCAAAGGTCGACCGATGGCACTGGCTACAAGTAGGCTAATTGAGGTTTTTTGTAGCCTAAACGAGGAAACCTTCGTTGAACCGCTTTGATTTTATGAGGGGGTCGTTGCGAACCCCTCGCTGTTAAAGGGAAGCATAGAATTGACTGGCCTCCGGCAAAGCTTCCAGACAAATGGATTTTACCGATAGAACAGCCTCTTGAAACTTTTGTGCATCAAATATGTCATATTCCAACACGTCCAGAAAAGGCCGCACTTTTTCCAAAAGTCCCATAATGGCCACATCTGTTGTCATCGCATGCGCCGTATGCCGGAGAGCGACCAGGTCCATCTTTTCCAGGGCCGACTCCAGTGCACTCAGATCGACAGGAATGACTTCGATGAATTGCTCCGTCACGGTCCTTTCATACTCCCTGTTCCCATCGCTGATCCCCCACATGTATTGCAGGTCGATCACCTGGTAGACGGCAGGGGTTTTCCTGATGGCCCCCGTTTTGACATCCCCGCGGCTACCATCCATTCCGGTGAGCCTCGCTATAAGCCCGAACAACTCCTTTTCATTAATGGGCTTGGCCATGTATTCATTCATGCCATAGCTCAGGCATTTTTCCCGTTCACCAGGGAAAGCATGTGCGGTCATGGCAAGCACCGGCGTCTGCAGCTTCAATTTCGTCCTGATCTCCTGCGTCGCCGTGTAACCATCCATGCCCGGCATCTGGACATCCATCAACACCAGGTCAAATGTTGCTGTTCTCAATTTTTCAAGCGCCTCGATCCCATTGCGAACCATGTCGAATGACAGTTTCCAACCCGTAAGCAGATGCCTGAGCAGGCTCCGGTTCATTTCGTTATCCTCCACGACAAGCACCCGAATATGTCCATAGTCGGCGTATCCCGCTCCGGATGATGCCGCCATAGCCGGCGCGCTCGCCGGTTCCCTCGCTATCCCGTATGGGATCGTGAACCTGAAAGTAGTTCCTTTCCCCGGTTGACTTTCGACCGCTATTTCCCCACCTTGCAACGATATAAGGTCTTTCGCGATAGCCAACCCCAACCCGGTCCCCCCGTAGTTCCGGGTAATCGAATCCTCCGCCTGCCGAAACCGATCAAATATGCCGGCTAGTTTTTCTTTTGCAATACCAATACCGGTATCGCTAATGACAAATCCAAGCCGGATGAGATTCCCCTCCCTGCCTCTATCATCCACGTTGACCCGAATAGCTCCTTTAGACGTGAATTTCACCGCATTCCCGATCATATTCGACAATATTTGGGTCAACCTGGTCGGGTCTCCGGACAGTTCAACGGGGATAAGCTCATCAACGGATATAGTAAGATCCAGTCCTTTTTCCTGCATTTTTCCGGCGAACATCGTTTGAACGGAATGAATGACGCCCCGAACATCGAAGATCGTAGACTCGATCCGCATCATACCCGCCTCTATCTTCGAAATATCCAGGATGTCATTGATAATTGTCAGGAGGCTGTCTCCGGACCGCCGGATCGCTTCTATAAATTCCTCCAATTTTGGATCGCTGTTCCTGCCTTTCATCAGGTTTGTAAATCCTAAAATCGCATTCATGGGCGTGCGGATCTCATGGCTCATATTCGCCATAAAGTTCTCTTTCACCAGGGAGACCTCTCTCAGTTTTTTCTCTGAAGCATCCAGTTGCTGAATCAATAGATTCTGCCTGCGCATCCTGCTGATAATATACCAAAACAGTATAGCTCCGCTAATGACAACGATCAGGATCATCACGATATTCCATTTTTGAGCCCTTCTGCCGCTGCTATTGATAGAAAGGGAAAGGGAATCCAGGAGTTGCTGACGACTGGTATAAATTCTGCGGCTGAAATCATTCACGTCAATGATAGAGTACCTGCGTTTCATAATCGCCCTGAAACTATCGGGCGAGATCCCCTGTCCCCGACGATATGCATCCAGGATCAGGTTTTTCAGCACTAATTTTTCATCCGCCAGTTTGGCAAGTTGGTCGATATTCCTGGCCGCGCTATCCTGATCATCGATCACCCTCAGTGAATCAAGCAACGCATGGGCATCCGCCAACATCGTGTCCGCCTGTAAAAGATAAGTGGTATCGTTTGTTGCAATTGTTCTACCGAGCCTGATTTCAGTGGCAAGCAGATCCCTCTCCGCTTCCCGAAGTTGATTGCCAACAATCAATTCATTTGATAGCTTCCTGTTCCCGGTGATAAGATTATATATATTCTTGGAAGAACTGTATTGCACGAAAATAATCAGCACATTGCCGGTAATAAAAGCCGCAAGCGCCAAATAAATGATCCGGTTGCTGGTCATAGAAAATGCTAATTCAGCCTTCTGTTACAAGATATTCATCCGCTTATTCAACGCTGCCCGAAACGCATCGGCCACGGGCAAAGGCCTGCCGCCGACGATTAAAGCGCCGCCATCCAATGTGTCTATCTTATCTACAGCCACGACGTAGGAACGGTGCACGCGCAGAAACCTTGCAGGAGGCAGTCTGTCTTCCACCGCCTTTAACGTCGCATGAATGGCGTAGAACCGCTCCGGCGTATGTAATTTCACATAATCGCCCATCGCCTCCGCATATAGGATGCCATCCAGCTTCAACCTCCGGACCACATTGGAGTCCCGGATAAAGATAAACTCGTCCTCCTTTACATTTATTTCCTCCCTATTGCTTTCCAATATCTCCCTTGCCTTATCAATGGCTTGCATAAAGCGGGGTGTGGTCACCGGTTTTATGATGTAATCCGCTACATTAAGATCGAATGCATCTGCCGCGTACTCTCTTTTCGAGGTGATAAAAATAATGACCGGCCGTTTGCCGCCCAGGTTTTGTGTCAATTCCAACCCCGACATGCCCGGCATCTCGATATCCAATAACAATAGATCCACCCGTTTTGATTGCAGCAGATCATAAGCCGTCATCGCATCCGCGCATTCAGCGACAATATCGATATCCCCGGCCTTCCCGGCCAGTTGTCTGATCGTAGTTCGGGCTATCTTATTATCATCGATGATCAGCGCATTCATGCAATAAAAATAACAAATTTGCCCGATTAGTTCCGCTCCGGGTTCTCCGGCCTTCCCGCCCCTGCCCGTCGATCAGATTCTCGAGTACCAGCAACCCGGAGCAGGAATTGACGCGTGTACTATCCCGCCCATCAGCGGCGACACCAGGGCCGGCGATGCAATATTCAAAGCGCTTGAGCGGAAGATGTGTCAAGTTGCAGGGTTTTTTTAAAAGAAGGCCGCATAGAAATGCGGCCCGTAACCATTAATAACTAAACTGCTTGTGAAAAAACCATTGTATACATCGAACAAACTTAAACAGTCCCCTTTAATGTTGCCGGCGTTTGTCATGCGGCAATTTTAAATAGCCCCTCAATAAAAGGACCAGCAGAAATATGCTGACCGCCATCCCTGTTGAGATCAGTACCAATGTCCCGGGCGAATTGTCGCTATCGCACTTGTGGAAAAAAAGGTACAAGAGGCACAGGAATACCAGGGTATCTGCAAAAAATAATATGGTATAAAGATATCTCATCAGCTGTCGGCATCTGAACGACCTAAAAGTACAACTGGAGAGTTCCGGTTTCCCCGCCAAACGGCAAAGTCCCCCGAATGGTCGCCCGGACGGCAAAAACGGTCGACGAACACATATCACATATACCCCCATCCAAATGCCGTCACCAACTTCATTGAACCGGCCAGGTTTCACCTATTGATTTTGCCTGTTCAACGACTGTCCCTTTTTCTCGCCCCGGAACGATCCTAGCTTTGATCACGTCAAAAAACTTGAATCATGAAATACAGACAACTCGGTAATACGGATCTCAAAGTCTCCACCATCACCTTCGGCGCCTGGGCCATCGGTGGATGGATGTGGGGAGGAACGGAAAGAAAAGATGCCCTGGAAGCGATACTGGCATCTTATGACTATGGCGTGACCTCCATCGATACTGCGCCGATCTATGGCCAGGGACTCAGCGAAGAGATCGTAGGAAAAGCGATCAGTACAATTCCTCGTGACAAGGTGCAAATATTGACCAAATTCGGCATGCGTTGGGATGAAAAAAAGGGCGACCTGGCCTTTAGTAGTACCGACAACGCCGGTCATCCCATAGACATCTACAAATATGCCGGAAAAGAAAGTATCATCAAAGAATGCGAAGACAGCCTCCGCCGCCTCGGCACTGATTATATCGATCTCTACCAGATCCACTGGCCCGATAGTACGACCCCTGTGGCGGAAACCATGGAGGCGCTGGCGCAATTGCTTCGGCAAGGCAAGATCCGTGCGGCCGGCGCCAGCAATTATTCGGCGGATCTGATGGCGGAAGCCGAAAAGACCCTTTGCCTTGCATCCAACCAGGTGCCCTATAGCATGGTTGAAAGATCGATCGAGCAGGAACTGGTCCCCTATTGCCTGAAAAACAACAAGGCCATTATTGCCTATAGTCCCATGCAAAGAGGATTGCTTACGGGAAAGATCAGGCCCGATCATGTGTTTGCACCCGGTGACCACCGCCCCAACACGGTATTCTTTCAGCCGGAAAACATCCGGCGGATAGACAATTTTCTCGACCGCCTGCAGCCCCTGGCACATTCCAGAAATGCAGAGATCTCGCAATTGGTCCTTCGGTGGACCGTAGAGCAGCCCGGTATTACCATTGCCCTGGCAGGCGCCCGCAACAAGCAGCAGGCCATACAAAATGCGAAAGCAGCCTATTTGGCCCTTACACCGGAAGATATCAAGTTTATCGACAGCGAGCTAAAGGACTTAAGACTGATGAACGAAAAAGCGACAGCATTACAATCCTAAAAAAAGCAACCATGAGACATTTCAGCATCGTTTTTCGATTGTTTATCGCCATTATTCTGATCCAGGCCGGCAATTTTGCTTATGCGGCAGGGCCCATAAGACAGTATTACAGGCTTAGTGTCTACCATTTTAAAGACGGTGCGCAGGAAAAAGCGCTGGATCAGTATTTCTCGGGCGCGTTGCTGCCCGCATTACACCGGATGAAAATTGTTTCCGCCGGCGTATTTAAAGCACTTGCCAATGACACGGCTTCGGATAAAAAGATCTATGTCCTTATTCCTTTTAATTCAGCGGCGGAAGTACAGAAATTGAACGATGAACTGAAAAAAGATAAAAATTACCAGGCTGCCGGCCAGGAGTATCTCAATGCGGTTTATTCCGCACCGCCCTATACGAGGGTCGAAACAATCATTTTATATGCATTCCCCCTCGCTCCGAGACTGCAATTACCCGAGCTTACCTCAGCAAAAAACGAAAGGGTCTATGAACTTCGCAGCTACGAAAGTGCCACCGAGAAAGTATTTCAGAATAAAGTGAAAATGTTTAATGATGGCGATGAAATAGGACTCTTTAAAAGACTCGGATTTAATGCCGTTTTTTACAGCGAAGTACTTGCCGGGCCCAGGATGCCGAACCTCATGTACATGACGACATTTGAAAATATGGCGGACCGTGAAAATCATTGGAAGGCGTTTTCAAATGATGCGCAATGGAAAACATTAACCGGCCTTCCGCTATACCAGAATAACGTGCAGCACGCTGATATCATTTTTCTGCGGCCCACCGATTATTCTGACATCTGATTGTTAAACAAAAAAAGAACAATATGAACATACTCAACAAAATGAGCTTCCCTACCATCATTGTTATGGCACTCATAAGCCGTCCTCCCGAAACCGCACTCAAAATGCCCAGAGGCTTCCATGTGCAGGTCGTTGCCGATGCGCTGGGGACTGCCAGACACCTGGCCGTATCAAAACAGGGCCTGATATACGTCAAGCTCGGGAAACTAAAAGGAGGAAAAGGCATCATCGTCCTGGAAGATAAAAAAGAAACCGGGTTCGGAGACTTCATCGGTACCGGCATGTATATTAAAGGTGATTACCTGTATGCTTCCTCGAACACCGAAGTCTATCGTTACCGGCTCAACGACAGAGGCGAAGTCATTGACACGGCCCATCCTGAGCGGATTATTACCGGCCTGCTGGACCGCCACGAACATAATTCCAAATCCATCGTACTCGACAATAATGGCAATATCTATGTCAACGTAGGCGCCTATTCCAATGCATGCCAGTTACAGGACCGTGCCAAGGGATCAACCGGGATCAATCCCTGTCCCATACTCGATTCCGCTGCCGGGATCTGGCAATTCAGGGCCGATAAGAAAGACCAAACATATGCTGACGGCGTTCACTATGCGACAGGTCTTCGCAACGTAGTGGGACTGGACTGGAATCAGTCCCTAGACCAGCTCTTTGTCATGCAGCATGGCAGGGACCAGCTTTTTCAGCTTGACCCGGATCTTTATACTGCGAAACAAAGCGCGGAATTACCCGCGGAGACCATGTACGCCCTCAAAAAAGGAGACAATGCAGGTTGGCCCTATGTTTACTATGACCAGTTTCAAAAGAAGAAGATCCTGGCCCCGGAATATGGAGGAAACGGCCATACCACCGGAGGTGAAAATGCAATCGACCCGATTGACGCCTTTCCCGGCCATATGGCGCCCGATGGACTACTGTTTTATACCGGCAATATGTTTCCGGAGAGGTACAGAAATGGGGCATTTATTGCCTTCCACGGCTCCTGGAACAGGGCGCCTGAAAAACAAAAAGGCTATTTCGTCGTCTTCCAGCCCTTTAAGAATGGTAAACCGGACGGCAACTGGGAAGTATTCGCTGACAATTTTGCCGGTTCGGATGATATCAGTTCCCCCTCGGAGGCCTTGCATCGCCCCTGTGGACTCGCCCAGGGACCGGATGGCGCATTATATGTGTCCGACGATGTCAAAGGAACCATTTACAGGATCACCTATAATAACAATTAGCATGAAAAGAATTGCCATTGGAATAGTTGCCTTGCTGGGAATTAGCCTGATCTCTATGAGATCACGGCCCCGGCTGGCAGCGGCAGCCCTACAGCCTGTAGAGACACCCGCGCAAAGGGGTAAGGCAATTTACGAACAGACCTGTCTGCCCTGCCACCAGGCTGATGCGGGCGGCGTGCCCGGGATGACTCCGCCACTCCGGAAAAGCCCTTATGTACAAGGCGCCCCGGTAAAGCTGATCGGTATTATACTACAAGGGTTGAATGACGGGGTTGAGATTGATGGAGACACTTATTCGAATCCCATGCCTCCTTTCGGCGCCGTCCTGAATGACGAAGACATAGCGGATGTTCTTTCTTATCTGCGTGGTCATTTCGGCAACAAGGCCGCACCAATCAGCAAGCCCCAGGTCAGTAAGATCAGGCAATATTATTCACAAACAATAAAACAGCAATCATGAAAAAGATTTTATTAGCAGCAGGTACGGTACTTTTAACTACCATGGCAACATTTGCGCAGGAACCAGATCCTGTGATCGAAAGCCAGTTCGCGACGGACTTTCCCAACGCTACAAACGTGCATTTTGCGCGTGTAAAAAACCTCAACGAAGTGTCCTTTACACAGGACAAGGACATGGTGACCGCCTATTATGATACTAGAGATCAACTCATCGGCACCATGTACAACGAATCTTTTGCTGACCTGCCCGACAATGCACAAAAGGAGATCCGGAATAAATATCCCGGTTATTTGATCGCCAATGTTGTCAGGTTTGATGACAATCAAAGTGATGACAATTATTTTGCAGAGCTCAAAAATGACAGTAAGTCAATAGTACTTAGGATAGATTTAATCGGCGAGGTCGATTACTTAACCAAGATGGACTAGCCACATAGCCGCGATGGTAACGTATTTTGGGTGGGTCGGCATTTATCTGTATCTTTCTAACACACACAACCAGCCTAACACCACGCAGCATGGCCATCTGCCAAACCTATCCACGGCGCCCCGCAACCTCTCGGTGGTCCCTGCCACTGCTGCTCGTCATCGTATGCGGCGGGTTCACAGACGCCCGGGCACAGTCCATGCGCACCATCGCCACCCAGGATGGGCTGCCCCAATCCTTTGTATCCGGCATCGTCCAGGACGACAGCTCTTTTATATGGATCGCCACCCGTAACGGCATCGTTCGCTTCGATGGCATCCAATACAAGATCTTCCAGCATCACATCGAGGACTCGAACTCCCTTGCCTCCAATTTTATCATTTGGCTCCGGCGAGACCCACAAAACCGTTTATGGATCGAACACGAATCCGGTGTACTCGACGAAATGGATCCGGTCACGGAGAAGATCACCCATTTTTTAAGGGGTGGCGTAGACAACGCCGTAGACGTGACCTTTATCCGCCGGGGCTGGATGGTGGATCGGGATAGCCTGTTCTGGGGGATCACGAAGGGACAGGGCGTCAGCACCTTCAGCAAACGCCAAAAAAAGGCCGGTCTGTACAACCGTGCAAACGCAGGATTTGCAAGCGATACGGCAAGGGGCCTGGTCGAGACGGCGGACCACGGCATCTGGATCTTGTCCAAAGGCGAACTAAGCCGGTTTGATAAAAAAACCAACCGCTTCTCTCACTGGCCCATACCCTTCAAGGAGGATTATGGCGATTTTCTTAATTCCGACGCGGTCGCCATCGACCTGCATGAACGAAAAAACGGCGAGCTCATGTGGGGCGACCGCAGCAGCGTATATTTCTTCGCCCCCGGAGCCCACCGATTCCGCAAGATCGCCCTGCCCAGCGTCTCCTATCTTGGAGTCCGCTGGATCCGCGCAGCCCCCGACGGTTCCGACTACTTTGAGTCCTATGGTAACCTGTTCCGCTATGATGACGCCTCCGGACTAACCATGGTTGGAAAAACCATCGCAGATAACTTCGGCGACGCCAAGTCCTTTTTTGTGGATCGCTCGGGTCTCATTTGGATAGGCACCAATGCGAGGGGCATCAAACAGATCGACCTGAGCATCCCTTATTTCAAATCCTTTCCCTATCAAAAAGAATATGTCGTCGATCTGCTCAAGGATCAATGGGGCCTCGACATGCTGCAACTCTTCGACTGGACGCCCAACGATAATCTCTCTTCCGATCCCAGCTATCAATTTCGTTCGGTCTACAGCGCCCATCAGCGTTTGTATCTTTCACTAAAAAGAACGGTCGGCTATATCGATAGCGGTACGAAGCGGTTCGTCCCGCTACCCGCACTTCCCCTGGGAACACGCATTACCGGGCTGACCCTGACGCCAAATGGAACCCCGGTGGTCGCGAGTACCATTGGAAATATCTTCTCCTACGACGCACATGGCAAAGCATGGCATCCCTTTCTGGATACCGGCCTCCTGAGGAAAAATTTTGACAGTACCCTGCGACCGCAGGATATAGCAGCTGATCAACAAAACATCTGGCTGACGACCGAAAAGAGCGGTTTGTTCTCGATCGACTTGCTCACCCACAGCATCCGGCATTTCCAAAAGAAGCAGCCGGCCGATTCTCTTCCGACAAACGAACTGCTGGGCATTTGTGTCGATCCCGAAAGGCCCGGCCTGCTTTGGGTGGCAAGTTACCAGGGTCTGATCCGCCTCGACAAAACGACCGGCGCTTACAAACTATTTTCTTTGAAAGAAGGCTTACCGGACAATACCATTTATTCCATTCTCCCTGACCCCAACGGCAACCTTTGGCTAAGCACCAACAAGGGCATCTGCCGTTTCGAGCCGGCTACAGGGAGAATACGCGTCTTCGGTAGCCGCCAGGGCCTGCCAGGCGATGAGTTCAACCGGTTCCACCAACTCAAGCTGCCCGATGGCTTGCTGACCTTTGGCTCCACCGCCGGATGGACCGTATTCGATCCCCTGATGGTAAAGGATGACGCATTCGAACCAAAACTGGCCCTCAACGAGCTAAGAGTCAACAACAAGGTGATCATCGAAACCCCAAAAAGTAAAATACTCACTTCACCCCTGAATGCGAATCGCCTCCTCACCCTGCCCTACGATCAGAATACGATCAGCATCGGATTTGCCGGTCTTGAGTTCAGTCAACCCCAGCAACTGCAATACCGCTACCGCCTGGTAGGGTACGATGCCGATTGGGTACAGACCGGCAATGCACACCAGGCCGTTTACACCAAGATCCCGCCCGGCCACTATACCCTTCTGTTAAATGCCAGCAATACTTCCGGCAAATGGAGCGGTTATACCAAAACGATAGACCTCCGCATCAACTCACCCTGGTGGTCGACCCCGCTTGCTTATTGCTGCTACTCCATCATCCTTGCAGGACTCATCTGGACCTTTATCCGCTTCCGTGTTAGTCGCACGATCATGAAACGGGAGATGATGCTCAAGGAAATGGAGACCAATCAGCTCAAGGAGCTCGATGATATGAAAACCCGGTTTTTTTCGAACATCACCCACGAATTTCGCACGCCGCTTACGCTCATCATCGGCCCGGCTGAGCAATTAAAGACGGAACATCCGCAAGACGGCAGGATCAACTCCCTGGCCAATGGCATCATAAACAATTCCAAACAGTTGCTGACCCTGGTCAACAGGTTGATGGAGCTGGCTAAACTCGAATCCGGTACCAGTAAATTGCTGCTGCAAAGGGGGAATCCGGTCAGCATGACCGGCCTTGTCGTACAGTCTTTTGAAACCGATGCCCGCGTGCGACAGATCGCGCTGTCATTTGCGGACAGCATGGTCCCCGCAAATTGCAGTTTTTACGCCGACGCGTTGGAACGCATCTTATACAATCTCGTATCCAACGCCCTGAAGTTTACAGTGCCGGGTGGAAAGGTCGATGTGTCGATTTCCGCCGACCAGGAAAACCTCATCCTGGCCGTCAACGATACCGGTATCGGCATTCCGGAACATGACCTGCCGCATATCTTCGACCGGTTCTACCAGGTGGAGCAGAACGACAGGCGGGTGCAAGGCGGCTCGAATACCGGCACGGGCATCGGGCTGGCGATGGTAAAAGAACTGATCGTCCAGATGCGTGGCAGGATCGAGGTCCAAAGCCGTACTATGCCCCCGACCGGGACCAATTTTACGCTGCTACTGCCGTACACGGCAGGCTCCGACCTCGGGCGCCCAACAGGCGACATCGGGGGTCAACCCGACGTCGAACGCCAACCCGCCGGCATCGAACGCCAACCCGGTGATCTCGAGGGCCAAGCAGGCATCGAACGCCAAACAGGCGACGCCAACACCCAAACCGGTGACCCCGGGCGCCAAACCGGCGACCCGGACCCTTCGGACAACAGAACCCAGATCCTGCTCGTCGAGGACAGCCCGGAACTCGCCGAATTCATAACCGGCATCTTAGCAACGCAATATGACGTACAACACGCCCTCAATGGCGCCCAGGGCCTGGAACAAACCCTCGCACTCATGCCAGATGTCATCATCAGCGACGTCATGATGCCGGTTATGAACGGCTTCGAGTTCTGCCGCCGCGTAAAAACCGACATCCGCACGAACCATATCCCGGTGATCATGCTGACGGCAAAGACCGCACAGGAAGACCTGATCGAAGGACTAACCCTGGGCGCCAACGACTACCTGGCGAAACCCTTCCACCCCACCGAATTGCTCTTACGCATTCGCAACCTGCTGGATGCACAGCAAAAAATAAGGGAACGCCTGCGTCGGGAACTCAGCCGGCCCGAGCCGCCCCCCGCGGTTGAGCCCGCCCCCGTGGCGCCGGTCCTGGACATTTTCCTTATAAGCTTGTACACCCAGCTGGAAGCCCACCTGGACGATGCCGACTTTGGCGTCGATCAACTGACCGGTCTTCTCAATTTGAGCCGAAGCAGCCTGCACCGGAAACTGAAAAGCCTCACCGGCCTCTCAACGACAGAGGTCGTCCGGAATTTCAGGCTGTCCAAAGCCGTCGAATTCCTGAGGCAGGGCTTCAACAGTTCCGATGCCGCCTACAAGTCCGGCTTCGGCAGTCCGGCCTATTTTACCAAATGCTTCCGGGAAGTCTATGGACTCACCCCAACGGATTTCGTCCGCCAAACCAGGCAACCACACGCCTGACACGCCTGTCACGGCCAGGGGACCGTACCCCTGACACGCCTGTCATAGCCAGACAGCCACACCCCTGACACAACAGCAATAGCCTTTGCAACATCCGGTATAGCCGCCGCCCCCCTGCATTTCTACCTTTGCATCTCAAATCGGAACGCATATGAAAAAAATGACAATCATCCTGGGTCTGGCAATGCTCGCCACCGCCTGCAGCACCGTAAAACGGTACAGCAGCGTGGATAATACCCAAAAGGAAAAGCCCGTATTCTTATCCAGGGGCGACGACGAAGACAGCCTCAGGGTCCGCATGGACATCTCGGATAGCAGGATCTCCAACCCCGCCCCCTCCAGCGAGGGTAAAAGCCTCTGGGATCTGGGCAACGACGGCCAAAAGGAACTCCTGAATATTCTATCCGAACGCTATAAGGATAACGACAAATTCACCGACATCCTGAATACCCAATACCTGTCCGACGACGGCCCGAGCGGCGCCATCGATTATGTCCGCAAAAACGTCCGCATCGTCTTCTCGATCTCCCGCTGGCATCCCTACGACGTCATGGGAAAGGTGAATGGCTTCTCCCCCGCCGACCGCATCGAATACCTGAAATATAAGCTCACACTCGACGACTCGGCTTCGACCATCAAATTCACCAGCTGGAACAGGTATGGCACCGCTTATGGCAGCATTAATATTGCCGACGTCAATTTTCAGGAGAGCCTTTCCGCGGAGGCCGGGGCTGGTAATTCGGCAGGCATCATTACGGGAGGCAGCGGTTCCGGCGCAGGCGTCAGCGCCAGCGCCTCAAAAGCTGAAGCCCAAAAAGTCCGCTACCGGTATATCCAGCTGAACGGCAGCATCAATCCCAAATCGCTTCAATTGGAATCCGAAGGCACACGGGAGGTCGACCTGGCAGGAAACGTCACGGCTGACGTCAGCATGGAGTTTGACGCCTTTCCGGAAGTCCTCTACGCCCTTTCAAAGGCCAAGAACGACTCGGGCATCTTCCTCCAGCCGGGCGAAGTGCACCTGAGCGAAACGGTTGCGCTGGCGCCCAAGGAAAACACGATCCATAATATCCGGGCGACGCTCACCTATGACTATGCTTACAGGCATGTGGAAAAAGGCGACAAGACCTTCTACGAATGGGACGATAAGGTCAAATACGTGACCGGCACCGTGAGCAAAGAAGTCACCCTCATGAAGGCCAAAGACATCTTACCCCCCTTCTGCTGCCTGAAATTCCAATGCGACACCAGCACCCATAACAAAAATTTTATCAAGATCAGGAACCTCGCCGCGGGGCTCGGCGTCCAGGAAACCAATTTAGCTTTCGCCAACCAAACGGCGGCCAACACCTTTATCACCTGGCTCGTATCGTATAAGTGTCCGCCGGCCGAGCTCAACCAACCCATCAAGCTTAAGAACGGCTATGCCTTATGGTACAACGGTTCCTTCCTAACCCGGCAGCGCATCCTGGATAACCAGGATCAGCTCGCAGAAATCTTTCAATATGATAGTAAAGACTAACCACACCACGCTGTTCACCATTTGGTGTATTGCCCTGGTAACCGTTTTACCCATAGCAGCCGCGCTGCTCGAGGCTCGTATCGATGAAATTCCCCTCACCTGGCCAAACTACTGGAAATGGTTTATTTTCTGGGGCGTAGGTATCCGTCTTTTTTTCAAAGGCATCAGGCTGGCTTCGACTCCGCAGTTTACCGGCCTGAGCCTGTCGAGTTTCAAAAACCGTGAGAGTTATCTGCTGCTGCTGGAACTGGGCTTCGCCAATATGGCCCTGGGTTCCATGGGCATCCTGTCCGTGATCAATGATCAATGGCGTTTCATCGCAGCCATTGCGGGCGCTATCTATTTCGGGCTCACCGACATGCTCAGCCTGTTGAAAAAAACCGACGGCCGGCATGAACGCGTGGCCCTGATCTATAATATTTTGGTATTTTCGGGTTTGGTTGCCTTCATGGTCTCACAATAAACGCCATGGACGGTCGCTAGTCTTCCATCACCATGTATAATCGCCTGATCGCCAGCCTTCTTCTCCTGGTCACCAACGGGTGCCTCGCGCAAACGCCGCTACAGGAGCGCATTTCCAAACAAACTTTTGTCTACGCCGTCAAGGATTCAAGCCAACTGGCCCTCGATGTCTACAAAAAAGCAAGCAACACCGGCGATTCGGCGAGACCCTGCGTGATCTTCCTCTTCGGCGGCGCCTTTATCGGCGGTCGTCGCGATGACACCCTCTATACCCGGTATTTCGACAGCCTCGCAGCCCACAACTATGCCGTACTCTCCATCACCTATCGATTGGGACTCAAGGGCGTAACCCATCTATCAAAATTCAACACGGCTCCCCTGCGACGCGCTATCGGCATGGCAGTGGAAGACGTCTATGACGCAACCGCCTGGGCTATTGCCCATTCCGCCACCCTGGGAATCGATACGGCCAGGATCATCCTAAGCGGCTCCAGTTCAGGGGCGATCACGGTGCTCTCGGCGGATTTTTTCAAACGCAACGCCAAACCGATCGCCAGCCGATTGTCACCCACCTTCCAATACGCCGGCGTCGTAGCTTTTGCCGGCGCCATCCTCTCTTACGACGGCAGCCTCAAATACAAGGCGCCGCCCGCCCCCACCCTGCTCTTCCATGGCACCGCGGATAAGATCGTGCTTTACAACAGTGTTCGCTTTTTCAACAAGGGGTTCTATGGTTCTTCCAGCATAGCCAATACCTTCCGCAAAAACAGTTATCCCTTCTTTATTTATCGCGAAAAAGGGCTCGGACACGAAGTCTCCGTCCTGCCGATGTACCAAAACATCTCGGATATCCTCGATTTCCTTGACCGATTCGTCATGCGACACCAAAAACTCCAGATCGATCTCCTTTATAATGATATGGAGGCAAAGCCTATGCTCACCGGTACGGCCGATGAGCTGCTCAGAAAATTAAAAGGGACCAAATAACACCCACTCTCCACCCCTACAAAGGCCCTCACCAGGCAAATAAGACCGGATTGACACGATTTTTATCGCTTTTGCATCATACGGTATAGCCCTCCCCTCCGCCTGGAAATAACTTTGCGCATCCAAAAACAAAACATTGTATGCGACAAACACTTTCGACCAAAATCATCAGCTGGAGAAACGGGATGTTTCTTTTCATGCTCCTCGCCTTAGGCGCCTGTTCCAAATCCAACACCTCAGGCGGCGGCGGTAACAACGCCATTACGTCCTTTTCTTTTCAAACGACCGGTAATAAGATACCGGTGAGCTCCCAGGCCGCGATCCAGGGCTCCAATATCAATTTATTCCTGCCCCCCGGCACCAACACCGGCGCGCTCGTCGCCACGTTTGCCGTATCGGGTAATGCAACAGTGACCGTCAACGGCGTAACCCAGACAAGCGGTACAACGGCAAATAACTTTACGTCTCCCGTTACTTATACGGTAAGCACGCCCGGCGGCCAACCGCAAAACTTTTCCGTATCCGTGACCACCGGCATCGCCGCCATCGATCAGGGCATGACCGCTTTCATGTCGCAGTATAATATTCCCGGCATGGCGATCGCCATTACCCTCAACGACCAACTGGTGTACGTCAATTCATACGGACAAGCCAGCGTAGAGAATAACCAGCCTGTCACCAACCAAAGCCTGTTCAGGATCTCCTCCCTCTCCAAACAGATCACTTCCGCAGCCATCATGCGTCTGCTGGATCAAGGCAAGCTCTCCCTCAACTCAACCGTCTTCGGCAACGGCTCCATCCTCGGAAACATGTATGGCACCCAACCCTATGGCCCCGGCGTCACGAATATCACCGTTGGTGAGCTGCTCCACCATACCGAGGGCGGTTGGACCGACGATGGCACCGATGCCTTCGGCCAGAACTTCTCCTATACTATTCCGCAGTTGATGACCTGGCAGCTGGACAATGTGCCCCTCCTGGATACGATCCCCGGCCGGTCCTATCATTACTCTCAATTCGGTTACACCGTATTGGGAAGGGTCATCGAAAAGATCACGGGCCTCTCTTATACCCAGGCGGTACAAAACCTGGTCCTGCAACCCAGCGGCATCTCCGACATGCAGATCGCCGGCAATACGCTCGCGGCCCGTCTGCCCAACGAAGTTGAATACTATGGTCAAAACAACGAAGACCCCTATTACATCCCCGTTGCAAGAATGGACGCCGCCAACGGCTGGATCGCTTCGGCAACGGATCTCGCCCGGTTCCTCGTGCACGTCGATGGGCAGTCGAACCTGACCATTATCTCCTCCAATGCGTTCAACACGATGGTCACCGGTTCCTACGCCAACCCGAAATATGGCTGCGGCTGGGAATTGAATCAATACAACATCTTCCATCATGGCAACTGGCCCGGAACCGGTTCTTCCCAGGCCATCACGACCCAAGACGGGAATTTCAACTATGTCATCCTGGCCAACATGGGTAGCACCGATCCCAACTTCAGCGCCAACATGGACAATATCTTCTGGAATGCCGCTAACAATATCCAAACCTGGCCCGGCTATGACCTCTTCCAATCAACCACGACAACAAAAAACTAAAACATTTCAAAAAATTACAATCATGAACAAGTTATTGATCTCCGCTATCACCGCCTTCGTACTCTGTACGACGACCGTCATCTCCTGCACCGCGCCTACCCAGATCGTCAGCAGCTGGCGCGACCCCAACGTGACTATCACGAATCCAAGCCCCCACAAGATCGTAGTCGCCGCATTGATCTATGACCAGGGCGTCCGCCGCCAGGTCGAAGACTATATGGCTTCGCTCTATCCCGGTGTAGCCTCCCCCTCCTACACCGTCCTTGGCGGCGACTCGCTCCTTTCTAACGAAGCAGCGGCCACCAGCTCGCTCACGAAACTTGGCTATGATGGCATCGTCATCATGAGACAGGTCACCGAAAATTCCACACAGCGCTGGGTGCCCGGACAATTCCCTTCCTACTACAACACCTGGGGCGGTTACTGGGGTGGCGGCTGGGGCGGTCCACGTTGGGGAGCCACGTTCTACAATCCCGGAACACCCGGTCACTTCGCCGTCGACCGGACCTGGACCGTACAGGTGAACGCCTACTCACTCGATCCCAACAAACTCGTCTATGCCGCCAACACGCACACGACGGACCCCGGCGGACGCGTGCCCCTGTTCATAGACGTTTGTAACGCCGTCCATAAACAAATGAAGACTGATAAATTCCTTCAGTAAGACCTTGTAAAAAACAGTCCCATGTCTACGCTTATAAAGAAAAATGACGAATTCAGCTTCCGGGAAACACTCCCCGCAGGCAGCATGCGAGGCTTCATCTGGGAATTGGTGAGGCCCTACAGAAAATGGCTCCTGGTCATTTTCTGTTGCATGCTCCTCGAGACCTTGTCGACGATGGCCGCCCCCTGGCCGCTGAAGTTTGTGCTCGACAGCGTCGTCGGCCATCACCCCTTGCCTAACTGGCTGGCCTGGCTGAACGACACACATTTCGGGGCGAAGACCGTTGGCCTGGCAGCCGCAGCGGCCGCAAGCCTGGTCATCATCGTAACTATTGGCGCCATCGCCGGCTATATCGACAACTATTTTACGGAGAGTGTCGGCCAGTATGTGGCGAACGACCTACGCCTCCGTACCTACAACCATTTCCAACGCCTTTCCCTGCGCTTCTTCGACACGCATAAGCTGGGCAACCTGGTCAGCATCATCACGACCGATGTCACGACCATCCAGAACTTCGCCTCGTCCACCCTGCTGAACATGCTCGTTAGCGCAATGACCATACTGGGCATGATCGGGGTCATGTTCTGGCTCAATTGGGACTTCGCGTCGATAGCCGTAGCCGTGGCGCCCGTACTGCTCTTCCTGGTGAGCAGGTTCAAAAGATCCATCAAAGAGGCGACCCGTGAGGTCAGGACGCACCAGAGCGATATCGTCTCCGTGTTGGAACAGGGATTGGGTTCGATGCGCGCGGTGAAGGCCTTCGGTCGCCAGGATGTGGAAGTCAACCGCCTCAGAGAAGCCAGTGAACAGACGGTAGCCTCTTCGCTAAAGGCCCGCAAGGTCAAATCCCTGCTATCCCCCATCATCGCCGTCACCTCCGCCATCTGCACAGCCTTCGTGCTTTGGCGTGGCGCGAGCCTGGTCCTGGCCGGCGCAATAACGATAGGCGCGCTCACCGTTTTCCTCTATTACCTGGCTCGCTTCTTCAAGCCGGTACAAAATCTCGGTAAGATAACCACGAGTATCGCCCAGGTCTCCGTGGCGCTCGAACGCGTGCACGCGATCCTGGATGCCGATGCCATCATTCCGCAAAAGCCCGATGGAAAAGACCCCGGCAAGGTCAAAGGCGAGATCGTCTTCGAGCATGTGGATTTCACCTACGACAAAGATGAACCGGTGTTGCAGGACATCAATTTCTCCGTGCAACACGGACAAAAGATCGGCATCTGCGGCCCCACCGGTAGCGGCAAATCCACGCTACTGAGCCTGATCCCCCGCTTTTACGATCCCTCCAACGGTAAAGTGCTGATCGACGGGGTGGACATCACCGACTACGACCTCAAAAAACTGCGCGACCAAATTGGGTTCGTCTTGCAGGATACCGTCCTCTTTGCCGGGACCATCGCGGAGAACATCGCCTATGGACGGGTTGACGCGACACCGGAAGAGATCATGGCAGCGGCAAAACTCGCCAACGCCCATGAATTCATCGCGAGAATGCCCCATGGATACGATAGCCCCGTAGGCGATCGTGGTTTTACCCTTTCCGGCGGCCAACGCCAACGCATCGGCATCGCGCGCGCCCTCGTCCGCGACTCACCCATCCTTATCCTCGACGAACCTACCGCGGCGCTCGATACCGAATCGGAAAAACTGGTCGTGGAAGCCCTGGAACGCCTCATGACCGGCCGAACGGTGATTACGATCACCCACCGCCTAAGCACCATTCGCAACGCAGACAAGATCCTGGTCATCAAAGGCGGCACCGTCGCCGAACAAGGCACCCACGATGAACTGGTCGCCCTGGGCGGCGTTTACTCCGGCTTCTACACTATCCAATCGGGCCTTTCGGGCGACAAAACCATTCGCCCACAACACCTCATCGCAATCAATCAATAAACAAAAACAAAATGGCACATCGTTCTATACTCATACTTCCCGAAGACAGCGAAAGGCCAATCGCAGCCGGGATCCATGCGGCAAAACAATCGATAAAAATAAAAATGTTCCTCTTCTCCGATCCGCAGCTGGTCGACGCGGTCATCGCTGCGAAAAAAAGGGGGACCAGGGTCCAGGTCATGCTTAATCCCAGCCGTCGCAGCGGCGAGCACGAAAACGATGCTACCCGAAAGTTGCTGGAATCGGCCGGGATCGAAGTAAAGGATAGCAACCCGGCCTTCGGTCTCACACACGAGAAGTCGATGATCGTCGACAATCGTTGGGCCTTCATCCAGTCTATGAACTGGGATACAAAAAATCTCACCCAAACCCGCGACTATGCCATCATCACTTCTCACCGCGATGAGATCACGGAACTGGCCGGCTGCTTCGATGCGGACTGGTCGCGGCAAAAATTTGAACCGGGCGTGCAATCCAACCTTATCTGGTGTCCCGGCGACGGACGGGAAAGGATCGCCGGCTTCATCGATCAGTCCAAACATAGCCTCATCGTCCAGAACGAACGCTTTCAGGATCCGGTGATCATTGAAAGGTTAGTACGCGCTGCCCTCAGGGGCGTCAAAGTCCATGTCATGACCAAAGCGCCCCATACCCTAAAGCAGGAAAAGCTCCTCGAGGGCGTCAGCGGCCTCAGGCTATTGGATGACGTGGGCATCAAGGTCCACAGGGTCAAAGGCCTGCATGGGAAAATGCTGCTGGCCGACCGTGCCCGCGCCATTATAGGCTCGATCAACCTCGCGCCAGGCAGCTTCGATGACCGCCGCGAGCTGGCCATAGCAATATCGGACGAGCCGATCATTAAAAGATTGGAAAAAACCGCCCGCCAGGACTGGAAACATTCCTGCACCATGGATCTCACCGACCATGGTTTGGTGGCCGATCTTAAGGATCGGGCCGAAGAGCTCGATCTCAGGTGCTAAAACGGGCTGCGGACCTACGCTGCCTCATAGGGCTCTACATGGACCAGGACATCTTTGATCCGCAATTTGCTTTCAAGCAATGTTGCCTTTACTGCATGGGAGATGGCATGGCCCTCGGTCACGCTCAGCGCGCCATCGACCTGGATATGAATGTCCACGAAATAGTCGAAACCCATTTTGCGAACATAACATTTCTCCACTTTACGAACAAGCGGGTTCTGGCCGGCGAGGTGGCGTACCCGGCCAACGATCTCTTTGGAGGGGGCGGCATCCATGACTTCGTTGACAGCGGGACGGAGCAGCGTAATAGCGTTATAAAGCACGATCCCCGAAGCAACGAGAGCGGCCCAATCATCGGCGGATTCATGTCCGGGGCCAAGCAGTAGCGCGATGCTGATGCCGATAAACGCGGCGATGGAGGTGATGGCGTCGGCCCGATGATGGTAGGCATCGGATTTGACGGCCTGGCTGCCGATCTGTTTTCCCACTTTCAGCACATACCAAAAAAGCCCTTCCTTTACCAGGATGACACCCAGGAGAACATAGAGCGTAAAGCTCCGGGGCATGGGATGGGGAGTGCGAATAAATTCAATGGCGTGCCAGCCGATCCAGACGGCCGCGGCCATCAGGAAAAGGGAGATGACGATGGCGGCCAGGGGCTCAGCCTTGCCATGCCCGTAGGGGTGCTCGTTGTCGGGCGGTTTTTGGGCGATCCGGAGACCGATCCACAAGAGCCCGGAACTGAGAACATCCGCGGAGCTTTCGGTGGCGTCGGCGATAAGCGCATAGGAATGACCGATGTGACCAGCCGCCATCTTGATGAACACAAGGAGGAAACTAACGCCTATGCCGAGCATAGTGGTACGCATTCCCCGGATGGAAGGGTGTACATCAGTTCCTTGTATGGGCGTTGTTTGTGTCAGCGGAATCGATTGAGGCACAAATGTAAAAATATTACGCAACGGAGTGGCATTAAAATTTATAGGTTTTTTGGCAACCCGCGTTTACCTTTGCCACGCAAAAAATAATCACTCTTAATGGAGCCCGAGTCTAGTTATTACATATTCTTTCATCTCTCCTGACCGGGATAACTCTTAAGCTGTCCCAAAGGGGGCAAATTTTGCGTATGCTTAAGAGTAAGGACAAAATTCGATCTTTTTCTTTGCCGACTTATGCCAGGGACAAACTTCGGTTACTCAATCCGATGGGCGCTCCAAAAGAAAATGAGTTTGACACCGTGGCTGTGGAAAGACTGAGGTTGGCCGCGCTGGCGGACAAGTCGGCCCTGTTCGTGCTGCTGGAAACCAGGGAAACGGGGCTGAACGAAGCCGAAGTGGTGGAAAAGCAACGGGTAGTTGGCGCAAACGAGGTAACGCATGAAAAGGCGCCGGCCTGGTATGTGCAGTTATTGCAGGCCTTTATCAACCCTTTCATCGCTGTGCTGATCGTCATCGCCCTTGTGTCGTTGATCACGGACGTCTTTATGGCCGCCCCGGCAGACCGGGACTACAAGACGATCATCGTGGTGTCGATCATGGTCATGCTGAGTTCGCTGCTGCGGTTCTGGCAGGAGTTCCGAAGCAATACCGCGGCGGAGAAACTGAAGAGCATGGTAAAGACAACGGCAACGGCGCTCAGAACGGGGGATGCCGGTGTGGTGAAACAGGAGATCAATATCAAGGAGTTGGTGCCGGGGGATGTGGTCCTTTTGTCCGCAGGCGATATGATCCCGGCCGACTGCCGGGTGGTGCAGTCGAAGGACTTGTTCGTGAGCCAGGCGATGCTCACCGGAGAGGCGCTGCCGGTGGAGAAGCGTGACGAGGCCATAGCGAACGCCCGGGGGCTTTCGCCATTGGAGCTGGAAAACTGCTGTTTTATGGGAACCAACGTGGTCAGCGGAACGGCGATGGCCGTGGCAGTGTGCACGGGTAGCCAGACCTATTTTGGCTCGATCAGTAAATCGTTGACGGGAAAAAGGGCGGAGACGAGTTTCGACAAGGGCGTTAACAGCGTAAGCTGGCTGCTGATCCGCTTTATGCTCGTGATGGTGCCCCTGGTGTTCCTGATCAATGGGTTCACGAAACACAATTGGCTCGAAGCATTGCTGTTTGGCATCGCGGTTGCGGTTGGACTGACACCGGAAATGCTGCCGATGATCGTCACGGCGAACCTGGCGAAAGGCGCCGTGAACATGAGCAAGCGGAAGGTGATCGTCAAACGGTTGAACGCTATCCAGAATATCGGAGCGATGGACATTCTTTGCACGGACAAGACGGGCACCCTGACGAAGGACAAGATCGTGCTGGAAAGGCACCTGAACGTATTGGGCCTGGATGACGAAGAAGTACTGAAATGGGCCTATCTCAATAGTTATTATCAGACCGGGCTCAAGAACCTGTTGGACACGGCAGTGCTGGAACACCGCGAACTGCACGATACGCTCCACGTCGAGGACTTCCATAAAGTGGACGAGATCCCTTTTGATTTTCAACGGCGGCGGATGTCGGTGATCCTGGAGAACGATCACAAACACCTGCTGATCTGCAAGGGGGCGGTAGAAGAGATGCTGGACCAGTGTACGCATGCCTTTGATCCGGGAGAGGACCAGCAGTTGCAGGTCGACACCGACGATATTATCCCGATGGACGATGTCTTGCGTCAGACGATCCTGGACACGACAAAGCGGTTGAACAAGGAGGGGCTGCGCGTCCTGTTGGTCGCGGTAAAACAGTTCGATGAACGGCCGTTGACCTATGGGATTAAAGATGAGAGCAACATGGTTGTCACGGGGTTCATCGGTTTCCTGGACCCGGCGAAGCCTACGGCCAAACCAGCCATCGAGGCCTTGCATAAGCTGGGCATCGAGCTAAAGGTATTGACGGGAGACAATGAGGTGGTGACGAAAAAGATTTGCAAGGACGTAGGTATCCCGGTGAACCATATCCTGTTGGGGAACGACCTGGAGCGGCTGAGTGACGAAGAGCTGGCCGCGCGCATCGGCCGGATCAGTATCCTGGCGAAATTAAGCCCGGCGCAGAAGAGCCGGGTGGTGAAGGTGCTGCAGGCGATGGGGCATACGGTTGGCTTTATGGGGGATGGGATCAACGATGCGGCGGCATTGCGCGACGCTGACGTAGGCATCTCCGTGGATACGGCGGTAGATATCGCCAAAGAAAGCGCCGACATCATCCTGCTCGAAAAGGACCTCATGGTCCTGCGCAAAGGGGTGATCTATGGCCGGCGGACCTTTGGAAATATCATCAAGTATATCAAGATGACGGCAAGCAGCAATTTTGGCAATATGTTCTCCATGTTGGGGGCCAGCGCCATCCTGCCTTTCCTTCCGATGCTGCCGGTACAGATCCTCGTGCAGAATTTACTCTATGACATCTCACAGATCTCGATCCCCTGGGACCGCATGGACGCTGACTATATTGAGAAACCCCGGAAATGGGAAGCAGGCGGGATCGCCCGGTTTATGGTGTTCATTGGACCGATCAGCTCGATCTTCGATTACGCGACATTCTATGTGATGTACAAAGTCTTCCAGGCAAATACCCCGGAGCATCAAAGCTTGTTTCAGTCGGGCTGGTTTATCGAAGGCTTGCTTTCGCAAACGCTGATCGTTCATATGATTCGCACGAAGCGCATTCCATTTATCCAAAGCTGGGCTACGGCGCCGGTGCTGGCATTGACGACTGCGATCATGGCAGTGGGTATCTATATACCTTTTTCCCCCTTCGCATCCGGGCTCCGGCTCCAGCCGCTGCCAGGAACCTATTTTTTCTGGCTGGTAGGGATGCTTGTGCTGTATTGCCTGTTGACACAAGTAGTTAAAAATTGGTTTATCAGGAAATTTCATCAGTGGCTGTAGACGGTTGCCTCACCGCAACGCCACCGCAATCTTTCTTAGCGCAATCGCCAACTGCACCTCAACCGTCTTCACAGACAAATCAAGCAGCCGGGAAACTTCCTTGTATTTTAACCCGTCTTCTTTAATGAGCGAAAAGATAAGCTTACACCGGGGAGGTAGCTCGTCGATCGCGGCCCGTATACGTCGGAGGCCTTCCGCATCCAGCAGGATCGTCTCGGGATTGGTATCGAACCGGATATAGTCATCACACCGCTCACTGATCTCAATGGTGTGGACGGAAGCATTGTCGCGCAGATAATTCAGGGACCTGTTCTTCACGGACACATACAGGTAAAGCCGGGGATTATCGATCGCCGGCCCGCGGGCCCGGTTCTCCCACAGTTTGAGAAAGACATCATTGACGATCTCTTCGGCGGATTCTTTTTGGTGGATGATGGAAAAACAAAAACGGAACAACCGGACAAAATACATCTTGTATAGCGCTTCAAAAGCAGCTTCGCCGGCCGTTTCAACGGGGTAACTAATCAGGTTTTTTGTAGTTGTTTCCATTCGCAAGCGATACTAAAGGTAATTTTTTTTAATTGCTTTTAAGGGTTTTTACTCAAACGTGTGTCCATCAAGTGAAGCGTTCAAATCTAACTACACGTATGGATCATGACCGGATTTTTAGTTTATGGGCCAGCTATCTGGCGGGTGAAGCCACCCCGGAAGAAATAGAAGAGCTCGAATGGGCCTTCCAGCAGGACCCCGACCTTCGCCGGATGGCGGACCTGCTCGTCAACACGCGTCAATCGTCGCCAAAAGGGCTCTCCGTAGAACAAGAACAACAAATGCTGGAACGGGGATTGCAGCAGTTCAAGGGTCGACCCCTACCCTCCCTGCCGGTGATGAGGCGCATTCCCATAACGGACATGCCACAAACGACGACCCATCGCCGTAGGGGAAACTCGCTCCCCTGGGTCGCAGCAGCTTCTGTCCTTGCGGTGGTCGCGGGCATGGCGTTCTATTTGCGTATGGGGAAACAATCTCCCAATGTTGCCACTGTCATCGCCGCCCCGAGGGGCGCAAAAAAGTCGATGCAGTTACCCGATGGATCGAAAGTATGGCTAAACGCCGGCAGCAGGATTGTCATTTCGAACACATTCACCTCCGGGAACAGGGAGGTGTCACTGGAGGGAGAAGCTTTCTTCGACGTGAAGCATGACGAGCAGCATCCTTTTATCATCCGCGTTGGCCGGCTCGATGTAAGGGTACTCGGCACGACGCTGAATGTTCGGGCCTTTCCCGGCGACTCCACCATGGAGACGACCCTGATCAATGGAAAGGTCGAAGTGGGCGTTGCGGGGGATGCAGGATCCTCGATCCTGCTCCACCCAAATGAAAAGCTGACGATCGCCATGAACCGTCCGGCCTTACCCGCGAAAAGTCCCGACAGCGGCATCGCCGGTCGGGCGGCCAATACGCCAGTCAAATTCGTCCGCCGCCCTATAGAACCGGACCGTACCGACGGCACCATCACGGAAACATCCTGGGTATCGAACAAACTGGTCTTCCGGCAGGAAGCGCTATCGGCTATGGCTATCCGGCTGGAAAGATGGTATGACGTGACCATCATCTTCGACAACCAGCGATTTAGGAATGACACGCTCAGCGGCACCTTCCCGCAGGAACCGCTCGCCGACGTCATGCGCGCCCTGCAGATCACCGCGGGATTTCACTACCGCATCGACAAAGACACTGTACACATATGGTAACAGATTCTAAAAACAAAAAAGCCAATATGAAATAAGCGCCAAAAAAAACGACCAGCTTGCCCAAAAAAACAGGAAGTGCTGTCACACTTCCCGGGTTGGGTATAATCAAGACTGACACCTAATCTCCGCCCGGATTTCAGGTCGCCGATTATTTAACCTCAACATTTCAAATGTATGAAAAAATTGACTATTCCCTGTTTGGACGATTACAGGGGATTGAAAAAAATGCTGCTGTGTATGCGATTGACGTCTTACCTCTTACTGTTGACCTTCCTTCACGTTTCCGCCCATGTCCGGTCCCAGGACAAACTGACGGTAAATGTCCGGCACATCGGCTGGCAGCCCTTTTTCGAGTTGCTGCAAACAAAAAGCAACTACACCTTTCTGTACAAGGACAATACCCTTCCACGCAATGAGCATTTCGACGTGGCCGTCAGTGAACTCACGGTCCCCCAGATCCTGGACGCCGTATTGCGCAACTCGCCGCTGACCTACAAGTTGCTGCCCAATCGGTTGATCGCGATCACCTCACGAGCAACAGCCGCCGCCGTGGATGCGCCAGAAGATATCCGGATCACCGGAAGGATAGTATCGGCTTCAGGCGATGCCCTCGCCGGCGCAACGGTGCACGTCAAAGGAGGCACGGCAGCCACCAGCACCGACAGCACCGGACATTTTACCCTGATGGCGCCGGATGACGCCACCCTGGTGATCTCTTATGTCGGCTATGAATCGCAGGAAATAGCGGTCACGGCCCGCACCCGCATCGACGTCACCCTGACCGCGCTTCCAGGCAGCATCAACGAGGTCGTCGTCATCGGCTATGGCACGGCCCGCAAAAAAGACCTTACCGGAGCGGTATCAACGGTCAATGCCCGTGACATCAGCGGTTTGCCCGTTGCCGGATCAGACCAGATCTTACAAGGAAAAGCGGCGGGCGTTGCGGTCACTCAAGTAACAGGCGCACCCGGCGACGGCGTATCGGTGATCATCCGGGGACAGGCGAGTTTTGGCAGTAGCGTCCCCTTATACGTGATCGACGGTATTCCGACGGCGGATGGTATCAACGAGATCTCTCCCAACGACATCGAAAGCGTCAGCGTACTGAAAGACGCTTCCTCCGCATCGATCTACGGTGCGAGGGCCGCCAATGGCGTAGTCCTGATCACCACAAAAAAAGGCACCAACGGCAAACCACGACTCTCCTTGAATGCCTATACCGGTGTGCAGACCGCGGCACACCTCATCCCGATGGCCAATACGACCCAGTATTTTAACGCCTACAATGCCGCAGCCACAAACGACTATGTCGCCGGCGGCGCCTCGAACCGGACCCCGCTGCCGCTGAGTATGCTGGATACCCTGCCAAATGTAAACTGGCAGAAACAGGTCTTGAAGAACGCCCCCATGAACGATGCGCAGTTGTCGATAGCCGGCGGAAGCGACGGCACAAAATATATTGTCTCCGCCAATTACCTCGACCAAAAAGGGTTGATCCTGAATTCCGGGTTCAGCCGGTTCAACCTGCGCACCTCCGTCACCAGCACGCTGAACAAGATCTTCGAAGTGGGCACGAACCTCAACCTGGCCTACGACAAGACACGGCAGATAGGCAGTTCCGGCGATGGCTATGCGGCTCCGGGCGGCAGCAATCCCGGCGCCAGCGTAGTCCGATACGCACTGTTCAGGACGCCGGCCACACCGGTGAGATATCCCAATGGTCCTTACCAGGGACAATACGTCGACCTGCCGGAAACCGTCAACGGGGCAAACGTCTTTGGCGACGGCCTCAACCCGGTGGCATTAGCCGCCAATACCGACCGCAACTTTTATAACTATACTCTCTTGGGCGATGTCTACCTGCAGGTCACTCCCATTGCCCACCTGAAGTTGAGATCCGATTTCGGTACGAACCTGATCATCACGGACTACAAGCAATTCTATCCCACCTGGGGTATCCAGCGGATCCAGAACTCACCCAATGGCCTGAGTCAATCCAATACGAATAATTTCAACTATAACTGGACCAACACCGCCACGTATGATGTCTTGATGGGCAAGCAATCCCTGAATGTCCTGGCTGGAACCGAGATCATTTATAACGACACCAAGGCCATCTCGGCTTCCGAGACCGGTTTTATCAATCAAACCTCGACCTTTCAATACCTCAGCAACGGCACAAGCCTCACTCCGGGCGTCGGCGGCAACGAATCGAACTGGTCCCTGTCTTCCCTGTTCGCCAGGCTCACCTATCAATACGACGGCAAGTACCTCGCTACGTTCAATTTCAGAAGGGATGGTTCTTCCAGACTCGACCCTTCCGATCAATGGGGTAATTTCTTTTCGGGATCGGCCGGCTGGCGGATCGACAAGGAAGCCTTCATGCAGAACGTAAGACCCGTTTCCCTGCTAAAGCTGAGAGTAGATTACGGTCAACTGGGTGATCAGAACGCATTGAGCAATTATGGCTATGCGTCGCTTGTCGGGAGCAATGGATACTATCCGTTCGGCACAACGCCCGCCATCACCTCGACCATTTATGCGAAAGGTAACCCCAACCTGAAATGGCAGACGACGACCATGGGCGATGTCGGCCTGGACCTCGGGTTGTTCGCAGACGCCGTCACCCTTACGGCGGACTATTACCGGAAGATCACAACCAACCTTCTGCAGGCGCCCCAGGACCCGACGAGTGCGGGTACTGTGGCCAGCCCGGCCTTCGAAAACAATGGAAAAATACTCAACGAAGGTTTCGAATTCGAGTTGTCGTATCGGCACACGGTCAATCACGACTGGTCATACAATGTCACGGGCAACCTGACGACCCTGCACAATGACGTGGAGGCGCTGCTCAACAATCAGCCGATCCCGGCCGGGCGCGTTAATACCAATGTATATGCTACGAGTACGGCTGTAGGCCATCCCGTGGGCGCGTTTTACATGCTCAAGCAGGAGGGGATCTTTCAGACCCCCGAAGATGTCTTCACCCATGCAAGCCAGGGATCGCCCGTACGACCAGGTGACGTCAAATACCTGGACGTGAATGGCGACGGGGTCATCGATCAAAACGACAGGGTCTTCGCGGGCAGCCCCATACCCAACCTGACCTATGCGCTGACCGGCCAGGTCCATTTCAAACAATTCGATGTTAGTCTGTTCTTCCAGGGCGTCCGCGGCGACAAGATCTACAACCAGGTGGCCATGGACATCGTAGGCTTCTATCGCCCTTTCAATATCACTGAAAAGACTGCGAACGACAGCTGGCATGGAGCAGGCACCAGCAATACGAGGCCCCTCTTGTCCTGGAACGATGCAACGAACAATACCCAGACATCGACGAGGTTCCTGGAAAGCGGCGACTACCTGAAGCTAAAGAATGTCCAGCTGGGGTATAATTTCAGCAGCGCACTGTTGTCAAAACTAAAGATGAGATCGATACGCTTTTACGTCAGCGTACAAAATGTATTCACCATCACCAAGTACACGGGACAGGACCCGGAAATGACCACCAGCGCCGATGCCGCTTCATCCAACGATGGTCCGAAGGCCCTCAATATCGACTGGGGCACCTATCCCGCGGCCCGGACAATGACCCTCGGCGCAAACGTCAATTTTTAATGTCATAAAGAGCTTTTTATATGAAAATAAAGAACATCCTTCTTGTCGCGCTAGCCGGTGTTGCGCTTACGGGCGCCGCCTGCAAGAAGATCTTGAATCAACCGGTGCTGGGCAGCTATACACCCGGTGACTTCTTTACTTCTGATGCCAATGCGCAGCTGGCCGTCAATGAGGCCTACAAATACATGGCATTTAATTCAGGCGCGACTAATGCCATCTGGGTCTTGGGCGATCTGGCATCGGACGATGTCGTCAAAGGCGGTAGCAGCATCGGTGACCAGCCCGACTACCAGGCCGTCAACCAGTTCGATATCCTCCCGACAAATGCCGCCGTGGAAGCAGTGTGGGGCAACTATTACAACGGCGTGTTTGCTTGTAATGTGGTGACCGACGGCCTCACGGGGAATTCAGCCATCTCGGCCAATATGCAGCAACAAGGTATCGCGCAGGCGAAATTCCTGCGGGCTTACTACTATTTCATCCTGACCGTTTGCTATGGGAATATTCCGCTGCACCTGACCGTCCAGACGGCCACCGAAGCGCAAACTCCCGCTTTGGCCCAGGATACTATTTTCACGCAGATCGAGAACGACTGTATCGCGGCCGCGGCCGTCCTGCCCACAAGCGTCCCTGCCGCCCAGTTGGGCATGGCTACAAAGGGCGCGGCCCTGGCCTTGCTGGCTAAGACCTATTTGTTTCACAGCGATCTCACCAATCACTACACGCTGGCCGCAACGACAGCACAGCAAGTCGTAGCACTGGGCTATACCCTTACAAACCTTTACTGGGATAACTTTGACGCCAACACCAAGAACAATTCGGAAGAAATATTCACCGTCAACCACATCGCCGGGACGCTGGGTCTGGGCAACGAGTTGAATGTATGGTTTGCACCAAGATCTCCGGCCTTGCCCGCCGGATATGGATTTTTCCTTCCGACGCAGAGCCTGGTCAGCAACTATGAAACCGCTCCCGATGGAACGCCGGATCCGCGCCTGGACTATACGATCGCCAGGGGAACCCATCCATATTTTGACATCCCCTACGACTCGACCTGGAGCAGCACGGGCTACATGTGCAAGAAGATGTGTCAACCCTTGTCGGAAGTACCCGCCGCCACAAAAAACGTAGGCACCGTCAATTACGAAGCCCTTCGACTGTCGGATATCCTGCTGGTCGAAGCGGAAGCATTGAATGAGAGCGGACAAAGCGCCGCCGCCCTGGCGCCTTTGAACCAGGTCCGCGAGCGCGCCAGGAATTCCTACATGTATGACAGTTCATTGACCGGTTATCCAAACGTCCCTGCAGGCCTTCTACCGGATATCACCATCACCGATCAAGGTCAGCTGCGGACGATCATCCAAAGAGAAAGGAGGTCGGAACTGGCCCTGGAGTTCCATCGTTTCTTCGACCTGATCCGCTATGGCAGCACGATTGCAACCGCCGCGATTAGCCCGGGTGCGCCAAATTTCAATTATGCGAATGATAAATGGTTCCCCCTTCCGCAAAGCGAACGCGATGCCAATCCAAATTTGTTCAAATAGCGCCTTTAAAAATTATCACGATGAAGAAGATTAAATTTTTGACATATATCGCTTACGGTGTCGCCATCGTCTTTTTTGTCGGCGTGGCTGCATCCTGTAAGAAAAGTTCATCGCCGGCTTCTTACAATACGAATAAGGCCGCGTTGATTGCCGCAATTGACTCCCTGACGACCGTGTATAATTCAACAGCAGACGGGACAAAACCCGGTCAATATGCGCCCGGAGCCAGGTCCGCGCTGGATTCGGTGATCACGCTGGCGACGACGGTCAGTACGTCGAACGCGTATACGCAGCAGCAGATCAACAACGCGCTGAACAATTTGCTGGCGGCGGGCGCAACGTTCTCCACCCAGCTGATCCAGCAGGTCTCCTCGGCAAACCTCATGGGTTATTGGGAGTTCAACGGGAATGCCATGGATAGCTCAGGGAATAGCAACAACGGGGTGCTTCAAACGGGATGGGTCGGTACAAGCGCAGCCACGGCCGTCGATGGAGCAACCTTGCCCGTCCTCGTTCCGGATCGGTTTGGCAGGGCCAACATGGCTTACTATTTCAACAATGGCGCTACGGTTAAAATACCCTACAACTCGGTCTTTAACGCCCAGACCTTTACGATTTTGCTATGGCTGAAAAGGGACGGCACCAATGCCAATAATTATATGTTCTCGTTTGACAGGTGGCTTGGCTATAAGTTCCAGTTGCAAAGCGGCAACCTGCCCTTCCTCACGGTCAACACCAGCACCGGCGACCATGACCAGGATGACGGCGGTATTGCGATCGATTCGGCCGGCGTATGGCGGCATGTAGCGGTCTCCTTTACACCCGGCACCGAAAAATTCTATATCCAGGGTAAATTAGTGAGTACGGCAACTGTGACAGGCACGCCATTGCCGGTTAGTTCTGCCATCAACCTGGCGATAGGCAACGAATTGCCGAAGGAGAACTATAACCTTACGAACAGCACCGATCCGAATTACTTTTATGGCGGCGATTATTTCATGGGAGCGCTCGATGAGGTCCGGTTTTACAATACCGTGCTCACCGACGCCGAGATCCTTTCAATTTATACCGATGAAAGCAGCTTATAACGCAATGGTTGTCGCCGCGCTGGCCCTGTTCAGCGCGGCCTGCAACTCCGCCGCCACTTCAGGCAGGACCGATTCAACCACCGTGACCAGCAACGATTTGGCCGCCGCACACATGGGTGACTCGACCTCCGCTACCGGCACGGATTCCGCCGCCGCCCCATCTTGGGCGCTCCTCCCCTTCACCAAGGTCGACAGTGTCAACCCGATCCTGACCCCGGGCAAGGGCCGTTTTACGGACCCCATCCTGCATCAGGAGGTCGCCTGGGAAGAGAAGGATGTCTTCAACCCGGCGGCCGTCGTCAAAGACGGCAAGGTCTATCTCCTTTACCGCGCACAGGATCGGGTCGGTCACCCCGCAGGCACCTCCCGTATCGGCCTGGCAAGCAGTACTGATGGGCTGCACTTCACGCGAGCCGGGGCGCCCGTACTTTATCCCGATAATGACGGCGAGAAAAAATGGGAATGGGAAGGGGGGTGCGAAGATCCCCGGGTGGTGGAAGACGAAAAGGGCGTTTATTACATGACGTATACCGCCTATGACGGCAAGCAGGCGCGGCTCCTCATCGCCACATCCACCGATCTGCGGCACTGGACAAAACACGGCGCGGTATTCGCCGATGCCTATCAGGGCAAATACAAGGATCTGTGGTCAAAATCCGGCTCGATCGTCAGCAGGTATGAAAATGGCCGCGTCATCGCGACAAGGGTGGCTGGTAAATACTGGATGTACTGGGGCGACCAGAACATCTGGGCGGCGACCTCAGACGATCTGCTGCGATGGACGCCGGTGGAAATGGCCGCGGGCGAGCAACCGCCCATAGCGTTGCGCGGCCAGGCGCTGAACATGCCACGGTTGAAGATCGTTGTCCCGACCCGGGCAAAAAGATTCGATAGTGACCTGGTCGAATCGGGGCCACCGGCCATGCTCACCGACAGTGGCATCCTGCTGATCTATAACGGGCGGAATATTCCTTCCATCGGCGACACCAGCCTGCCCGAGGGCACCTATGCCGGAGGTCAGGTGTTAATGGACCGCAATGATCCGACGAAGGTGATCCACCGGCTGGAGCACTATTTCATCCGTCCGCAGGCGCCATACGAGATCACGGGACAGGTCGGCCAGGTTTGTTTCCTGGAGGGGCTGGCCAACCTGAATGGCAAATGGTTCCTGTACTACGGGACGGCAGACTCGAAGATCGCGGTAGCAATCAAGCAATTTTAATTCTTGATTAAAACCGCCGTATCATAACCATTGGCCGGGTTTCCATTTAAATCGACCGTGTTATAGCTGATACTCATCATTGTCAAAGTGTCATGTGAAATTTGGATTTTCGCGGTGTCAGCGCCATCGGTGGGGTTATAAACAGCTAAATATTGACTGTTATATATGTTATAGGTTGAAGTGTCTAAGACGAGCCCCGAGCTATGAAGATAAGAGGTATAAACCGTGCCTTTCTCAAAATCATAATAGTCCTGGGCGCTGACTGGGAACCGAGAGCTGTCCGAGAAGGCGCCGTTCAGTGAATACCAAACTTCTACATCGCTGACAAGTGTCCATTTACCAATGATAAGCGAGCTGTCGGTTGCTGGAGGAGCACTGATGGGGCTTGAACTCTTTTTACATGCTGCGAAAATAACTTATACGATAACGGATAAAGTAGTAAATGTACGTTTCATAGATACAGGTTTTTTTACAATAACGGTCTTCCGGCCACGATATTATCCTTAGGTGAGCTTTTAGTAAATTGAGGCAACATCACAGCAACATGGACACGACATACAACATCAAACAAGCCATACCATTCTTCATGGTCACCAACATGGAGACATCGCTGCATTTCTATGTGGGCGGATGCTTTAGCACTATACCACGAATTTCTTTCCAAAGGCCTGACGCCCAAAGAACCCTTTGTGGGCAACCAGCTGTGGGATGTAAGCCTGGTGGACCCAGATGGTTATAGCCTTCATTTTGAAAGCCCCACCGATGTACCGGAGGAAACAAAGTATAGGGAATGAGTGAATAAAAATAAGTAGACCACCCTTGCAATACCCTCCACCTTCGCAATGAGCTGTCATTTCAGTTGATCCAGGATCCCGTCCCACAACACTAATCTCGCTTTTAGAGCAGATTCCGCGGCATCCGTCGCCTCTTGCCATTTGGTGTCGTCGTCGCCACACAGTTCCGCCGTCATTTGATGCGCCAGTTGAGCATGGTGTTCTCCGTCAACTTCTATATGACGCTCGAGATAGTACAGCAGGATATCCGCTTTGCCGGGAAAACTCGCCGAAATGGATTTGACCATTTCTATGAAGATCGCCGGGATCAGGTCCTCACGTCCGAATGTAAAGACAGCGGCCAGTATGTGCGGTCGTCCGTCTGCGATTACCTGAAACGTGTGTCGTACAAATGCCTTCGCTGAACCGGAAACGGCAGCATCGTCAAGGGCTTGCTCCAGCGATGACCCCAGATGGATCCTGTTCAATACCGATAGGATCGCGTCCGTATTGCCCCCCGCCTGCTCCATAGCCCGTAGATATAGTTCAAAATGGCTTGTCCGGCGGCCGGCTTCGTCAACGTCGCTCTCTTCGCCGGTGACAATTTCGTTGATAAGGTAGCGTGTGGCAGGATTTCCCACCGGTACCCAAGGCACGCCGACGCAGGTCAGCTGCTGTTGCAACGCCTTCAGGAGCGACATGAAATCCCAGACGGCAAAGACATGCTGCTCTGTGAATTGTCGTAGCGAATCGAGATCATTTATGGATGCATAGAGGGGATGTGTGATCAGTTGTCCGCGCACTTTTTCTAAACGTTGTTGTAGCCTTTGGGTTTGGATGCTGTTCAAATTCATGACGCAAAGATAGCCGCATTTTTTAACCATGCGTCGCGTGATATTTGAAAATATGATAAGCACTTTTCGTTACGTATCATATCTTCCCCCTGGATGAAATCAGCCTTGACAAGTACCTTTTGGGATGGCGTATTCGCTTTATCGGTAACAGCGAAGATTTGTGTCAGGTTTATTTTTTTGAAGCCGTATTCCAGCAATGCTTTTGCTAATTCGGTGGCAATTCCCTGCCCCTTTAGCCTGTCGTGGATAACGTAGCCCAATTCGGCTACAGATGGTTGCTCTTCTGTAGTTTTTAGCATTCCGAAACCTATGAAATCTCCATTAGCAGCATCAAAAACTCCCCAACGTGCAAGTTTAATTCCCTTTTTATAATCCGCCAAAGCGTCCTGGAATATCTTAATATTCTCATCATTGTTCCTTTTCGGGAGATAGTCAGTAACCAGCGGATCGCTTAAAAGTTCCAAAAAAAGAGCTTCTTCATCCGGTAAAAATTCACGAACAATAATGCGAGGGGTTTGTGTAATAATCGCCATAGCCCCCAAAGATATTAAATAACAGTTATTTACCGGTTCTAGTTATTTGTAAAAGCCGCTGCTATCGCCAATTTTTCCCTGCTTAGATTCATTTCGACTAAAGCGATACCGAACAAAATTGATTTTTTCATATTAGGTGTCAATTAAAAAATGAAGAAGATGCTACCCTGTACCACAGCATTTTTAAAGTCCGGACTGATGTTTGAAGAATTGAAATCGCCTACTTTCGACAACCCGGCAACATATCTTGCGCCTGCATGAAATCCCAGTAGTCCGGAGCTACATAGTTGAAAAAATAATACATTACAAATATACCCCACCCCAAACAGGCATTCCAGCCCAACCGTAGCGAGGCGGACAAATTCGCGTTTTAAACTGCTGATCGAACATGGTGCGGTTACGTATAAACCGCGAATAGTCCTATAAGTTCCATCAATGGTGCATGGGAGTTCCTAAATTAAGTACGTTTCTTTGCGTAAGTAAATAAGGGTTCAGGTTCTTTGATGGTAGACTTCCAAAATATCACCATTGCTGCCAGAGAGCTTTATTATATATTACCATATCAGGTACATTATCGTATTATAACCAATAGTGTTGAAGGGTGGTTTTTGGCGATTGATACTTCGTTAGTTCCTGTGCAGTCGTTTTTGGCTATGGCTGCCAGCACCTACGATGCTGTACAAAGCGGGGAAAATAAGCACTCCAGATCAGCTGAACTTGTCCGTAAATTTAGAAAGTTGCTTGCGGCAAATATTCATACAATAAAAAAACCGTCAGTATACGCCTCTAAGCTTAATGTTTCAACGGGATATCTAAATGAGGCTATAAAAAAAGCCACAGGTTCATCAGTAAGTTATTGGATACAGCAAGAAGTGTTCATTGAGGCTAAACGCTTGCTCTATCATAACGATGCGGCTGCTTAATCGTAAGTAAACGTGGAAATAGCCTATCACCATGGCATGGGTAAATAAATTCAAGAAGAAACACTATTGAAAAAATTATCATTATGAAAACAGTTTTGATTACCGGCGCAAACAAAGGAATCGGATTTGAAACCGCCAGGCAACTAGCTCAATTAGGCTACTTTGTCTATTTGGGAAGCAGAAATAAAGAACACGGGCTTGAAGCAGTTAAAAAGTTGAATGACCTGGGTATATCTAACGTAGAAACCATAACAATTGACGTAACCAGCGTGAATTCTGTACGCCAGGCAAGGCAGCAATTAGAGGCCAAAATTGGTTCTCTAGATATTTTGATAAATAATGCAGGAACAGGTGGCGGCGAACCCCAGGATTTTGCTACTTGTGATCCGGAGAACCTGCGCAGTATATTCGATACCAATTTTTTCGGTGCCATACAGACAACGCAGGAACTCCTGCCATTGCTGAGAAAATCCGGGCAAGCCTCTATTATCAATGTATCCAGCGAAGTTGGCTCGCTTACTGCTCTTGCCACTCCCGGCGGTAATCCAAGCCGGGATAAGTATCATGCTTATGGCTCATCCAAAACGGCTTTAAACGCTTTTACGGTAATGCTTGCCAATGAACTTCGAGATGCCGGTATTGGTGTTAACAGTGTTACACCAGGACATACTGCTACTGACCTGAATCAATTCCGGGGAACAAAGACGGTGGAGCAAGGCGCGTCGCCCATTGTAAAACTGGCAACGCAATCCCAGCAGGGGATTACCGCAAAATTCTTTAAAGAAGAAGGCGAGGCTTCCTGGTAATTGATGTAATGACCAATCCGTGCGTACGGATCACACATAACCGAACGGCATTCCAAGCGTTAGTTAAGATCGAGCTGGTAAATGCGCGCCAGTTCCCTGAGCTCGAAAATATTCTTGATCTTGAGCTTTTCAAAGAAGCGGATCTTGTGCGTCCCGATGGTAGAGCTATGAAGTTTCAGCGTCTTCTTTATATCGGAATGCGAATAGCCGCGCAGGAGATATTTAGCGATCTCGATCTCCCGGCTGGAGAGCTTTTCAAAGGGATTGTCGGTCCTCCTTTGCAGCATATCCTCGTAAAGGAATTTTTTCAGGTTTTGGCTCATATAGATCGTTCCGTTCAGTACGCTCCCGATGGCTTTTCTTATCTCATCGCCTTCGGACTCCTTATGCAGGTAACCGAGCACGCCCATCTTCAGGTATCGCTTGGCGTACAAAGTCTCCGGATTCATGCTAAAAATCAACACCTTGCTTTTTTCCTTAAAAGCAAAAAGATTGGTGACCAGTTCGATACTGTCCGTCTCCGGCATGGTGATGTCGAGGACGATGAGGTTATAATCGTTGCTTTTGACGCGTTCCATCACCTGGACCCCATTAACGGCTTCGTCAAATTGGGCGAAAGGGTGCATGTCCTTCATGACGGCCCGAAGCCCGGTGCGTACGACGACATGGTCGTCAGCGATCAATATTCTGTCTACCCGCATAGGTTCTAATTTATACCTCTAAAATTATAGTTAGTCGTGCAGCAGGTCTGTAGTAAATTGTCTAATCTACATTTTATTTAGGGTCCGATAGTGTATAATTGACACGAATCCAATCGTTATATTATATTATATTTTTTTGCCATACTTATAAGTTCGATAGCGTTCTTGATATCCAGCTTTTTCATAATGCGCGAGCGGTGGGTTCCCACCGTAGACCTATTGAGATGGAGGGTTTCGGCGATCTCCGAAACCGAATAACCTTTTAATATTTGTAACGTCAATTCAAATTCCCTGTCGGACAACCTATCAAAGGGATTGTTAGATTGCGGACTGATCAATTCGGCGGATATGGCATTCGATAGCGACGAGCCAACATAAATGTCGCCAGCCCTCACCGCCCGGATCGCGGCTATTATCTCCGGCTCGTCCGACGCTTTGAGAAGGTAGCCGTGTACCCCTAATCTCAGGAAACGCATGGCGAAGATTAATGCCGGATTCACGGTAAAGATCAGCACTTTCAATAAGGGGAACTCTTTTAAGAGATAGCCCGACAGGCTAAATGATTCCGTATGCGGCATATTGATATCGAGGATCAGCAGATCGCATTTTCCGGTTTTGAGCTTCGCGATGATGCTTTTGCCGTCTATTGCTTCGTCAACGTCAATATCGTTGTCGAGATTTTTGACCATGAGCGTGAGCCCATATCGAACGATGGCATGGTCATCTGCGATGAGGATACAATATTTTTTTTGACGCGGCGGCGTGGATGTTTCAGGGGTCAAATTCATATGAAGATTTGTAAAAGAGGTAACGCCGTCAAAAATAAATGAAATAGCAGGCGGTCGAATTTCATTTTAGCTTTTATTAGCGCTACAAAGGACAATAGCGGAAAGTGAGTCGGTAACCTATACCCGATGAAAAGCATTTTTACCGGCAATTGGACGCTTTTCTACTGTTTGTTTACGGCAAGAACCAGTTTGTACAAAATCCGGTGTGGGGTTATAATTAGACATTTTATTACAGTGCCTTGGTCAACGAAACCTTACATTGAACACGTGTTTCAACAATCCGATTCCCCCGAAACCCTAACCCGTAAATAGGCCAACAAGTCGATGAATGTCATCACGAAAATTCTTTTCAATGCCGAAAAGAAGATCCGATATCTCGGGAGCAGCCCCGAACTGAGCGGACACGAAAAAAAGAAACTGGGGATATTCAACCTGATGAATTTCTCCTTCGGCCTCATGCTGGGCGTCGTCATTCCATTTATGACCTGGCTCAGGGGTATCCAATTGCCGATATGGGCATGGTGCGGCGTCTGCCTCGGGCCTATACTTGCAACCGGAACGGTGTCAATCCTGACCAGGCAATACAAATACGAACAAGCCAGGGTATGTTTCTTTATCCTGCATCCATTGGTGCTTACGGGAATTTATGCGATGAAGGTGGATATAGGGACCGACCTCTTTTTCGTCTGCTGCGGAATATTATCGGTGTTCATCGTGGAGAGCATCTATACCGTCATTTTTTCGTTCTCCCTGTCGATGACCTGTTATTTCATGGCGCATGGATTCGCAAAAAATTATGATTACAGCCTGGAAACCGTGAGCTTCGACTTGTTTCTTTTCAATCACCTTATCGCGATCTTTTTTATCTTTTACGGAATTTTCCGGATCAGGAACGAGAATGCACGCTATCAACTGCAGATAACGGACAAAAACAGGAGACTAAGGGGCAGTAATGGGAAGATCCGGGCGCAAAAGAAGGAACTACTGGACCGGGCTTCACAGATGCAGGAGCAAGCTATCCAATTGAGCGAGTTGAACTCACTAAAGAACAAGCTTTTTTCCGTCATCGCTCATGATCTCAGGAGCCCGCTTCACGCCCTCCATAATCTCTTCCGGAATATGGAGCGCTACGACCTGCCCGGCGATGAGATAAAAATATTGATCCCCGACGTTGTAAAAGACCTGGGCCATACCGTCGTCCATATAGAGAACCTGCTTCAGTGGGCCAAGACCCAGATGCATGCAGAAGCCGTGAAACCACAGGTGCTGGACATCTCAATGATCATTTTCGAAGTGCTTGGTTTTCTTCATTTGCAGGTGGAAGCCAAAAAACTGTACATCGAGACCATTATCGACAGGCCGGTGTACGTATATGCCGACGAGGGCATGATCAACGTGATATTACGTAACCTACTGTCCAATGCGATCAAGTTCACACCGGAACAAGGAACGATTACCCTGGGAACAACGGACTGTTCCTCCCATATCCGTGTCTTTGTGCAAGATACCGGCGCCGGCATCAGCCCGGAGAACCTAAGGAAACTCAGAGAGGGCCTTCAGCACACTACGGCCGGCACCGCCAATGAAACCGGCACGGGCCTGGGCTTGATACTGTGTCGGGAATTCCTTTCACGGAATGGCGGGAAACTGGAAGTCTTCAGCAAATTTGGCAAGGGGAGTATCTTTTCGTTTACACTGCCGAAAGGAAACTGATCGATCGTCCAACTATCGATCGATTACTACGCTGCGAGCCAGACAAACACCCTATTTTGTGCTTGTTGATCATAGGATTGAAAATTCTCATAGGAATCCACTTTGTGGATAAGGTAAAAAGGGTTTGTTTCCACAGACCCTTTCTTTTTTTGGTTGATAGCAAGCAAAAGAGCCGCACCAGGAATAGTGCGGCGCAAAACTAAAAGCCATCGGAAAAAGAGGTAAGCGAATACTGCTGGTGGGATATATTCGATCTTAAAAACGGGCTGTTTACCGATCAAAGATAGAAAGCGCTGCGGTCATGCCCTGTAGAAAACGATCTATCTCGACAGGAGAACATATTCTACGCGTCTATTCCTTTCTCTTGCCGCCGGATCGTCCTTTCCGTCCACGGTCTCCGGTACAAGCGGGCAACATTTACCCATCGCTCTTCCCTGAAGGCGGTCTTTGGAGATGCCTTTTTTAACCAGGTAGGCAATACAGGCATCCACCCGGGCCTTGGCCAGGCGCAAATTGTAGTCCACGCCTCCTATTCCATCCGTATACCCATCGATGCGAAGGAGAAGCTCGGAATGTCTTTGGAGAAGCCCGGCGAGGGAATCCAGCATGGTGTAACAATCGGCAGTAAGCGATGATTGTTTATAGTCAAAGCCACCCAGGCGCCGGGGCGCATCAAGCGACCGACGGATATTGGCAACTTCGGCCGCGAGGTTAGTATCGGGTAGCAGTGAGAGACAGATATCATCGTTGAACAGGGTATCGTTCCCTGTTTTGAAAGAAAGGGTATAATCTCCGGAAGCGGGGACATACCCTTTCTTTTCTGCTGTAATGGTAAAAGCCGAGCTGTTGTGCGATTCAAAACTGTAGCCTCCCTTGTCGTTCGTATTTATTCTTCCTTTTATTTTTCCCGGGCGTTTAGGAATGGTGAGCGTGACCGAGACGCCTTCCATCGGTTTGTGCGCTATGGCATCCACCACTCGCCCTACAATGTGTTGTTCGTTGACCTCGTGAAAAGAGAATAAGGCCAGACAGCAGGCCGACGACCGGTCGGAACTGAGCCAGCCGGTGTTCCAGAGATTAATTTCGTCGGTGCTGGTGAAGTAAAGATCGTCTTTGGAAGAGTTGACCGGTGTTCCAGGGTTCAAGGGTTGCTCCCAACGGGACAAGCTGATGTTCCCCTTGCAATAATAGATATCGAATCCCCCCATGCCGGCCCTGCCGTTGCTGGAGAATACCAGGGTACGGCTGTTCTTATGAAAGAAAGGAGCCTGTTCGTCGCCTGGAGAGTTGACCGTCGGGCCCATATTTTCCACGTATAAGACCTGGTAGGCCGAATCCAGGTGTGCGCACCAAAGATCGTAGTGGCCGACACCCTTAGGCCTGTCAGAGGAGAACAACAGATAGAACCCTTCAGCGGATTCGACAACGAAGGGTTGAGCGCTGTTGAAACCTGGCAGGTTAATGGAACTGTCCAGTTTAACAGGCTCGGACCAGCCGGTATCCGACCGTTGGGTCTCGTAGATTGCGGCTGTTCTTTTGCCACGGCCGACTTTTGTTCCGCGGTCGTCGGGGCTCCCGGGTCCGATGGTCCAGCGTGTAAAGAACATGCGTTTCCCGTCTGCGCTAAAGGAGGCCATGCCTTCCTGAGTCGCAGGTTGGGGATGAATAGCCAGGGGCTGTTGCGCATTGATGGTTTCTTCCGGGGCCAAGGCCAGGTAAAGGCGGTTGCTGTACTTCGTTCCTTCCGGCCGGATGCCGGTGAAGACGATGGTGTCGCCGCGGCCTCCGGCGGCGGCATAGGCGGAATTGAGGCCGTCGGGCGTTTGCAGGTGCATCACAAAGCTGTCCTTGTCGGTGCGTCTTTGCTCTGCCTGGATAAAGCGCAGGTTCTTGAGCTCCTTGTCGGACCCGGCAAGATAGGCGTCCATGGTCGTATAGTTCTCCTGGAATTTAGTCAGGGCCGTCGTGGCCTCCGGATATTTGCCGTTGGCGAGCAGGGACACGGCGTACCAATACAGGAGCAACGGATGATCCTTGTGGGGGAGGGCGGCAGCTTCGGCGTACCATTTTTCCGCCCGTTCGTGATCGTGGCAAAGCCGATAGCACTCGGCCAGGTTATATACGGCGTCCCCACGATTGTTTCGCGAGCCGCCGCCTTTGAGCTTCTTCTGGACGGCGAAGGGTTGAGCAGTTGCCGGCGGGTCTTTTTTCGCCTCGGCGAGGTATTTCTCGTAGTATTGAGCGGCGGAATAATATTCCTTCTTTTTGAACAGCGTGTTAGCCTGATTGAAATAGCCGGAACTGGCAAACTGCCCCATGATGGCCGGGATGCCGCAAAGCGAAAGCCCGAGGCTTAGTGCTATCCGTTTTATATGCTTGTTGTATATCTTCATGGCTTGGGCTTTATCGTGTTGCTTCAGAACCTGGGGCAATGAAAGGGTTTGGTCTTGATGACCTTTTTGTTTTTGCCGACGTAGGAAATGGATAGTTCGAAGCTGCCGGTGCGGGTAGCAGCCCCGGTAGCCGCAGAAGCGGCCAGGTCATAGCTCATGCCGACCGTGAGCCCGTTGTAGTAGAAGCCTGCGAAGGGCGATAGCGCGTCAGCCACCCGCCAGTTGACGCCGAAGAGAAGATCCGTGGTCTCATTGGCGTATAGTTGTGCATAGCCACCGATCATTCTTTCCTCCGCATTTCCCTCGCGCATATACAGTGCATTGGGAACGATGGAAAACAGATCGGATGCGATGATGCGCACCCCCGCGTGGATGCTGTAGCGGACAGGCAGTCTATCGTTATCGCCCGAAAGAAAGGTGTTGCCGGGTTGCGACAGATGAAAAACGCCGATACCGCCGAAGATGTTAGCCTTCCTATCAGGTGAAGCGTCATAATAGGCGATCCCTACACCGGCGTCGAAGGAGGAGACCGTTGGTTTGACGATGGCCTCGCCGGATGAGGAAGTCTCCTGGTAGCCAAGACCAGGCGCCCATTGGTCGCCGAACTGGAGTTTGGAAACGTCGAAGCGGCGGCTGATCACCCCAAACTGCATGGCCATGCTGATACAATGATCGGCGCCGGGACCAAGACGGACGCCGGTATAGGCCATATCAATATGTCCCACGTTATAGGCATAGGATTGATCGGCGGTGGATTCATTCAGCAGGTCAATGCCGACATTGTAGTTGCTATTGGTGGTCATGTCGGCGGAGAGACCTTTGGTCATGAGGGTGTTGCCGTATTGACCGCGGAAGACCACCGAGCCCCGATAGTCCCCTTCCATCACCCCAGTGAGGGCGGGATTCAGGGTCATTGGGCTGATGTAATACTGGGAGAAATGGGGATCCAACTGAGCTTGCGCCATTTGCCGACAGACTATCGAGACAATGAGGAGCGACAGATAGGTAAATTTCTTTTTCATTTGGATCTTTTTGCTTGGTGATCTGCCGGCGCTCACCGGATCAGGTTCAGGCTCCCCTTCCTGATGATGGGTGAAGTCTGTCCGTATAGCGTTACTTTCACTGCATACAAGTACACGCCTGTCGGCTGTGGATGGCCGCCATAGGTCCCGTCCCATCCTTTTTGCTGGTCTTTCGACTCAAAGAGCAGCTGTCCCCATTGGCTGAAAATCCGAAGTTCCAACTGGTTGATCGACGACCCATAGACTTTAAAGAGGTCATTCTTGCCATCGCCGTTTGGGGTAAAGGCGTTTGGGATGAAGAGGTCGCCGGTGTTTGTCCCTACCGTGACGGTAACGCTGGCCGTGTCGATGCATCCATTGGCGGATTCTGCGATCACTGAATAGGTCTTCGATGTGTCGATGATCGTAAAGGACTGGCTCAATGCGGTTTGATCCGGGAACTGGCTTTCCGGCAGCCAGGATAGAACCTGGTAGGATTGAGTGGAGTTGGTCGCGAGGTTTACCGGGAAGCCTGCGGTCACCGGGTCGGGGCTGGCCGTCAACGAGATCGCGAAGTCGACGACCTGCACGGTCAGACTGGCCGTATCGGCGCAGCCGGCAGCAGTTTGTGCCGTGACCGTATAGGTGGTTGCTGTAGTCGGGTGTACGATGATGCTGGACTGCGCGCCATAGCCCTGCCAGGTGATGGAGGCGCCCGGCGCTATGGCAGACAAGGTGTCCGGAGAGCCAATGCAAAGTATGAGATTGCCTGTCGTGATCAATTGTGGATCCGAGTTGACCGTGACCGTGAGGCTTTGCACCGGCGCCGTTTGCACACAGCCGGTCACTGCATCTACGCCCTGCTCAAAATAGGTTGTCGTGGCAGCCGGACTGACCACCAGGGCGTTCGCGGCCGAGGTCACGGTGCCCACGAGCACGGTCAGTGTCGGATCGCTGTAGATATTATAATTCACTCCCGCTACCGGAGTAGTGATGTTCAGTGTCGTGCTGCTGCCCAGGCAGATCGGATTGCCGCTCGCGGCCAGCGGCTGGGCAGCAGGGACGGGGTTGACCGTTACGGTGATGTTCTGACTCGCGGCGGTTTGCACACAGCCGGTCACTGCATCCACGCCCTGCTCATAATAGGTTGTCGTGGCAGCCGGGCTGACCACAAGACTGTTCGCCACAGAAGTCAGCGACCCCACGTTGACAGTGAGTGCCGGATCGCTGTAAATATTGTAGGTGACGCTAGCCACAGGAGTACTGATACTGAGTGTCGTGCTGCTGCCCAGGCAGATCGGATTGGCGCTCGCGGCCAGGGGCTGGGCGGCGGGGACGGGATTGACCATCACCGTAATGTTCTGACTGGCGGCTGTCTGCACACAGCCGGTCACTGCATCCACGCCCTGCTCATAATAAGTTGTCGCTGCAGCGGGGCTGACCACTAGGGCATTCGCGGCGGAGGTCACAGCGCCCACAAGCACGGTCAGGGCCGGGTCGCTGTAGATATTATAGTTCACTCCAGCCACAGGACCGGTGATGCTAAGCGTCGTTCCGCTGCCCAGGCAGATCGGGTTGGCACTTGCAGCCAGTGACTGGGCGGCAGGTGCGGGGTTGACGATAGGTGAGACCGGCCCCTCGGTGATTACCGGGCCGTTGGCTGCGGTCAGGACCAATTGATAAGTATAGGCGTCTAAAGATGCCGTAACACCTGTTATGCCAAGAGTAGTGGAAGTGGCCCCGCTATAGACGGCGCCGCCGGGATCCGTAGCCGGCACATTTGCGAAGCCGCTGCCGGTATTCACCTGCCATTGGTAGGAACAGCCATTCAACGCGGATGCGCTGAAGCTGAGGGCGCCCCCCTCGCATACCGGCGATGCCGACACACTGATGCCGGGGGTCGAAGGCCACCACATAATGGTATAGTAGCCATTGGCAAGCGAAGAGCCTTTCACAGCAAACGAGACTGTGGTCCCCGCCGCAGACGTATTTACCGCGACCAGTTGATTCGTCCCACTGCCGAAGCTCCCATCGGTAGCATTGTAGACCAAAAAATAATTTGTTGCACCGGGGAGGGCAGAGCCGTTGTAGTCTGAAAAATTGAATTTTAAGGTTACTATGCCGCTGCTATTACCGCCCGTAGCATTTAAGTACCAGGAACGATTCCAATAATCCACGCTGGCCCCGATGCCAGTTACCGCTGCGTTCGTGAAGACCGTATTGGCCTGCCCGTTGTGTGCCGCTATCAGGTAGCCTGCCGATCCCAGGAAGTCTGCAGCCGTGCTACCGCTGCTAAAGCTCAAACCGTCCGTCGATCCCGCAGGATTGGCAAGGAAATTATCCGCCGCGCTGGTATACCCGATCCCGACCAGATTGGTCGTATAAGTCGTGGAAGAAGGCGGAGCATATTTAGCAGTGCTGACCGCTTCCCCCCACTCCGCAGACAAATAATTTTCCATGATTACCCGCTGGGTCGTATTAAAAGCGGCATTATAGAAAAGAATCTCGGATAGGGTGCCGGAGAAATAATTATCCGCGGCCCAGTTGCTACGGCCGATGTAATTGGAGGTTCGGGCGATTGCCGGAGGCACCCAGGTCTTACTTGAACCCGCTTGACCGGTATTGGCCTGGGAAGTGCCTGCCAGATAATGCGCTACCGCCGAAAGCGTTCCCGATGCTCCGCCTTGTTGTACGGCCTCATAGAGGGTATCAACTCCGTTGACTATAGCATTTGTTGTTGTGTAGGTTTGATCGCCTGTGCCGGCCTTCCAGCCCTCATAGTATAAGTTGGCTGTACTGCCACGACGGCCAAACGTGATATTATTAGATGCCGTACCATCCCCCAGATCATAGATCCGCTGCCATCCCTGGGCCGTTTGCGGTGCATTGAAGCTTCCCGTGGCAAAGGAACTGGTGCCGGCTGCAAAGGAAATGGAAGCAGGTAAGGTGGGAGTGCTCAAATATTGCGAGCCGGTAGACGTAAAGGTTAGTGCCGGTCTGTTGTAGGGTCCTGTAGTCGCGCCATAGACCGGCTCCTGCGTTGCAACCGCCTGAACAAAGTTGTAACCATTGCCACTTAGGTCCGACCATTGCCTGACCTGATTGGCCCCATTTTTGGTAATAGAAGAAGGCTTGTTCGCATTCAACCATATTACAAGGTTGCCGTTACCAAGTCCGCCCGGATAATATTGCCCCCTCGCGACACAAGCGAGCAGGACAAAACAAAGAGCGGATACTATGGGTTTGGGGTTGAACACTTATTGTTGACTATTTACGCGAATAAACTATTCCAAATATATTTTTATTGTTACGTGATCGGTAAATCACAGCCATGCCGCCAAAGTGAAATGAATTTCTACAAACACGGTAGTTCAGTGTTGTAGTCAACGCATATAGCTGTAACGTATAACCGACTTTTGGCAAATCGCAGAATGCACAGCGTCCGCCTGATCGATCAGGCGGACACCAATGCAGGAAAAGGAATCGGTTAAGTTTATTGTAATACGATCTTTTATTTCCCCAATAAGCCCTGCAATTTCTTAAAATTGAATTTTTCATTCAATTGCAGCTCGATATCCGCCGCCATGGGTTCGGAAGGATCATAGGTCCAACTAACCAGGAAACATTGGGGTTTTTCAACCGTAAGCGCCGGGTTGAAATAGGTCGAGTCCGCTTCCACCAGGATTCTCCGGTTTGGGAGCCCATCTTCGAAGGCCTCGAAATTGGTAGCAGGTACCGATACCATCGCAGGTTTTTTGAGCTCTTCCGCAGATAAATGTGTTAGGAGGCTGTCCATTAAATGGAGAGTAGCATTTATATCGGCAGTGCCCTTCTCTATACCTTCTTTCAGGTAATCCTCATCTGTCTTGTACGCTTCCAAAAATCTTCGGACCCTCATCTCACTTTCACTTCCGGAATAGGTTTGCCGGATCTCGTCAATCTCGCGCTCTTTTTCGGCCTTCTGTGCTTCCGCTGACTTTACCGGTGTTCTCACCTTTATATCTGCCGTAAGCTTTTCTTTTTCAAGTTGTACTTCCTGGATCGCCGCAGCAAGGTATTCCCTTCTCGTCACGGCGATATAGGGGAGTTTGGCGCTGTCGGCAGTGATCAACCACAATTTCCTATGCAAGGTCTGCGTAATTGCCGAGTCCTCCCCTGCCGCGGGAGCCATGCCGGCCAGCGGATCCGGATCGCTCACCAGGTATTCAAAACAGGAGAAGCCGTCTTTCAGGACAGGCGTAACTTTCAGGGTCTGGAAGATCTTACCATTCACATACAACGTATCACGATAGATCGCATCGATGCTATTGGCGATGACGCCGATGTGGGCGTTGCCTTGAAACTGGCATTCCAGGCCGAAGTTCGTACGGGAGGACAAACTGCGTTTGTCCGAAACAAATTCGCCATACCAACTGGGAAGGAAGCTGCCTATTGAAAGGCAGGAGTCCTTAAAGAGGGCGATGATCGTGTCCGTCGTCTGTGCCATTTGTTTCAGCAGGGTATGATCGATGTGTCCGTCTACCCGGTCATGTTCTTTTTTCCAGGAAGGTGCTTTTTTAGGGTGCGTTTTGTGTCGAGGTGAGGTGACGGTCTCCGTGTTCGGTTGGGGCCCGTTGTAGGCTATGGCATTTGCGGGCGGTTCCTGAGCCCGGGTGGAGCATACAAATAGCCATAACAGCGATGTTAAGAGGTAAAGGGGTTTCATTGGCGTACAGTTTAGGGTTTTCGATGGATGTTGAATACCGTCAAAATAAACTCTTTTATAAGGTAAAGGTTGTAGTAAAATATTGCACTGATGGTAAAAAATGCTGTACGGTGCGGGGCCTGGGTTACTAGGAATTATGTAAATTATCGATGGTATTATGTAATGTTTGGTGAATAAAATCACTTGACCTTTAAGACAGCAAATACCTACATGACCACCTCAACCAACAACATAACCTTGCGTAAGGCTGCCTTAATTGCCGGCATCGGTTACATCCTTATGATAGGTTCGCCTATTGCTGAAACGATGTTCTATCATGGTCTTGTTGACTTAAGCAATGCAACCAGGACAGTAAAGAATATAGCGGCTAATGCAGCATTAGTTCGCTTTGGTATCATTTTATATCTTATTAATTTCATTGGCGATATCCTGGCTGCCTGGGGGCTCTATATTTTAATGAAGCCGGCAAATGAAAATTTGTCTTTACTTACGGCGTGGTTGAGAATTATTTACTCAGTGATGAGCTTAGTAGCCGTGATGAACTTATTAACCGTTTTGCAGTTGACAAGCCATTATAATTACCTACAGGCATTTACCAATGAACAGTTGCAGGCACAGGTTATGATTGCCCTGCGTTCATTCAGGGAGGAATGGTTGTTTTCCTTTACATTTTTCGGCATCTACCTTATTTTACTGGGTTATCTGGCTTTCGTTTCAACCTATATTTCAAAGATAGTAGGCATATGCCTGATGATTGCCGGTGCAGGCTGGCTGACAGATAGTTTGCAGCCGTTGCTATTTCCAAACGTGAACCTGAGTATTGGAATGTTTACTGGTTTTGGAGAACTGGTATTTATGTTTTGGCTGTTTATCAAAGGGGTGAGATTAAAAGAGCAGAATTCGAACTTCTAAAATTCTCTATATGAAATCTTTGCTATCAATTAAGTGGATTGTATTGTCCATATTCATTTCCAATATATGCTCGGGACAGCAGAATGAGTCAAAAGAGCAGCAAACGCAATCTTTAGGTCAATATTATCTCGCTATGTATAGCAAAGGCCCCTATTGGGAGCAGGATTCAGCAACAAAGGGGAAATTAATTCACGAACACATTAATTACATCGTGAATTTAAGGAAAGCCGGAAAAATTATCACCGGCGGGGCTTTCACAGACAAGGCTGCCTGGATTGGCTTTGAGATATATGATTGTAAAACAAAGGAAGAGGTAATTAAACTGACAGAAGCGGATCCAATGGTTTTATCAAAAATATTTTCCTATGAGATCCACAGTTGGACAACTCTAAAAGGAACGGTTAAATTCGAGTGATCTCAACGCCTTCAAAGAACTTGAGTTGGACATCCCTTCGTACCGACCTGAACTGAACACGGAACTACTTTGGGTCATCAGTAATTCTTGTTATCTTTAAAAATGCGGAAAATTCGTCTCTTATGCGTCATACTCGCAAGCCTGTTAGCAGCTACATTATGTGGTTATGGACAGGACAAGACCCCTCCTGTTTCTATCAATGTAAATTTGCTGCAAGATCAAGGAGATCTACCTCCAATTTGGGAGTTTTTTGGATATGATGAAGCCAATTATACTTACATGAAAGATGGAAGAAAGCTGTTGACTGAACTCTCCGCCTTAAGCCTGGTAAGGGTAAATGTAAGGACCCATAATCTGCTGACGTCCGGCAATGGTATACCTGGTTTAAAGTGGAGTTCCACCAACGCTTATACCGAAGACGCCAACGGAAAGCCGGTATATGACTGGAAAATCATTGACAGTATTTTTGATACTTATGTGCAACGTGGCATGAAACCACTCGCCGAAATCGGCTTTATGCCCGAAGCGATGTCCATTAATCCAGGCTCCGTCGACGAACAGGATACTTCGAATAAAAATAAACCTAAACACTATTCAGGGTGGGCATATCCCCCAAAAAGTTATGAAAAATGGGCTGAACTGATTTTTCAATGGGTTACCCATGCGGTACAGCGCTATGGCAAGGCGGAAGTAGAAGGATGGTATTGGGAGGTTTGGAACGAGCCTGATTTAACTTTTTACTGGAAGGGAAGTGTGGATGAATACATTAAATTGTATGATTACACGGCTGATGCGGTTAAGCGCGCATTGCCTGCAGCCAAAATAGGAGGACCGGAAACAACCAGCCCTGATGGGAGATCAGGCGGCGAGTATATGCGTGCCTTCTTAACCCATATTGTCAGCGGTACAAACTATGTTACTGGGAAAAAAGGTTCGCCAATTGATTTTATTAGTTTTCATGCCAAGGGTTCGCCCAAGCTTATTGATGGTATTGTGTGGATGAATATGGGCAATCAACTGAGGAGCATTGACAAAGGATTTGAGATTGTCTCATCTGTTCCTTCGTTAAAACATCTTCCAATCATCATCGGAGAATCAGATCCTGAAGGCTGTGCTGCCTGCTCAGAAGACCTTCATCCTGAAAATGCCTACAGAAATAACACCATGTACGCATGTTATACGGCTGCGGCAATTGCCCGTACCTATGACCTGGCCCAAAAAAGGGGCGTCAATTTGGCGGGTGCTGTCACCTGGGGATTTGAATTCGAAGATCAGCCTTATTTCAGGGGTTTTAGGGATCTGGCCACTAATGGCATTGATAAACCGGTTTTGAATGTTTTTAGAATGTTGGGTATGATGCAGGGCAACCGGGTAGTGACCGAATCCACGTCAAAGCAAAACTATATTACCATACGTGATTCCAGCGTAAGGGGACCGGAGCCGGATGTAAACGCATTAGCGACAAAAAGCCAAAATTCTGCCGCTGTCATGGTTTGGAACTATCACGATAAAAATGATCTCAAAGTTACCCCAACAGCTATTTCCCTTACGGTAAAAGGTCTTCCGGACCACCGGGTATTACTTACGCAATACATCATTGACCAGGAGCATAGTAACTCCTTTACAGCATGGAAGAAAATGGGTTCGCCGCAAGCGCCAACCGATGAGGAATATAAGACACTGGAAGCCGCAGGCCAGCTTGCGGGAATTTCCTCCCCAAAGTATATCACGCCTGTAAATGGCGAAGTAAAGATTGATTTTGATCTGCAGAGGCAGGCGATCACCTTAATAAAAATTACCTGGTGAACCATTTATGCACGCAGCAACAGGAAGTTCTGCCGGCGGCTTCTTAACTCGGTCAGTTTGTCCTGAACATATTCCATATACTTCCCCTTTGCCATGATCATAGCAGCCAGGGCGTTATCAGAACCGGCGATTCTCCCGTCATCCGGAGCTTCTTGCATCAATTTCCCTTTATAAGACAAGTAGAATTCCTCATGTTTCATTAAGAAATTCCAGGTTTTCCCTAACTCGCGGTTCCAGTACAGCATTTTTTTGGCCTGGTCCTCCGGGACAAACAATTCGGCCGTGTAGATCAGCGTAAAATATTCCACCCATCCGCTGAACAGCGGTTTCAGCGTTGTTAAGACCCAACGTTTTTCCTGTTCGTCGGTAAAGGAATAACCATCGATCATTTTTTGCAGGCGTATACTCGCCAGGGCGCTTACGCGGAAACAACGCTCTGCCCAACCGGGTAAATTGGGCTGCGGGGAGCCTTTTAACGCCGTGTCATTCAACATTTCCTGGTACAAATGCAGACATTCATTTTTCATAAAAATATTTTTTACAGTATTAAATGGATATGGAGCCGATTCCTGTTTAAAATTAGGCGTATTACAAGTAGTCACCTGTATATATCACACTACAGGGCTGTAGTTAACTATCTATATTTGCCGGGAGGCAGGGGGATCGTTTCCGGGGAGAGGTCAGGAATGATGATGGTGACGCTTGAACCCTTTCCTGCTTCGCTCCGGATCTCTATTGCCGCGCCTATCTTTTCCGCCAGGGTGTAAATAAAACGATATCCGAATGTTTGCGTAGTCTCGTGATGCAACTTATTCGAATATCCTTCCAGGCGACGAAGGGTTTCCGGCTTCATGCCGACGCCTGTATCCGTTACAATGATCCGGACCTCTCCGGATCCCCTTTCAAACTTAAGGGAGACTACGCCTTTTTGGGTATACTTTATGGCATTATCAAGTATATTCCGAAATATGATCTCCAGTATATTCTTATCAGTAAATAATAAGAGGGACCCATTCTTTTCATAGAGCAGCTCCAGCTTTTTCCGGACGGCTATGTCAGAATAAACGTGGAAAACATCATCGATCAGCCGGGTATGTTCAAATTCCGCTCTCTTTACAATAAAACCGTCTTTCTGGCTGCTATACCAGGTTAGGAAATCCTGAATGAACTTCACGACTGCCGCATTTGAGTTCTTCAGATCCAGGAAAAGATCCCTGGCCTCCTCATTTATGAAAAAATCGGAATAACTGAGCACATTGAATATCAATGACTGAGAATAAAGCGGTGATTTCAGGTCATGTAATATCAGTGAGATAAGCTTCTCTTTAAGGTTTATATTTTCCTGCAGCTTCAATTTGGATTCCGCTATTTCATCGACTGCCAGTTCCAGCTCGCCGACCATCTCCTCCAGCTCAATGGATTTCTGTTCCAGACTGGCATTCTTCCCTTTTATCTCTCTTTTCCTTCTTCTTAGCTTTATAGTAGAATAGATGACGAACAGGCATAAGGAAAGAAGGGTCATCCCCGCCAGGATACGGAATACGACCGTTTCATAAAACAAAGGCGCCACCTTGATCGATATACTCCTGGTAAAATATTTACCCGGACCAAATCCTGTTTTGACCCGGATGCTCAGCGTATAAGCGCCATGCGGCAAATGATCAATTAGAATTTTGCCGCTCTCATCGACTTCCGTCCACGCCTCCCGGAACCCAGCTATTTTATATTCCAATTCCAGGTTCGCCATGTTGTGATAATAAGGCACGGACAGCTGAACAAGCGTGGCGTTGTATTCATTTTTCAATTCAATCGAATCGCCGACCTGAACTGACCGGTCACCCTGCACAATGGAAGTAATGAAAACTCTGTTCTCAGGAAAATATTGCCGGATGGAGTCCTGGTGAAAGATAACCAGCCCGTCCATAGAATTGAAGGCCAGGTAACCTTCCCCATTTATGGCATTGGATGGGTTCAACCCTCCGTTGAATTCCATGGTTGTCAGCCCATCCGTCAGATCATACTTGTAATAGTACACCGATCCGGTCTGTTCGCTGCAGAAACGATTGATCTCTTCGCTGGTGGTCACGTACAGTCCCTTATTCGTCGATAGCCAGATCCTGCCGCCATTATCCTCCCTGATAGACATTATTTCTGTTAAACCGTCATGTTTGCCGACCGGGATCTTATAGAAATGATGATCATGGTAATAATAATTATAATCCTGCTGATAGCAACTGAGCAGAACGGAGCCGCCCTTCAGCTTTGCAACGTTCAGAATAAGATCATCGGGTACAAATGGTGATTTCTTAATACTATTACTATAGCTGTCGTAAATATATAACCCCCGGGTGGAACACAGCCAGAATTTGCCGTCCCCCATATACGTCATAGCCTGAAAGGTTATTTTATTCTTCGTGCAATATTCATTGACAACGGGGTTTTCAAAATTTCCATCCTTGTACGAGCGGACCGAATATTTAGTAAGACAAAAAAGATCACCCTTCTCATTCTCACAAAAGTCGGTCACTGTGCTTTCCGAAGCTGGTAAGGGCGTCTCCTTCACCTTCACCATCTGCCGATCATATTGAATTATTTTATGCGGGAAACCCATCCATCTATTGCCCGCATGATCCACAAACAAACACTTGGACCCCTCAGGACGTCGCCGGGTATATAATTTAAAATACCCCGTACCTGAAAATTCCCCCCAGGAATTGAAAAAAATATCTCCATCTCTTACAGATATCGGGTAAAATACCCGGGGTTTTCTCAGTTCCAGGAAGGACGGGGAAAATGCGGCAGGATAGAAAGGGTTCGGACGGATCAGGATAAGACCATCTTTCTGACAGGCGAGTACGGTCAGGTCGTTGGCCGCATTATATTCTACCCTATTAATGGAGGAATGCAGAAAGGACAGGTCGCAAATAAAAACGGTTCTAAGTGTAAATTTATCGATAGCCGATATCCTGTATAGTTTATTGTCATAGGTGATGTGCGAAGCAGCGGCATGGAACAAGGACATAGAGGGATAAACACCCGTTTTACTGCCCGCCCCCCCTTTCAGAAAATTCCTGTAGGCCGTATCCGTTAAGATATCTCCCGTCAGGACAATCCCCCTTTCCTTCCCGTTTTGTTCGTCAAGGGCGATCAACTTATTCTTTTCGACCCTGACCAACTCGTCATTGAGAATTGCAACCTGATCGGTAAGCGCCTTACGATCCCTGATAATGGTCAGCGTATCGTCTTTATATAAATAGTGGACATCCTTTTCATCAAACAGGAAGACGGAGTCATCCAATGGAAAGAAGGACCTATTCCCGCTAAGCCTGTTCTTCAACTCCTGTCTTATCTTTTTTATCTCCCCAGACGGGGCGCATTGCACGAACAGGTTCCAGTTAAAATAATATGGAATATCAGGAATAGTAGCGCCCTGACTGCTTAAGGCACTGTCCAGGGAGAATTTACCATTCCCATCCAGCCTGAAAACATATTTCAGGTCATAAGATATAAAAAGCAATTGCCCGTTCGCATCTTTTTTGATATGAGAGAATGTATAAACATCCTCTTTACCGGCCGCCGCAATATCTAGTTTTCTGAATGTCCTCCCATCAAAGTTTAATATATTATAATTAATAGGAGCAAGCCATAGGGTGCCATTATTGTCAAAACAAACGTCATTGATACCGATGGTGCTTTCATTCTCCCGGTCATAGATCATGACAAGGCTCCTCTTGTCATCGTGCGCCTGTGCCGATACGCCGGATGTAGCGGACACGGCCCAAAAGAAGCCGAATAACCTAATTAGCCCCCATTGTAAAGATCTACGAACAGGCGGCATGAGAATATATTGAAGTGATAACGATCTGGTTGTATTATCGTTAAAGATAAATATTTTTTATATTCGCGCCCGTTCTTAGTTTTTTATAAAACTTTGGATATATTTTTCGGATCCATAGCGGACCTCTATGAAGTATAACCCGTTCGCCAGGCCCCCAATCGGAACCCGAAACAGTTCGGTGGAAGAGAATTTACTTTTGCGAACCACCGATCCTGCGGTGTTGATAATTCGCCACTCTGCCGTCCCGGTTATGGCGGGCATGCTGATCGTCAGTTGATCCGACGCGGGATTGGGATACAGACGCAATCCCGTAGCTGTCCCGTCGTTGAAATTCACGGAGCGGATACCGGAATAAAACTGATTCCCATCGGTATCCGTCATTTTAAGCCGATAGTAATTGGCGCCGGCTACCGGCTGATGGTCGGTAAAGCTATATTGAAGAGGCGTCGAAGCAGGTGTCCCGCCGGGCAGCGATCCGACGGAAGCAAATTGAACGGCATCGCTGCTTCTTTGGATCTCAAAGGACGCAGGATTGGATCCGGCGGATACCGTCCATTGCAACAGACAGACGCCGTTTTCCGGGATAGCTTGAAAATCGATGAGGACGATGGGAAGAGAAATCGGGGAATTGCTATAGATGATCGTATAATAGCCTTTGGCGATATTGGAGCTATTGGCCAAAAAGGAAACGCTATTGCCGGCCACCGTGGTGGTTATCGTTGCAATTAATTGATTGGTGCCCGTAGAAAATGTGCCGTCCGTGGCATTGTAAAGGAGCGCATAGGTCAGGGCGCCGCCTGGGGTCGTTCCGTTGTAATCCGAGTAGTTGAAATTGAAAGTGAGCTGTCCGGCCGCATTCCCGCCGGATTTCTGCACCTGCCAGCTCCGGTTCCAGAGACTGAGTGGGTTGGCGCTGGTAATACCGGGGATGCTGGCATTGCTGATCACCGTATTGCTCTGGCCGTTGTGTGCGGCCACCAGGTAGCCCGCCGTATTCAGAAAACCTGTAGCCCCGGAGCTGCTACTGAACCCCAAACCATCCGTTGAACCGGCGACATCGGTCAGGAAATTGTCCGCTGCGCTGGTATATCCGATCCCGACCAGATTGGTGGTATAGGTATTTGCCGCCGGCGCGGTGTATTCACTGTTAGCGATAGGCTGGCCCCATTTCTGCGCCAGGTAGTTTTCGGCAATGGTCCGTTGGGTGGTATTGAACGCCGTGTTGTAGATCAGGATCTCAGACATGGTGCCGCCAAAATATTCGTCAGCCGCCCAGTTACTGTGACCGATAAAATTGCTCGTCCGGATTAGCGCGGCTGGCACCCAGGTATTGGCGCCTGCCGCACCGGACATCGCCTGCGCAGCGCCCGCCACATTGCCCGTCACCGTGGTGAGCGTGCCCGCCGTCCCGGCGCTTTGCACAAAGTCGTACACCGTGGAATAGCCATTCGTAATAGCGTTAGTGGTGGTCCAGGTCTGATCGCCGGCGCCGCCCTTCCAGCCTTCAAAATACATATTGGCCGTCGCCGCTCTTCGGCCCATCATGAAATTGTCGGAAGCCGTGCCGTTCCCAAAATCATAAATGCGCTGCCAGCCCTGGCCAGTCAGGGGGGCATTAAAACTGGCCATCGCGAAAGCACTGATCCCGGCCGTCAGGGAAAATGCCGGGAGATTGGCCTGGCTAAATAAATATTGGTCGCTGCTTGCATTGAAGGTCAGCGCCGGCTTGTTATTGGGGCCGCCGGTGGCATTATACACCGGCTCATTGGCGGTTGTGGTTTGTTGAAAATTATATCCGTTCCCGCTGAGGTCCGACCATGCACTGACCTGGTTGGAACCATTTTGGGTAATGGAAGATCCCTTATTGGCATCGAGCCAGAGCAGGAGATTGGCATTCCCCAGTCCGCCGGGATAATAATGCTGGGCCTGCATCTGATTTGCGATAAGCAAACTAACGAGCAGCAAACCCGATATCCGGGAAAGCGATTTACAAGTGGGTTGAAAGTTTAGTGTATTGGGGTAATAGGTAGTCATAACCTTTGGCTCCATCTTGAACGACAATATTGCGCCAATGGTGCTTTGAAAATGTTAATCTCACAAACTTGGATGCTGAACTACATCCGCCGGGATCCTATTCCCATAATTTCGAGACCCGATTTGCACTTTGTTGGTCAGGGACTGAGCTCTTGAAATGGAAATTTCAAATGGGTACTACCTGGTAAGTTGTACCCTTTTTCGTTAAGATGGATAGCGTGTATCCATGACCAGTATTCCATTCGGTTGTCCGGATATCGGCTCCTGTTCTTGTGATACCGCCAGCCCCGATGACCCTGAAAGGAACCTGCGCTCTTATTTTGCAGCTACCTCCATGCAGGGATTTGATGGCGGCGGAACGGAGCCGGTGCTCGGCCCAGCGGATATCCACCTCAAAATCTCCTCTGGCCCGCAGGCCTTTGACCTGTCCGCCTTTCCAGGCATTCGGCAGGGCCGGCAAAAGATCTATCTCTCCTAGTTGACTTTGTAGGAGCATTTCGGCCATGCCGGCCGTGCCGCCAAAATTTCCATCGATCTGGAAAGGCGGGTGAGCATCGAAGAAATTTGGGTAGGTGCCGCCGCCTTCTCCGTAATTAGTGCTTTCTTCCCTCGTGGCGTGCAACAATTGACGTAACAATGAATAGGCATGATTTCCATCCCGCAACCTTGCCCAAAAATTGATTTTCCAGGCCTTGCTCCATCCGGTACTTTCGTCTCCCCTTAATTCCAGCGTTTTGCGTGCTGCCCCGGCCCATTCAGGCGTCGTCAGCGGTGAAATCTCATGACCCGGATATAGTCCGAAAAGATGGGAGACATGCCGGTGATGCGGGTCCACGTCGTCAAAGTCCTTGTACCATTCCTGGAGGTTGCCTTTATGACCGATATGGAGCGGATATAGCCTGTTTATTTTATCGATCAGCTCGGCGCGGAACGCGGTATCTGCATGCAAAATTGTCGAGGCCTCAATAAGATTGGTAAACAGGTCCCATATGATGGACATATCCATCGTGGTGGCGATGGATACATCGCCGGATTTTCCGTCTCCGTACAGGAAGTCATTTTCGGGCGATACCGAAGGTGCCACTACCAGCCAGCCATCTTTATCTTCCACGAGCCAGTCCAGGCAAAATATTGCAGCTCCTTTCATCAGCGGATAAGCCGTTTCCCGCAGAAATGTTTTGTCAAGGGTGAACAGATAATGGTCCCAAAGGTCCTGGCACAGCCAGTTGCCGCCCTGTGCCCAATTCGCCCATTTTGGCTCTCCTTTTCCCTTGTCACCGACCGGGTTGGATAGCGCCCATATATCAGAGTTATGATGGGCTACCCAGCCACCCATATGATAAAATTGCCTGGCCGTCACCGTTCCGGTTACCGAAAGGTTCTTGATGAAGGCGAACAGGGGTTCATGCATCTCCTGCAGGTTCGTGGGTTCGGCCGGCCAATAGTTCATTTGCGTATTGATATTTATAGTATAGTTCGAACTCCACGGCGGCCTCAGTTCATTGTTCCAAATGCCTTGCAGATTGGCAGGAACGCCGCCGGGACGCGACGCCGAGATCAGCAGGTAGCGGCCGTATTGAAAATAGGTGTTTTCGACCCAGGGATCATAGCGGCCCCCGGCATATTCCTGCAGGCGACGGTCTGACGGTATGGTATCCGGGCGGTTCCGGACGGTATCCGCGACGACCCAGGACACCCGGTCAAAATAGTAATGGTAGTCTGCCAGGTGGCGCTCACGTAGGGAAGCAAAGGACCGGGCCGCCGCCTTATCCAGGTAATTGGCCGCCAATTTATTTTCATCCTTACCGTCCTTATCGGGGCATCTGTTAAATCCATTGAAGCTGGTGACCCCGCTGACAAAAAGCAGCACCTCGGTGCCATGGGAGATGTGGATGCCTGCGGAATCCGTTGTGATAGCGGCGTCCCTGCTGAGGGCCTTTATGCGCACCTGGAAGCGCATGCCGTTGCAACCTGTCGTATCCGCGTAGACAACGGGTTCTTTGTTGTCATTGTAATAGCTGGGGTCGACGTGCGCCGGGGCTTTGCCGTTCAGGATGAGTTCATCCGGACGGGCAGGGGCAATTCGGTAGTGGAGCAGGCTGCTTACACTGGCCACGAGGTTGACTTGTCTGGGTTGGGACGACCGGATGCGGATGACGATCACTTGGTCGGGTGCAGATGAAAAGATCTCGCGGGTATAGGTTGTGCCCCCTGCGCTGAACCGGGTAGTAGCTATGGCATTGCCAATATCGAGGTCGCGGTAGACGGAAGCCGGTTGTTTATTGTTAAGATCCTGTTTGATCAGGAGATCGGCCATCGGCATATAAGATTCGGAATACAGTCCCTGCATTTTCCTGATGAGGCTGTCTGCCACTGCATAATCGGCATGTTTTAACAGGGCGTTCCTGATCAGGGGCAAATAAGATGCGGCCTCCGGATTTACATTGGTCTTTACCGGTCCTCCGGACCATAAGGTACTTTCATTCAATTGGAGCAACTCTTCTTGCGGCCGACCGAATATCATGGCCCCAAGACGGCCGTTTCCTACCGGCAAGGCTTCCGTCCATCGTGCGGCGGGATGGTCATACCAGATCTTTATTGAATGCCGTGCGGCTAAGGTTTCCTGAGCGGACAGGCGTAAGCAGGATAACAGGATAGC
>Ga0302325_10001002_pt1 | contig 74073 bp, 51 predicted proteins | sample Palsa_T0_2_FD_201948 | JGI IMG/M metagenome (GOLD analysis project Ga0302325, IMG submission 201948) | Peat permafrost microbial communities from Stordalen Mire near Abisko, Sweden - Palsa_T0_2 | ecosystem: Environmental > Terrestrial > Soil > Palsa > Peat permafrost | place: Sweden: Abisko...
CCGCCTCGACACCATCGAGTTCCGCGAGCGCCGCATCGAGCATGCCGCGGCGCGTTGCCGCGACCTCATCGTCGAGCGATCGATCGGGCGCGATGCGCAACAGCGCGATCAAGGGACGCATCGTGAATCCCTGTACCACCAAAGTGCCGAGCACCACCATGAAGGCGCTGAGTACGATCACATCGCGCCCCGGGAACTGCGGCGGCAGCGCCAAGGCGGTGGCGAGCGTCACCAGCCCGCGCATGCCGCACCAGGAAACCAGCACGCCGATGCCTGCCTTCGGCACCGGCATGCCCAACACTCTGGTTTCGAAGAATCGACGGAACCGGCGCAGCATCATGCCGTAAGACATCACCCACGCGAACCGCACACCGATCACCACCGCCAGCACGATGCCGGCGAATTCCAGAGCTTCGCGCAGGGCAGCGCCCTGTAGTTGGGTCAAGATGACGCGCGCCTGCAAACCCATCAACAAGAATGCCAGTACGTTGAGGACGAAGACGATCACTCCCCAGACCGCGTTGGAATTGAGGCGGCTGCGCGCGCTGGTGCGTGCCGGCGAGTAGCGCGCCGCCACCGCCGCCAGTCCGACCACCGCCATGATGGGCGACAACCCCAGTCTGTCCGCTGCCAGCCAGGTGCCGTAGGTCACGAGAAATTGCATGAGAACAAACGACAGAGTTTCGCCCAGACGCGGGAAAATGCGCTGGCCCAGCAGACCGACCAGCACGCCGAACAGTGCCCCGCCCGGCACCGCCACCATCAGACGCGGCACCAAATGGCCCCACGGATCCCCGGGCGCAGCCGCCGCGGTGACTGCGATGCCGAAGACCAGCAACGCCACCGCATCGTTCAGCAAGCTCTCGCCTTGCAGAACCGCCATCGTGCGCCGTGGCAAATCGAACTCGCGCAGCATCGCCGCCGCGGCGGCGGCGTCGGGCGGCGCAACGATCGCCCCGAGGGCGATCGCTGCCGCCGCGGGCAAATGCGCGATCCACATACCGGCAAAGGCCACCGCCGCGGCCGTCAGGAGCACCAAAACGACGGCCAATGACACGAGCGGCAACCAATTGCGCAAAAGTTCGCGCGGCGGCATGTCGAAGGCAGCGTCCATGACCGCCGGCGCCACGAACAACGCCAGGGCGAGCCGCGGCTCGATATGCAGTTGCGGGGCGAAAGGCAGCGTGGCCACGCACCCGCCCGCCAGTGCCAGCAGCGCCGGATAGGGCACACGCAAGCGCCGCGCCCATTGCAGCAGCACGACGGCAATTGCCAGCAGCGCCAAGGTGCTTTCGAACAACGACATGAGCGCTCGATTCTAACCTGCATGCCGCAGTGAGTTATATTGCCGTCCATGCAGTTACGCACTCGAATTGACGGCGGCGGCACTCCGCGCGCCAAGAACTGGGGCGTCGATAGCGAATACGGCGTGTTGCGCGACGTGTTGCTGGGACCCGTGGATCACTTTGCCTGGCGGCCCGGCAATGCCGTGGCCGAGCGTTCCGAGCGGGTCGGTTTGCAGTTCAATTTCGAGGTTGCACGGCGCCAGTATCAGGAGATGGTGGACGCTTTTCGTCAAGCGGCCGTCGCGGTGCATTTTCTGCCGGCCGATCCGCAATTACCCTATCAGATTTTCGCGCGCGACAGCAGCGTCATGACCCCGTGGGGCGCCGTCATCATGCAGCTGCAGAAGCCATATCGCCGCGGCGAATACGCCGCCTGCCTGCGCTTCTATCTTGGCCATGAGATCCCGATCTACGATCTGATCACCGCGGGCAACGTCGAGGGCGGAGATTTCATGGTCTTGCAGCCGGGCGTGGCGGCCTGCGGCTACTCGGGCGAAAGATCGATCGAGCCTGCCGTGCGCCAGCTGCAGCAATGGTTCGAAGCCGAGGGCTGGGAATTTCATAGCTACGCCTTCGATCCGCACTTTCTGCACCTGGATGTGCAGATGGGCATGGTCGCTGAAGGCTTGGCCGTGGTTTGTACGCAGGCGGTCGAACCGGAATTGCTGGAGTGGCTGAAGTCCAAACGCATCCGCGTCCTCGATATTTCCTACGCGGATGCCATGCAATTGGGCAGCAATGTAGTCGCCCTCGGCAACGAACGGGTGCTGGTACCGGCATCGAGCAAGAATTTGATCGCCGCCTGCCGCGCCGAAGGACTGCAGGTCTACGATCCCGATGTTGCGATGATCGGCAACGGCGGCGGTGCCGTGCACTGCATGTCGCAGGCGCTCAGGCGGGATGCGGTTGCGCGCCGCTAGAGGAGCTGACCCTGGCCACATCACGTGCCGCGGACCGTGCTTTTTCCTTCAATTCATCGGGCCTCGCGGTGCGTGCCATGCGCCCGGTCGTTGTTGTAATCCAAATGCAAATAGTCCGGATTGAACAGCGACACTTCCATCAATTTGTCCAGGTTCCGGATGGTCAAAGTGCCGCCTTCCAGCGTGATCAAGTGCTGGCGGCGCAGTTGCTGCAGGGTTCGATTCACGTGCACCGAGGACAGCCCCAGAGTTTCCGCCAATGCCACCTGCGTCAGCGGCAGCGTGCATGAGTTGCCCTGGTTCAGTCCCACGGCGCGAAACCTGAACAACAGCTCGCAAAACAGGTGCGCCATCCGCTCGAGCGCATTGCGCTGTCCGACATTGACGATCCATTCGCGCGCAATCGCTTCTTCAACCAGCGTTGACCACCACAGCGCGCGCGTCAGGTTGGGAAAACTGCTCATAATCTCGAGAATGTCCTCCGGCGCAATGCTGGCCACCCGCGATGCCGCGACGGCCCCGATCGAATGGTCCATGCGTTTCAAGATGAACACGCGTAGGTCGCACAGGTCTCCTGGAACGAAATACGCCACGATCTGGCGCCGGCCGTTCTCGAGTACTTTGTAGCGGCAAGCGAATCCTTCGAGCAGCAGCTTGACGCCGCCGGTACGATCTCCCTGCGCGATGACATCCTCGCCCGCCGCGAATGTGCGCGCATCGCCGCAGCACTCCCGGATGGCGTTCATCTCTGGATCGGACAGCACGGTGAAATTGGCGAGTTTGCGTAGCAAGGGATTGTCATTCATCGCGGCGTATCGTTTAAGGTCAAGGAAGTAATTCAATGGTGCAGCGAACAACTTGTGCCGAGAATAGCATTTTCCGAGGGCTGGCCAACCTGCGCGGAAAGTTTCGACCGGTCCCGCGTTGCGTTAGTCTATTACGATGTCCATCCGCCACCTCGAGCACTTCAGGTTGCTGCCGCTGCTCGCCGCGTTCGCGGGCTGCCCGGTGCATGGTGCCGATTCGATTGCGCTCGAATCCTCCAGCGACATGGTCGTGACCGCTCAACACGCCGCATCCGATGTCGGCGCCGCCATCCTCGCCCAGGGCGGAAACGCCGTCGATGCAGCGGTTGCCGTGGGCTATGCGCTCGCCGTCACTCATCCCTGCTGCGGCAACATCGGCGGCGGCGGCTTTATGACCATTCACCTGGCCAGCGGCAAGGACACCTTCATCAATTTTCGAGAGAAGGCCCCCATGGCGGCGCGCGCCGACATGTTTCTCGACGCCGCGCGCTACCCCATCGCCGCGCAGAGCCGCGACGGGTATCTGGCCGCGGGAGTGCCGGGCACGGTGCTGGGGTTCGAAACGGCGCTACAAAAATATGGCACTTTGCCGCGCGCGGTAGTCTTGGCGCCGGCAATCCAGCTTGCACAGCAGGGCTTTATTCTCACGCCAGGCGATGTGGCGGTGCTGGCCGACGCGGCGGCCGCGTTCCGCACGCAGCCGAATGTGGCGGCGATATTTCTCGACCACGGAGCCTCGTACGCTCCCGGAGCCCGGCTGGTTCAGAAAAACCTGGCCGCCACTTTACGCAAAATCAGCGAGAGCGGCGCCGATGCATTCTATCGGGGCTCGATCGCGGACGCCGTCGTGCGCGCCAGCCACACCCACGGCGGCCTATTGACCAAGGCTGACTTCGAGAAGTACACGGTCACCGAATCGGTGCCGATTTCCTGCACCTATCGCTCTTATACCGTGATATCGGCCCCGCCGCCGAGCTCCGGCGGCGTGACCCTCTGCGAAATGCTGCAAGTGCTCGCAGGCTACGATCTTAAGGCTCTCGGCCGCGGTTCCGGCGAGACTCTGCATTTGATGACGGAAGCCATGCGCTACGCGTATCGCGACCGCAACACCTATCTCGGCGATCCGGCGTTCATCGACAATCCGGTGGTGCGCCTGTTATCGCCGCTGCACATGCAGTCGATCCGCGGCCACATTCAGCCGCACCGCGCGACGCCGTCCGCGGCGCTCGGTGAGGAGGCGGCAGCCGAGGAACACGCGACCACCACGCATTACTCCGTGGTGGATCGATTCGGCAATGCCGTGGCCGTGACATTCACCATCAACGATGATTTCGGAGCCAAGGTGATCGCGGAAGATACCGGTTTCTTCCTGAACGATGAGATGGACGATTTCACCGCGAAGCCCGGCAGCCCCAACATGTTCGGTCTGGTGCAAGGCAAGGCCAATGCGATCGCCCCGGGAAAGCGGCCTTTGAGTTCCATGACCCCCACCATCGTGATGAAGGATGGTAAACCGGTGCTCGTCGTCGGCACGCCGGGCGGCTCGCGCATCATCACCACGGTGCTGCAGATCATCGTCAACGTCATCGACTACGGGATGAGCTTGCAGGCGGCCGTGGACGCACCGCGCATCCATCACCAATGGCTGCCTGACACGCTGGCCGGCGAACCCCTGGCGATTGCGGAGCCGTCGAGGAAATCCCTGACCGCCATGGGCTACGACGTCGTGGCGCTGGAACCTTGGGGCACGGGCAATGCCGCCGAGGTCATCGGCATCGCGCCGGCGGACGCGGCGCTGGCCCAAACCTTGGGGTTTCCGCGTCCCGGACGTCTGTACGGCGCCAGCGATTCGCGCGCCCCGGCAGGATCGGCTGCGTCGAGTTCGCCGATTCGATGACCGTACACGCCTTGTTCCCGACGCGCGTCTATACGTGCGCCTTGCAGAGAAACGGCAGCCGCGAGCTGAATCGCATGCTCGTCAAGGAATGCAGGCAGCTGCGCGCCGACGATGTCGCGGGCAGGCGCTGGTCGAAGCGCAACTATCCAGGCGGCTATACCTCCTACGGTTCTGCGCATCGCATGCAGCTCGTTTCGCCCACGTTCCGAGAACTGCAAGCCCGGCTCGAGCGTCACATCGCGGCGTTCGCGGCGGCCGTGGAATGGGACCTGACCGGACGGCGGCTCGCAATGACCGATTGTTGGGTCAACATCATGCCGGCCGGCACCATGCATGGGCTGCATCTTCACCCGCTGGCATCGGTGAGCGGCACTTACTACGTGCGCGCACCCTCAGGCTCGCCCGGCATCAAATTCGAGGATCCACGCTTGGATCGCTTCATGGCGGCGCCGCCGCGCAAAGCCGCGGCAACCCTTCAGTCGCGGCCGTGGATCACGTTTCCCGCGGAATCCGGACGGCTGGTGCTATTCGAAAGCTGGCTGCGCCACGAGGTCGCTGCAAACACGGCCGGCGATGAACGAATCAGCGTAAGCTTCAACTACAACTGGTTCTAGCCTCGAGGTGATTTTTCATGTCCAAACCCTCCGACGCCACCATGGCGGTTTTCCTCGACCTGGAAAACATCGCGCTCGGAGCGCGCGACGCGAAATACCCGAGCTTCGATATCGAGAAAGTGCTGGAACGCCTGCTGCTGAAAGGCCACATCGTGGTGAAGAAGGCGTATTGCGACTTCGACCGCTACAAGGATTTCAAACGTGGCTTGCACGAGGCCGCCTTCGAGCTCATCGAGATCCCGCACGTCAGGCAATCGGGCAAAAATTCGGCTGATATCCGCATGGTCGTCGATGCGCTCGACCTGTGCTACACCAAGGGGCATGTCGACACGTTCGTGATCTTGAGCGGCGATTCCGACTTCTCTCCGTTGGTGAGCAAATTGCGCGAAAATGCCAAGACCGTGATCGGCGTCGGCGTCAAGAATTCCACCTCGGATCTTTTCATCAACAATTGCGATGAATTCATTTACTACGATGATCTGGTGCGCAAGGAGCCCAACAAGTCGCGCCGCCGCGTCGCAGCAGCGCCGCGCGTGCCGAGCGCCGCCACGCCTGAGGGCGCCGCGCCTGAAAACAAGGGTCCCGACGTTCACGATGCGCTCGAATTGATCGTCGACACGCTGGAGGCGGTCGCCGAGGAGCGCGGCGAGAATGAACCAATCTGGGGTTCGATGATCAAACAGGCCATCAAGCGCCGCAATCCTGGGTTCAATGAGCGCGCCTACGGATTCAGGTCTTTCAACGACCTGTTGGCGGATGCCGAAAAGCGCGGTTTGCTGACTTTGCGCGCCGATGAGAAATCCGGCGGCTACACGGTCCGGATGGCGGATCGGCCCGTGCCTCGCGTCAACTAGGTTCCCCGCCCCACCCTTGAAGTTCCCCCGTGTTGGCCGCATTCAGCCAACATGGATATTTCTCGACGAAGGTCTTGGATGTGGGCCGAAGCCTGCGCGCTCCTCGATGAGGCCGAGCGCAAGCATAGGCAATTTTTCGATTTATTGTCCGCACCCGCGAACCGCCCCGTGTGGGAGCCGCCCATCGACGTATTTGCCGACGGCACGCAAGTCCGCGTGATCGTGGCGCTGCCCGGCGCGCGCGCTGAAGAAGTGAACGTTGAGATCTCGCCCGCCGGCTTGTGGGTGGACACCACCGTGGCTCCGGGCGGCGCCGGCATGAACGTCGTGCGCATGGAAATTCCCTACGGAAGGATGCGGCGGCGGATCGAATTGCCGCCCGGCCGCTATGCCCTGGTCGAGCGCCGTCTCGATTGCGGCTGTCTGTATTTGCGTTTGACGCGGGAGGGGCCATGAGCACTTCTGAGGACGTCTTGATCATATTGCCGGTCCGCGGTGCCGTGCTGTTCCCGGGCGTGGTCCTGCCCATTGCCGTCGAGGGCCAGCTGGCGCTGGCCGCGGCGCAGGAGGCGGTGCGTACGCAGCGGCGCGTGGGCTTGCTGCTGCAGAAGGAATCGGATGTCGAACAGAGTCCGGACAACTCCTACAGCGTCGGCACTGCCGCGTCCATCGTACGCTTCATCACCGCGCCCGACGGCACGCATCACCTGATTTGCCAGGGCGAGGAACGCTTCACGGTGCTCGATTACGTGAGCCGCGAGCCCTTCCTGGTCGCGCGCATCGAAACTCACAAGGAAGCAGTGGAATTCGACCGCGAAGTCGAAGCGCGCGGCCTGAATCTGCGCGACAAGGCCGGCGAAGCGCTGCGTTTACTGCCGCAGGCGCCGGGCGAACTTGCCAATGCGATCCGCAGCATCGAATCCATACCCGCGCTCGCCGACATGGTCGCCAGCTTCATGGATCTGAAGCTCAGCGATAAACAGGAAATTCTCGCCACCTTCGATTTGACGGCGCGGCTGGACCGCGTGTTGGCCTTCCTCGGGCGCCGCATCGAGGTGTTGAAGGTATCCAGGCAGATCGACGAGAAGACCCGCGAGGCCTTCGACGAGCGCCAAAAGGAGGCGGTGCTGCGCGAGCGTATGCATCAGATCCAAAAGGAGCTGGGTGAATCGGATTCCGCCACCGCCGAACTCGCGGAGCTGAAAAAGGCCGTCAAGGAAGCCGGCATGCCGGCGGAGGTCGAGGAGCAGGCGTTGCGCGAGCTCAATCGGCTCGAGCGCATGCCCGAACAGGCCGCCGAGTACTCCATGACCCGAACGTATCTGGACTGGCTGCTCGCCATGCCCTGGTCCAAGCTCGATCCGGAGCAGGTGGACATCGAGCAAGCGCGCAAGATACTCGACGAAGACCACTACGGTCTTGCGAAGATCAAGCGGCGCATCCTCGAATTCCTGGCGGTGCGCAAGTTGAACCCGGAAGGACGCAGCCCGATACTGTGCTTCGTCGGTCCGCCGGGCGTGGGTAAAACCTCGCTGGGGCAAAGTATCGCGAAGGCGATCGGGCTCAAATTCGGCCGCGTCAGCTTAGGGGGAGTGCACGATGAGGCGGAGATCCGCGGACACCGGCGCACCTACATCGGCTCGCTGCCCGGGAACATCGCGCAAGCCGTGCGAAAAGCCGGCCGCCGCAATCCCGTGCTGATGCTCGACGAGGTCGACAAGCTCTCGGCCAGCTATCAGGGCGATCCGTTCTCGGCGCTGCTCGAGGTGCTGGACCCGGAACAGAACAACAGCTTCCGCGACAATTATCTCGGCGTGCCCTTCGATTTGTCGAAGGTGCTCTTCATCGGTACCGCAAACGTGCTGGATGCCATTCCCGCGCCGCTGCGCGATCGCATGGAGATCATTGAACTGTCCGGTTACACGGAAGAGGAGAAGCTTGAGATCGCCCGGCGCTACCTGTTGACCAGGCAGCTGAAGGCCAACGGCTTGACGGCCGAACAAGTGCAGATTTCCGACGAGGCGCTGCGCCGGGTCATCACCGACTACACGCGCGAAGCGGGCGTGAGAAATCTCGAGCGCCAGATCGGCGGACTGCTGCGCAACGCCGCGGTTGCCATCGCCTCGGGTGAAGTTAAGACCATCGCCATCGACGCGCCGGATGTCGAGCGAATCCTCGGTGCTGCGCGCTTCGAAAGCGACGTCGCATTGCGCACCAGCGTCCCCGGCGTCGCGACCGGACTGGCCTGGACGCCGGCGGGGGGCGACATCTTGTTCATCGAATCGAGCCGCGTGCGCGGCACCGGCAAGCTCATTCTCACCGGCCAACTCGGCGAGGTGATGAAGGAGAGCGCCCAGGCGGCGGTGACGCTGGTCAAGTCGCAGGCGGACCGGCTGGGATTCGACGCTTCGATCCTGGACAACAGCGACCTGCACATCCACGTGCCGGCGGGCGCCATCCCGAAGGACGGCCCGAGTGCCGGCGTTGCCATCTCCACGTCGCTGGCTTCGCTGCTATCGCAGCGGACAGTGCGCTCCGATGTCGCCATGACCGGCGAAATCAGCCTTCGCGGCGTCGTCATGCCCATAGGCGGCGTCAAGGAGAAGTGCGTGGCCGCGGCGCGAGCCGGGATACGCACGGTAATCCTGCCGGCGCGCAATCGACGCGATCTCGAGGATATTCCGGAAAGCGTCAGGGCGCGGCTCGAAATAGTCTGGGCGGAGAAGATCGAGGATGTGTTCGCGCGGGCCCTCGAAGCGGCGCCCGCGCAGCGGGCCGCGGCTTAGGACTCAAGAGCTGCGGCTAGGCGGCGCACAAGCGCGCTTGACCGCGGTGTCGAACGCATCGAATAATGGCGCCGCACCGGGCGCATCGAACAGCTGCACGTGCGTGCCTGGAACCTGGATCACGGAGAGCCGTGCGCATAGCCGCTGCCACCGCGGCATCGTGCGTTGCGCGAACTCGGCGCTGACAGCGAGCAGAGTGTCGATGGCAAGGGGCGAGGGTCGCCACGCGTGCAGTGCATATTCGCGGAAGAGTCGCGATAAGATGCGTTGCGGGGGATGCGCCAGGCGCGGCGGCAAGCGCGACAAGGCGCGCAGCAGCAGGCGGCGCATCGCGTCGGGCGATGCTGCCAGACGCAAAGCCGACCGGAGCCTCCAGCGCTGCCGCTGCTTGGCGTCGCGCAGCGCACCCGTCACGGCAATGCCGAACGCAGAGTCGAGAATCGCAAGTAGCGCCACGTCACGCCCGGACTCGACAAGACACCGTGCGGCCTCGTACGCCACATTGCCGCCAAAGGAATAGCCCGCGAGCAGCACGCGACCCTGAGGTTGCCGCCGCGCGATGCGTGCCGCAGCGTGCGCGCCGGTGCGCCGGACATCACATAGCAGCTTCGCGGGATGTTCCAAGCCCGCCAACTCCATCACGTGAAAGCGTACGCTGCCGATGAGCGCGCGGCGAAATGCCGCAAGCCGGGGCTCATCGCCCAGAACACCGGGTATCAGATGCACCACGGGCAAGCTCGGTGCGATCTCGCTGGCCGCACCGGTCAACACGCTCAGCAAGTCGGCGAAGCGCATCTCCGGTGTCAGCACATCGTAGGGTAGAGACCGACCGACGAGATGCTCCAAGCGCAGCCGCAGATGCAAGGTGGCCAGCGAATCGCCGCCTGCCTGCGCCCAACTCTGCTTAAGATCCGGATGCGGCAGATGTAATACCTCGCACCATGCGCGCGCAACCAGTTCTGGAAGGCCGGCAACGCACGCACTCACGGTGCGTTCCCGGCAAGTTCGTACAAGGCCGGCAGATCGACCTTGCCGCCGGGGAGGCGCGGCAGCGCGTTGAGCATCACGAACCGCGCAGGCACCATATAGGGCGGCACATCGCGGCGCAACTGCGCGCGCAGACGAGACTCGAGCGCGGCAGGTTCGGCGCTTCCCGCACCGATAAAAGCCATCATGGCGCTCGCACCTCGCTGCCGGACGGGCAGCACCTCGACCTCCGCGCAGCCTGCGCGCCGAATCGCCGCTTCCACCTCCGCCGGTTCGACGCGCTGACCATTGACGTTGAGCATGCGATCTTTGCGGCCCATGACCACGAATACGCCGTCTCGCCCGCAACGGGCCAAATCGCCGCTGCGAAATATACGCACTTCCGGATCTTCGGCATCCGGTTCCAGGTTTCCTGCGCTAAGCGCGCCGTCGCGCCATTCGCCGAGTGCGTTGTAGCGGCTGCGGATCACGAGTTCACCGGCTTCCCCCGGTTCGCACGGCGTGCCCTCATCAGACAGTATCGCGGCCTGCGTGTCCGGCATCAGCGCGCCGGCGGGCGCCAGGTACGAGTCGTGAGCATCGCTCGGATGGGCGTACCAGGTCATGCCGCTCGCTTCGGTGGACCCGTAGGTCGAGCGTATGCGGCAGTCCGCCGGCAGCACCTCGCGCAATGCTCGCACATCGCTCATCAGTAATGCCTCGCCATACGTCTGCACGATGCGCAGCGACGCAAACGCCTCCCTCGCCTCCGGCAGCGCCGCGAGGCCGCGCAAAAGCGAAGGCGCTGCCCGCAGGATGGTGATGGAGCCGCCGGCCAGCACCGTCAAGAGACCTCCGATGCCGCGCTCGCGCAAGTCGAGCAGGCGCAGCGTCGCGCCCGCGAGCGGCACGGCCAGCAGTGCCGCGAAACCGCCGAGGGAGGCGCAGCTCGACAGCGACAACACTTGATCGGTCGAGTTGAGATGCATTCCGTCATGCATGCTGCGCAGCCAATGCAGCATGGTGCGCTGACTGTGTGCGATCAATTTTGGCTGGCCGGTGCTGCCGGAAGTCGCGAGAATGAACGCCGGGGCATCAAGCTGCAGTACCGCGGAGATCAAGGCACTGCTCAGGTTCCCGGATGCATCCGGCAAACACGCGCTACGCGGATCGATGATGCCTAAATCGCAACCATCAAGCGGCTCGAGGCAAATCTGCTGCGTGGCGCCGGCGGCATCAATGATCGAGCGATTGCGTGGCGCGGGATGCGTCGCATCGAGGAGAAGTGCCGGGCGAGCCGCGGCCAAGCTCGCAAATACCGCCAAGACGTAGTGCAGCGCGGGCGGAAGCAACACCGCCACCGGCGCGACGCTGCGCTCTCGCGCCAAGGTGGAGGCCAAGCGTGCGACGCCCTCGTGCAACCTTTCAAAACTGGTTGCCGTTCGGCCGTCATCGACGGCGATCTCGCCGCCGCGCCGGCGGCAAACTTCCGCCAGGCGAGTCAGTATCGCGGGAGCGCCGGCTGGATCTCCAAACGGCGTGAATGTGCGGGTAGTGGGCCCCCGATAATCAACGGGGATATGGGGTGTCGAAATCCACAAAAGAAGTTCCCGATAAGCGACTTGGTTGTTGGAATGTGGATTTGTACCCTTTCAGTTGCGGCCGCGCGAAGTAATTTACCTTAATCATTCAGATCTTGGTCCTTTCTGTCGTGCGGCCACCATCGCTGCAGCAGCGCGGCCGCCCAGTCACGGCCGCCCAATCCGAACGCCAGCGCCAGCGCCAGCATCAGTCCGGCCAGAATGATGAGGAAGGTGTGCTGCACGATCTCCCCGCCGATTTCCACCTGGCTCAAGGCGACCATGATGACGAAGGCCATGATGATGTAGCGCGCGATGCGCGACAGCATGTCGCCGTCGGGTACTTGCGCCTCGCGGCAAAAATTCTCGATCGCCATGCCGACGAAGCGCGCACAGTAGGAACCGAAGATCACCACCAACATCGCGATCAGCAGGTTGGGGGTGAACAGCACCACCCGATGCAGCAGGTCGGTGATGTAAGTCAAGCCAAGGCCGCGGAATGCCTCGACCAAGGTCTCCAATATCACCAACCAGAATGCCAACAGCCCGAACAGCGTACAGGTGTCGCCGCGCAAACCCGCCTGCGCCAGAAAGTTGTCCGTTCCGGCCCGTTCGGTCAGCACGTTGAGATTCACCGCGCGCAGCGCCCGCTCCACGGCGAAGCGCGCGATCTTGGCGATCAGATACCCGATGACCACCACCACCAGCGCCATCACCAGGCGCGGCAGGAACGCGGCGGTCTGGCGCACGAATTCGCGCGTCGTGTCCAACAGCATGTCGATACTTTGCATGTCAGCTCCTCACTGGCCGGCGTCCCAATCGAGAATTCCCTGCAACGGAATTCCGGCCCAGGCCGGCCGGTTGCCAATTTCGTAGCGCAATTCGTACAGGACTTTTTCCAGCTCGAACAACCCGAGCAGTCCCTCTCCCGGCTTGAGCGCGCTGTAGAGCATCGGACTGCCCTGTGCGGCCGCAGCATACGCGGCGAGAAACGCGTTGCGCACCTCCATTTCCCAGCCACGCGCCAACGGCGCGAGGCGCGCAGCCTCTGCCTCGTTGTGCGCGACGCTGCGCAGCGCGCTCTGCTGCGCGTAGGCAAAGGATCGCAGCATTCCTGCCACGTCCCGCAGCGGCGAATGCTTGGCGCGCCGCGTCTCCAGGCTGTGGCCCGGCTCGCCTTCGAAATCGATGATGACGAAATCGTTTTTCGTCACCAGCACCTGGCCCAGGTGGTAGTCGCCGTGAATGCGGATTTTGAGGCCCGTCTCGGATTCTGAGGCAATCGACTCGATGCGCGCGACAACTGCGGCGCGCCGCTCGAGCACCGCCGTGGCGCGTTCGCGATCGGCGCCGACGATGGCATCCAAGTTCGCGGCCAAGAGATCGAGCGTCTGCTTGGCCTCGTCCAGGGCACGCTGGCGATACGCCAGGATTTCGGCGCGTGCCAGCGGCTGCGGCACAAAAGCTGGATCTCTCGACGGTTGGGCCAGCGCGCGGTGCAGCTCCGCGGTGCGCGTCGCCAGCACGCGCATCATCTCGAGAAATGCCTCGTGCGCATTGACCGGCAGCGCGTCGCCCGCCGGAGTGGTGCGATACTGCTCCAGGTGGCGTTTCAAGTACTCGAGCGCGTAGGTCCAGCCGTCGCCCTGGTTGGCGATGAAGGCCTGCAGCATCCCGAGGAGACGCACCTGCCCATCGTTGCCCACGTACTCGACCATCCCCGCCAGCCGCGCGCAATTGGGAAAATGGGCCACATCGGTAAGGTACAGACCCATCTCGAGCTCCGGATTCAGGCCCACGCGTAGCCGCCGGTAGCCCTTCAGCATGAGCCGCTCGCCCATGGACACCACGGTGTTGGAACTCGAACCGCGCGGCGGATCGACGTTCAAGGTTGCGTAGTTGCGCCCGGCAATGTCGGTGAATGCGGCCGTGGCACGAAACACGATCTTGCCCTGCGCGGAAGGAACTTCGCGTCGCGTCGCCATGGCGTGGACCACCGCTCGGCAAAAGGACGCATCGGCGAACGCATCCCCCATTACCCCGACTTCGGCCTGCTGGCGAATCTTCGCCACCGCAGCGCCCGACAGACTGCGCACGCGCTCCTCGTCGCGGTCTTCCCAGGCGAGCGCCAGCGGCAGAAAATAGCTCATGCGCTCGCCGGAGGCTGACGTATCCAGATCGACCATGGCCATCAGCCAGGTCAATTTCGCCTCCTGCCACAGGGCCTGCTCGGCGATGCGCGCGCGTTCGATGACGGCGCCTTTCGCCGAGTACCAGCGCTGGGTCTCTATGTAGCGGGGCAGCGTGTCGTTCTCGAACTGCTGACGCGTTTTCTCCGCCATGCCGATGCGCCAGGGCACCACGCGCTCGCGAAACAGGCTCAGCCAGCCGTCGAACAGCACCACGGTCGGCCGTTCATCGACCGAGACCACCTGCTGGTGCCATACAGGTGCGGCAGCGTCGGCGGACAGCCTGAACCAGTAAAAGCCGTAGCCCGTCAACGTCAGGAAATAAGGCAGCTCGCCGATCGGCGGAAAGGTTGTCTTGCCGAGCATCTCCACCGGCACACGGCCCTTGTAGGGCGCAAGATTGAGCTCCGCGGGTTGCGCCGAGCGCGACAGATTGGCCACGCACAGAATCGTGTCCTCGCCGAACTCGCGCAGATAAGCCAGAACCTTGCGGTTGCCGGGCTTCAGGAATTTGCGCGTGCCCCGGCCGAAAGCCTGGCTCGCCTTGCGGACCGCCAGCATGCGCTTGGTCCAGGAGAGCAGCGAGCTCGGATCGCGTGACTGCGCTTCCACGTTGGTGGATGGATACCCGTAGACTGCGTCCATGATGGGCGGCAGATACAAGCGCTGTGGATCGGCGCGCGAGAACCCGGCATTGCGGTCCGGACTCCATTGCATCGGCGTGCGCACGCCGTTGCGGTCGCCGATGAAGAAGTTGTCCCCCATGCCGATCTCATCGCCGTAATACACGATGGGCGAACCCGGCATGGACAGCAGCAAGCTGTTCATCAGCTTGATCCGGTCCAGGTCGTTTTCCATCAGCGGCGCGAGGCGGCGCCTGATCCCTAAGTTGATGCGCGCCTGCATATCGGATGCGTACGTGGTGTACATGTAATCGCGCTCCTTGCTCGTCACCATTTCCAACGTCAGTTCGTCGTGGTTGCGCAGGAATATCGCCCACTGGCAGGCGTCCGGTATGTCCGGGGTCTGCTGCATGATTTCGACGATGGGATAGCGGTCCTCCTGCGCGATGGCCATGTAGATTCGCGGCATGAGCGGGAAGTGATAGGCCATGTGGCACTCATCGCCGTCTCCGAAATACTCGCGCACGTCTTCCGGCCATTGGTTGGCTTCGGCCAGCAAAAAGCGGTTGCGGTACGAGGCGTCGATGGCGGCACGCAGCTGCTTGATGACGGCGTGCGTTTCCCTCAAGTTTTCGTTGTTGGTGCCCTCGCGTTCGACCAGATAGGGGATCGCGTCCAGCCTGAATCCGTCCACGCCCATGTCGAGCCAGAAGCGCATGATCTGCAGCACGGCCTCCATGACGCGCGGATTGTCGAAATTCAGATCCGGTTGGTGACTGAAAAAGCGGTGCCAGTAGTAAGCCTTGGCGACGGGGTCGAAGGTCCAGTTGGAGGTCTCCGTGTCGGTGAAGATGATGCGCGTGCCCAGGTATTTCTGATCCGTGTCGCTCCATACGTAGAAATCGCGCTGCGCCGATCCCAACGGCGCCTTGCGCGCCGCCTGGAACCAGGGGTGCTGATCCGATGTGTGGTTGATGATGAGCTCGGTCACGACTTTCAGTCCGAGGCGGTGCGCCTCGCGCAGCATGGCGCGGAAGTCATCGAGCGTTCCGTAGTGCGGATGCACGTCCTGATAATCGGCGATGTCGTAGCCGTCATCCTTGAGCGGCGAGGGATAGAATGGCATGAGCCAGATGGTGTTGACACCCAGGTCCCGGATGTATTCGAGTTTCGAGGTCAATCCCTTGAAGTCGCCGATGCCGTCGTCATTGGAGTCGAAGAACGACTTGACGTTGAGCTGATAGATGACCGCATCTTTGTACCAAAGCGGGTCATCGGCGTCGAGGCCGGCCAAAGCCGAAGCATCGAGGGCTGGCGCTTGCACGTCGTTCATTGGGCGCTTGTCATGAGTAATAGTCGAAATCTTTCTCGCTGCGCACGCGCCGGCGCAGCCTGAATACGTGCGCGGGCGCGCGCTGTGGATCGAGCAACACGTAGTTGCGCCGTCCGCGCCATATGTAGCGTTGATCGCTCAACAGATCATGCACCTGATAGGGCTGATCGGCTGAGAAATTCAACGCATCGATGTCGAGGTCCACCCAGCCGGATTGTGCCGCATGCGGATCGAGGTTGACGACGGTCAGGATTACATTGCCGCAAGATGGATCTATTTTCAAATAGGCGATCAATTGGTCATTGTCGAGGTCGCAGAATCGCAGGCCGTCGTTCGATTGCAGCGCGCTGTTCTCGCGCCGGATGCGATTCATGCGCGCGATCAGCGAACAGAGACCATCGGGCCGCTGCAGCGGCCAGTGACGCAGCTGATACTTCTCCGAATCGAGGTACTCCTCGCTGCCATGCTCGCGCGGCGCGCTCTCCATCAGCTCGAAAGCCGGACCATACAATCCGAAATTGGCGGCCAAGGTGCTGGCGAGAACCAAGCGTGCCGCATACATGGCGCGAAGTCCGGTCTGCAGCGTGTCCGGCAGGATATCCGGCGTATTCGGCCATACGTTCGGCCGGTAGTAGTCGCGCCCGGGACCCAAGGCGAGTTCGGTGAAGTATTCCGTCAGCTCCCGCTTGCTGTTGCGCCAGGTGAAGTACGTGTACGACTGGGAGAATCCGAGCTTGGCGAGACGATGCATGACCTTGGGGCGGGTAAAGGCTTCGGCGAGAAAAATCACGCCGGGATGATCGCGTTTGATCTCGCCTATCAGCCATTCCCAGAAGGCAAAGGACTTGGTGTGCGGATTGTCGACGCGCAGCAGGCTCACGCCCTGCTCGACCCAAAACAAGACCACGCTCTTCAGTTCGTTCCACAACGCGCGCCAGTCGCGGCTCTCGAAGTCGAACGGATAGATGTCCTGGTACTTCTTCGGCGGATTCTCCGCGTACTGCACGCTGCCGTCCGGGCGGCGCTTGAACCAGTCCGGATGCTGCGACACGTAGGGATGATCGGGCGCGCACTGGAACGCAATGTCCAGGGCGATCTCGATGCCGTGCCCGCGCGCCTTGGCTATCAGATGGCGAAAATCCTTAAGAGAGCCGAGTTGCGGCAGGATGTCTTTGTGACCACCCTCCGCCGCGCCGATTGCCCACGGGCTGCCCACATCGTCGGGCAGCGCCGCCAGAGCGTTGTTCTTGCCCTTGCGATTCACGCGCCCGATGGGATGAATGGGTGGAAAATACAGCACGTCGAACCCCATCTCGGCCAGATAGGGAAGGCGCGATTCCACGTCGCGGAAGGTTCCATGAACCCCGGGCTGCATGGCGGTGCTGCGCGGAAACAGCTCATACCAGCTGCTGTACTCCGCGCGCTTGCGATCGACGATCAGCTCGAGCGATTGCATCACCGCCAAGGACCTGTCCGCGTAGCGCGCCGCCATGGCCGCCCGCGCCGGATCGAGTGCAAGTGCCTTCAGCGAGGCCGCGTCAGCCGGCGCGGTCGCAGTGCTCGCCGCATCGGCGCCTGCGGCGCCGCGCAATTGCGCCGCCCACTCTTTGAGAATGATCTCATCGCTGCCGGCGGCCCGGGCCGCGGCCTCCTCGATGAGTGCGCTGCCCACGAGCAGTGCCATGCCGATATCGGCTCGGTCCTCGCGCCTTTGGAGCTCGCCGCGCCACGTCTCGAAATGATCCACCCACGCAACGACCGAATATCGATAGCGGCCCGGCGAAGGCGGGGTGAAGTCGGCAATCCACACATCATTCGGCTGCGCCAGCATCTCCACTTCCTGCACAACTGGGACGCCGGCGGTGGCGAGCGGCTGCCATTGCAGGATCACGCGCAATTTGTCATGGCCGTCGGCAAAACAGTGCGCGGTCACCGCGAACGGCCGTCCGGCAATGCTCTTGACCGCGAACCGGCCCCCGTCGATGACGGGCAGTACGGCAACGATCACCGCACGCACGCGCCCCGAGAGCGTCCCGCCCGTATCGACGGCCGGCGTCGTGCCGACTCCGGGTACAACGCTCTTCCTGCTGGGCTTTGGGCGTGGCGCTTCGTCGCCGGACGGCGGGACGGCGTTGCGCCGCGGCCTAGCCACGGGGCTCCCAGCGCAACATGACGGTGGCAAGCGGCGGCAGCGCCAGGTTGATCGACTCTACACGGCCATGAGCGCCCACGGGAACGGACTCGACGCCGCCCAGATTGCCCCATCCCGAGCCGCCGTACTCGCGTGCATCCGTGTTGATGAGTTCGCGCCAAATGCCGCGCGCGGGCACGCCGACCATGTAATTGCTGCGCGGCACCGGCGTGAAATTGCACACCACCAAGATCGGAGCGCCGCCGCCCGCGGACTTGCGCAGGAACGCCAGCACGCTCTGATCGCCGTTGTTCACGTCGATCCACTCGAATCCATCCGCGGAGAAATCCAGTTGATGCAAGGATGGTTCGCGTACGTAAACGCGGTTCAAGTCGCTCATCAGCCGCTTCACGCCGGCGTGTTCGGGCAGATCCGCCACCCACCACTCGAGTTCGCCCTCATGCGTCCATTCCCGGCGTTGGCCGAATTCACCGCCCATGAACAACAACTTCTTGCCCGGATGCGCCCACATGTAGCCGTACAGCGTGCGCAGATTGGCGAACATCTGCCAATCGTCGCCCGGCATCTTGCCGATCAGCGAGCCCTTGCCGTACACCACTTCATCGTGCGAGAGCGGCAGCACGAAATTCTCGTTGAAGGCGTAGATCAACGAAAACGTCAGCTGCCCGTGGTGGTACTTGCGGTGGATGGGGTCCTGCTTCATGTATTGCAGCGTGTCGTGCATCCACCCCATATTCCATTTGAGGCCGAAGCCCAAGCCGCCCACATCCGTGGGTCTCGAGACCATCGGCCAAGCGGTCGATTCCTCGGCGATCATCGCGCCATCCGGGTGGTCGCGGTACACCGCTTCATTCAGCCTGCGCAGAAAGTCGATCGCCTCGAGGTTCTCGCGCCCTCCGTAGCGGTTCGGAATCCACTCGCCCTCCTTGCGCGCATAGTCGAGATACAGCATCGAGGCCACCGCATCCACGCGGATCGCATCGATGTGATATTTGGCGAACCAGAACAACGCGGACGAGATCAGGAAGCTGCGTACTTCGTTGCGCCCGAAATTGAATATGGTTGAGTTCCATTCGGGATGAAAACCTTGGCGCGGATCGGAATGTTCGAACAGGTGCGTGCCGTCGAAGTACGACAGCCCATGTGCATCCGAGGGAAAGTGCGACGGCACCCAATCCAAAATCACGCCGATGCCGCGCGAATGCAGATGATCGACGAAATACATCAAGTCCTGGGGCGTGCCGTATCGCGACGTCGGAGCAAAATAACCGGTGGTCTGATAACCCCACGAACCGTAGAACGGATGCTCGGTGATGGGCATCAGTTCCACATGCGTAAAACCCAGCTCGTTGATGTAATCGGCGAGCGCGTTCGCCAGATCGCGGTAATTGAGGAATTCGCCGTGCGCGCGCCGCCAGGACCCCAGGTGCAGCTCGTAGATCGACATCGGCGCCGCCAGGCCGTTTTTCGACCCGCGCGAACCCATCCAGGCGCCATCCTGCCATTGATATTCGAGAGACCAGACTCGCGAGCCGGTCGCGGGCGGCAGCTCGCAGAAAGTCGCGAATGGATCCGCCTTGTCGACGCCGTAGCCGCCCACGTTCGAGGTGATTCGATACTTGTACGCCTGGCCGTGGTGGACACCGGGGATCATGCCCTCCCAGATCCCTGACTCGTCGCCCCGCACGTTGAGCACATTGGCGTCGGGATTCCAACCGTTCCAATCACCGATTACGGACACCCGCGACGCATTGGGTGCCCACACGGCAAAATGGGCCCCGTTGCCGTCGGCGGCCGGGTGGCACCCCAACGATTCGTAGATGCGCCCGTTGGTGCCTTCGCGGAATAAGTATATATCTTGATCGGTCAGCACCACTGGCCCTCTCGATGCAGCATGATCACCTCGTAAATCGCCACGCAGCAGGGCGCTGCGGATGCACGACCTTAAGCTCTTTGCCGGGAAAGCTCTCGTCGCTGCGCCGCCCATTGTCATGTAGGACTCAGCCTGCGACGATAATCTCCGATTCTTACCGCCATCATCGCCCAAAAACCCAAGATGTCCTAGAATCCGCTCGCGCAGAGCGTGGAGAATGAATGACGATAGCGACACCCGCGCCCGCCGAAGCCATCCTCGAGCCGGGCCTACCCATTATCGACCCTCATCACCACCTTTGGGATTGGCCTGCAGCGATATTCGCTCATCGTCCCGATCCGAGCCACGGTTTCGACGCGGTGATTCGCCGCGCGATGCGCTATCTGCTGCACGAGCTGCTCGCCGATTTGACCACCGGACACAACGTGCGGGCGACCGTGTTCGTGCAATGCGGAGCGATGTATAAGGCGCAGGGACCGGACCACTTCAAGCCCATCGGCGAGACCGAATTCGTCAATGGCGTGGCGGCCATGTCCGCCAGCGGGCTTTACGGCGAGGTGCGCGCCTGCGCCGGCATCGTCGGCCACGTCGACTTGACGAAGGGGGCTGCCGTCGTTGAGGTTCTCGAGGCGCATCTCAAGGCGGGCGGCGGCCGCTTTCGCGGCATTCGCCACAGTGCCTCCTACGATGCCGACTCCGCAGTGCTCGGACCGCTCGTGGGCACGCCGCCCCACCTGTATTCTTCAACCGCGTTTCGCGAAGGCTATGCGCAGCTCGCCAAGTTCGGCCTCTCGTTCGATGCATGGCTGTTGGAACCACAGCTTCCCGAACTGATCGATCTGGTGCGCGCCTTTCCCGCCACACCCGTTATACTCGATCACGTCGGCACGCCCTTGGGCGCCGCCAGCTACCAGGGCAGGCGCGAGGAACGCTTCGGCATCTGGCGCGACAACATCCGCAAGCTCGCCGCGTTGCCCAACGTATCGGTGAAGCTTGGCGGGTTAGGGATGGCCTTCTGCAATTTTCCATCCTTCCTGCAGTCTCCGCCCGCCCACTCGAGCCAGCTGGCCGCGGAATGGAAGCCCTACATCGAAAGCTGCATCGAGGCTTTTGGCGTGAATCGCTGCATGTTCGAGAGCAATTTTCCGGTGGATCTCGGCGCCTGCACGTATCCGGTTTTGTGGAACGCATTCAAGCGGCTGGCTCAAAACTACTCCGCGGCGGAGAAGTCGGCGCTTTTCGCCCAAACCGCGGCGCGCGTATACAGGCTCGAAATTTCGTGAAATTCAGGTTCAAGGCGCTGCTGTTGCATTTGCTGTCGAGTGCCGCGGTCATGGCGCTCATCCTGGGCTCGCTATATGCGGGCTGGTATCGCTGGCCCGGATGGTATCTCGCCGACGCAGCGCAGGTGGCCGCCGTCATGGTGGGTGTCGATGTAGGCTTGGGTCCCTTGCTGACGTTCGTGATCGCCAGCCCGGGGAAATCGCGCCGCGCGCTCGCCCGCGACGTCGCCATCATCGTCTTGGTACAGCTCATCGCCCTGGGGTACGGCAGCGTTTCGCTGTGGAACGGCCGCCCGCTCTACTACGCGTTCTCGGAAAATTGTCTGAGTCTCGTGCAGGCATACGACATCGAGCCCGCGGATGCGGTGTTGGGGCGTGAGCGCAACCCGAATCTGGCTCCTCACTGGTACAGTCTGCCGCGCTGGATTTGGGCGCCGCTGCCCGATGATCCTGCGCAATCCCAGAAAATCATCGGATCCGCGGTGAGCGGCGGCTCCGATGTCACCGCCATGCCCGTCTATTACCAAAATTTTGACAATGGCTTGCCGGCGCTGCACGCGCAATTGCAGAAGGTCGACGACATCAAGTTCTTTTCGGGCGATCAGAAGAAGGTCCTCAAAGCACGCATGCTCGCGGCGGGAACACCTTCGGACCAGCCGAACGCCCTTGCCTTTACCGGCCGCGCGCATCCGCTGCTGGCGGTCTTCGACCCGTCCTTGAAACTCGCCGCGACGTTCAAGTTCGACTGACCGTGAAAATCATCGCCGTCACCAACATCAAAGGCGGCGTGGGCAAGACCACGACCGCGGTGAATCTCGCGTATCTGTGCGCGCAGAGCGGACGCGCCACGCTTTTGTGGGATTTGGATCCGCAGGGAGCTGCGACCTATATCCTGCGCTGCGAAGCCAACGACCACGGCTCTGCCAAAAAGCTGGTCGCGGGCAAACGCGCCTTGACCGAGCTCTTGGTGGCGAGCAACTACGATAATCTCGACGTCCTGCCCGCCGACTTCTCCTACCGCAAATTCGATGTACACCTGAGCGCCCGGAAAAAGCCGACGGAGCGCCTGATGCAGATGAGCCGGGCACTGCGCGACCGCTACGCAGCGCTGTTTCTCGATTGCCCTCCGGGCATTTCCCTGCTGTCCGAAAACGTCCTGCGCGCGGCGGATGCCGTGATCGTACCGCTCATTCCAACGCCCCTTTCCGTGCGCATGCTCAAGCAGTTGAAAGATTTTACCGCCGCCAACGGTTGGACCGACCTGCGGCTGTTGCCGTTCTTCTCGATGGTCGATCGGCGCAGGTCCCTGCATCATGAGGTGATCGGGGGCGTGCGTCCACGCTTCGCCGAGATTCTCGACACCGAGGTGCCCTACTGGAGCGGCATCGAAAGAATGACGCAGCTCCGCGCACCGCTGCCGTCGTACGCGCCGCACAGTCCCGCCGGCGAGATCTACACCGCGCTCTGGAGCGAAATCGAGATGCGCCTCGCGCTCTAGCCGAATCTGTTCGGCGGAAATGCAGATACCTTAGGCGCTGATATCCGATTATAGTCGCGTCTCACGAAACGGCTCTTAGGCACTTATGAAAGCAGCAATGATGGGCGCCTCGATCTTTGCAGGCGCGATGCTCGCGCTCTGCGCCTGTACTCCGCAGGAGCAGCGCAACGATGCCGACAGCGCGCTCAAGGCCCTCTATACGTCCGAGTGGACCTGGCGCCAGGAACAGGTTCCGGATGACGAGGACAGCCAAAAGCCGATTCAAGATCACCTGCCTTCCGTGACCGCGGCGGCCCAGGAGACACGCCTGCATTACTGGGAGAACGTGCTTCACAAGCTGGACGGAATCGATCGCAACAGCCTGTCGGCGCAGGAGCAGCTGAACTACGACGTGTATCGCCCTCAAATTGAGAGGCTGATCGCCAATCAACGCTCCCGCGATTTCGAGATGCCGGCGAATTCCGATACGACCTTCTGGACCAATCTGGGCTATACCGCTCGGCGCCCGTTCCGCACGCTTCAGGACTATCGCAACTGGATCGCGCAGATGCGCGATATCCCACGCTTCTTCAACGAGGAGATCGAGGAGATGCGCGCCGGCTTGAAGCGCGGCTTCACACCGCCGCAGGTGACGATGCAGGGCCGCGACGGCTCGATCACCGCGGTCACCGATGCCGCGCCCGAGGCCAGCCTGTTCTACACACCGTTCAAGGAAATGCCCACTGTCTCGAGCGCGGACCAGGCCAGCCTGCGGGCGGACGCCGTCAAAACGATCCGCGACATGGTGCAGCCGGCGTACGTGGAACTTCTCAAATTCATGCGCACCGAATACGTCCCCGGCACGCGGACCACGCTGGCGGCGCAGGACCTGCCCGACGGGAAGGCCTATTACCAGTCCAAGATTCACGAGTTCACGACCCTCGACATGGATCCGGCCGCAATCCATGCCTTGGGCGAGGCGGAAGTCGCGCGCCTGACCGCGGAGATGACTTCGGTCATGCATGAAACCGCGTTCAAGGGCGACCTGCCCGCGTTCCTCGCGTTCGTGCGCAGCGACCCGCAGTTCTACGTCAAGACACCGGATGAATTGCTGATGCACGCAGCCTGGATCGCGAAGCGCTTCGATGGCAAGGCATCCCTGTTCTTCGGCTATCTGCCGCGCATGCGCTTCACCATCAGGCCGGTGCCGGATGACCTTGCGCCCTTCTACACGGGCGGGCGTGGCGGTCCCGGCCTATACCTCGTCAATACCTACGATTTACCCAGCCGCCCGCTCTACAACCTGACGGCGCTGACCCTGCACGAATCGGCGCCGGGTCATGCATTCCAAATGCCGATTGCGATGGAACACAAGGATCAGCCGGAGTTTCGGCAGCACACGTACATTTCGGCGTACGGCGAGGGTTGGGCGCTCTACTGCGAGAAACTGGGCGTCGAAATGTCGATGTACGACACCCCGTACGACCGCTTCGGCATGCTCGGCTATCAAATCTGGCGCGCCGCGCGTCTGGTGGTCGACACCGGCATCCATTCGCAAGGGTGGACCCGCGATCAGGCAATCGCCTATTTCCGCCAATACACCGCGCTGTCGGACCGCGAGATCCAAACGGAAATCGATCGTTACATCGCCTGGCCGGGGCAGGCTCTGTCCTATTATCTGGGGGAAATGGCGATCATCGAGGCGCGCGCCAAGGCCGAAAAAGCCTTGGGCAACAAGTTCAACATCCGCGCCTTCCATGACGCGGTGCTGGAATTGGGCTCCGTGCCGCTGCCGGTCCTCAAGTCCCGCATCGATCGCTTCATCGCCGAGGGCGGGAAAGGCCCCTACCCGGACATGGAGTAGCCGCTCAGGTCACCGGGCTCGTCTTCCGCTTCTTCCAGATGCCGCACACCGCATTGGTCTGGTCGTTCGCCACCGAATCCTTGGGGAAATATTCCATGCGCGATGCCCGCACAGGCGCCGAGGCAGAATCGACGGCCTCTCCCTCGCCATGATTCCCGGAATAGCGAATGAACGATACCATGGTGGTCCGCCCGGTCGGACAATCGAAAATCCAGAGTGACTTTTCCGACAGGTATTGCTCGCGCAAGGCCGAGTCGCTGGCCTGCGGCGTGGAGAAGTCATACATCATCCAAGCCGAGACGAAGCTCTCCCGAAGACCGACCGTGTCGGGGTTCATCAGCACCCGAAAGGAGTAGTCCTCCCGGTCGGCGACCAGCGCCCAACTCTCGGTTACCCACATGGAAGCTACTGGCGGGGGGACCAGGTTGAGTGCGAGCAGAATGCCGGGCCACATAAATCCTCGTTGGCGCACCTTCGGTTCCCACGAATATAGGGCACGCTCTTGCAGGTTTGCGAGCGTCGCCAAATCGCGACGGCAATTTCATTCAACGACCCCACTTCGACCGGGCCTCACGGACGTTCGAAGCACGCAACGGTCTCCACATGTTCCGTGTACGGCAGCAAATCGAACGCAGCCAGTTCCGAGAGGCGCATGCTGCCGCCCGAAGTCAATTGCGTCACATCGCGGCGCAGCGAGTCGAGTCCGCAGCTCACGTACAAGAATCGCTCCGGCGGGTGTTCGCGCAAATGCACCGCGAGTTCGGGGTCGAGGCCCTTGCGCGGCGGATCGGCGATCACCACGTGCGCGGCTTGCGCTTCCAGGCGCGCCGCTGCGGCTTCGCCGGGAATAACCGATATCTTGCGCTTGTCCGCGGCATCGAGCTGTGCGATGCCCAATTCCAGGCCATGCAGCGAGTGAGGGCTCACCTCGTTCATCGTGATTTGACCCACTCTCGGCAACACCGACAGGCCGATGGCGCCGACGCCGGCATAAAATTCAGCCACCCTTGCGCCTTGCGGAATCCGCGCGCGCACGTGCTCGATGATTCTCTCGGCGATATCAAGATTGTTCTGCCCGAACGCCCCGGGTGGGTAGTGCACAGCCGCGCCGCCGAAGCGCTCGACCACGCTGATCGGTCCGCACCAGTGGCGAAATTCCGGACCCAGAACGGTATTGGTGCGGGTGCAGTTTCCATTGAACCATAGGCTGTGCAATTCACTGCCCAGCCGCTCACGAATCAGATCCAAGCAGGCTGCCGCGGGCTCAGCCGTTGCGCTATTGCCGATGAGAACCACTTGCGCAGTTTGCGAACTGCGCTCCACCACCACTTGCAGATGGCGCGCCAGTCCCAAATGCGCCTGATCCGAGTAACAGGTCGACTCCGTTTCAACGAGCGCGCGCCGCACCACCGAGGCGACCCGATTGATCAGAGGATGATGAACGCTGCAGTTCGGTACGTGGACCACGCGGTGGGTGTCGAGTTCGAACAGGCCCACTTTGGGCGAGCCCACGTGCCCGCGGATGGCCAGACGCGCGCGCAGTCGAAATCCGCTCATCCTTCCCGCGACGACCGGCACCTCGGGCAAACCATGAGCGCGCGCCAATTCCTCGAGCGCGGCCCGTGCGGCGGGTGCTATACCGGACTCGGCGAACCTCGGGCAACCCGGACATGGGGGGCGGTGGGGGCAGGAAACGAGTTCTTGGTTCACGGACGCCAACCTAGCAGCGTTGCGAACCCTCAGGCAACGGCGCCGGTCAGACCTGGATCGGCTTGGGTGGGGTCGCGCGCCGCGATCCATTGAGCCCGAAACGGTCCATCAACGGAATGACGGCGGTATCGAGAGCCCATGTGACGAATTGAAACGCCAACCTCTTTGCCCTGAATCTGAAGAAACCGAATTCCGACTGCAATCGCAGATAGCGGCGCGTCAGATAATGCCGCACTTCCGCTGCGTGATGCATTTCTTCCTGCGTGCTGGGTTCGAGCGGATTCCACAAGGATTCGATGCTGCCCAGCCGGTAATTCACGGAGATCCGTTCCAGAAAGTGCGCCCCGCCCGCCCTGATCGCACGCGTGAAGAATTCGTAGTCCTCCGTGATTCGAATCTGCGGATCGAACCCCCCGAGAGCCACCACTTGTTCGTAGCGGATGATTCCACCGCTGCACAGAAACATGTATTGGCCAAAAATTGCATGGCTGCGATACAGCCACTTGCTGAGGAATCCAAGCATCAGCGTCGCGCCGACGTGGTGGTAAATCCACGCCAGACGCGCGGCTCGGGCAAATTCTTGCCGCCTCTCTCTAAGTTGAGCCTCCTGCCGTTCGCGGCGCTGCGCATCCTCGGAGAATGCGCAAAAGGGCCTCAATATCCCGAATACGACGCCAATGTCCCGATGTGCTGCGAACGCCTGCTTGACCCGCGCGTAGTGACCGTAGGGCACGGTGTCGTCATCATCCAGGAAATGCACGAAGCGCGCCTTTATCCCCAAGCGGATCGCTGCATCGAAGCCGAAGTTTCTGACCCTCCCCGGCCATCCGCCCGAGGGATGCGGGTTTTTCAGGTAGATCAGAGACGCATCGATGCTGGCTGTAATCCGCTGGGCCGATCCATCCGGGCAATCATCGACGACGATGATGCGCTTGCTCACATCCGGCTGTCCCAAGGCGCTCTTCAATGCCTCGGCCAAAAATTGCGGTCGCCGATACGTGGGTACGATGACCAAGAAGTCGACGATGTCGGAACTCATGCGGATCGCTCCTGCGATGTCAGCATCTTGTCATGGCATGGGAGGCCGGGTGCGACCCAGGTCACCCTTTCTTGCGCGCGGGGGCACGTTCCTGCTCAAATCAGGCCGGCGCCACAATTTCGAACACGTTTTGTTCAACACGGCGAGGCCGCGATCCGCCCGTTAAGTCAAATTCTTGAGGGCCGCCGCTGCCGAATGGCATCATCCTTGAACCCTTCGAAGGAGGCCGGATGGATTACCTGACCCGCCGTCACAGCCTGGGTGACTTGCTTCGTCGCAGCGCTGCGCGTGCGCCGACCAAGCCGGCCATCGTCTGCGGCGATATCCGCTGGACCTATGCGGAATTCGATCGTATTGCCGACGCGGTGGCCGCGGCTTTGAGCCTGCGCGGTATTGCGAAGGGCATGACAGTCGCAGTTCTGGCGCGAAATTCTCACGCGTTCGCGGCGATGCGCTTCGCCCTCGCGAGACTGGGCGCCGTCCTGGTTCCCGTCAATTACATGCTCAGGGCCGAGGAGGTCGCCTACATTCTGCGTCACGCGTCAACCGTCCTGTTGGCTGCCGACGGCAATTTCGCGGCGCTGGCACGCGCGGCTGCCGCACACGCGCCCTGCGTCCGCGATCTGGTGTGGATGCCCTCCGAAGAGTCCAGCCCGGAACCATCGGATATGATTTCCTTCCACGCATTGGGCGCCTGCGCGGAGAAGCTTCCCGAAGTCAGCCTCGACGCGGGCGACCTGGCGCAGATCGTCTACACCAGCGGCACGGAGTCCCTGCCCAAGGGTGCGATGCTGACTCACGACGCGGTGATGTGGGAGTACGTGAGCTGCATCGCCGACGCGGCCATCGCCAATGACGACGTCATGCTGCACGCCTTGCCCCTGTATCACTGCGCACAATTGGATGTGTTTCTCGGACCGGCGATCTATGTCGGGGCGACCAACATCGTCACGGGGCGGCCCACGCCCGAGAACGTTCTGCCTCTGATTGCCGCTCATGGTGTCAGTTCCTTTTTTGCACCGCCGACGGTCTGGATCTCGCTGCTGCGTTCGCCTTTGTTCGAAACGACCGATCTCTCCAGCCTGCGCAAAGGCTACTACGGCGCCTCCATCATGCCCGTGGAAGTCTTGATCGAACTGTCGCGGCGCCTGCCCAAGGTTAGGCTGTGGAATCTGTATGGCCAGACTGAAATTGCACCGCTCGCCACCATGCTCGGTCCCGAAGATCAGCTGCGCAAGCCCGGATCCTGCGGACGTCCGGTCCTCAACGTCGAGACCAGGGTGGTCGACGACGCCATGCACGATGTTGCGTGCGGCGTCGTCGGCGAAATCGTCCATAGATCGCCGCAACTCATGACCGGCTACCTTCATGACGAGGAGCGCACGGCCGCGGCCTTCGACGGTGGTTGGTTCCACTCCGGCGACCTGGCGACGATCGATGAGGAAGGCTTCATCACCATCGTCGATCGCAAGAAGGATGTGATCAAAACCGGCGGCGAGAACGTTGCCAGCCGTGAGGTCGAGGAGGCCATCTACCGCATGCCTCAAGTGTCGGAAGTTGCCGTCATAGGCGTGCCGCACCCCAATTGGGTCGAGGCGGTCGTTGCCGTCGTCGTCGTCAAGAATGGCCACGCATTGAGCCGGCAAGAAGTCCAGGCGCACTGTACTGCGACGATGGCATCCTTCAAGGCACCCAAAGGCGTGGTGTTCGTCGATGCCCTTCCGAAGAACCCCAGCGGCAAAATCCTCAAGCGTCAACTGCGCCTGGAGCATGATGCGCTTTTTGCCTGAAGTCCTGCGTCGCGCTTACCGCCAGCCCGTGCTGCAACTCCGACATCCGGCTCTGGTCCTCGTCTGCGTATTCGCGATGCCCACGACTTCGCTCATGGCGCAGCCGCGGGATCTGCAGGGTGCCTATACCATCGACGCGGCCGCAAGCGACAGCATCGAGGCCGCCATCGTCAGCGGCACGGCGGACATGAACTTTGCCATCCGCTCGCTGGCTCGCAGCCTCATCGCCAAAACGAATCCTCGCTACGAACGCATCGAGATTCGGCGCAGCGACACGAGTGTGAGCGTACGATTCGATGTCCGCCCGCCGATCGAAATGCCCAACGACGGTCATCCCGTGCGCTGGGTGCGCGAAGATGGCGGAATTTACAACGTGAGCGTCGAGTGGAGCGCGGCCCAAATGGTCATGCGTTTCCTATCCGACACCGGGGATCGGACCAACACGCTCGTTTTGGAACCCGACGGAGCGACACTCAGATTCAGGGTAACACTCACCAGTGCGCGTCTTCCGGGACCCATAGTCTATGTGCTCACCTACCGGAGGCAGGCTGGCTGAGCAATTACGATTCACCTCGGATTGCCTTTGCACGAGCATCCATGATTTCCTTGATTTGGCTGCGCGAGTCTCCAGCCGTTGCGCCGCCATCCACGGACAACATTTGGCCGGTGATCTGCAGCGACCGGTCGCTCCCCAGGAACAAGGCAGCTTGTGCGATGTCCTTCGGCAGCCCCTGCCGCGGCAGCGGCTGGCGTTTCATTCTAACCGCACGGATCGCGCTTTGGATCCGGTCGGCGTCCGCTTGAGTCATACCCGGTTCCGGTGCGGCAAAGGTTCCCATATCGGTGGGGATGTTCCCCGGGCAGATACAATTGACTCGAATCGAATACTCGCCAAGCTCGATCGCCGCGGACTTGGTGAAATGAATCACGCCGGCTTTGGCGGACCGATAGATCGGAAAGCCGTGCCCCGCTCTTACCCCGCCGATCGACGCCGTATTGATGATGGACCCGCCGCCGTGCGCTGCCATGTGCCGCGCCGCTATTTGCGTCCCGAGCATGACTCCGAGGACGTTGACATACATCACGCGCTCGAATCGTACGAAATCATCATCCAGCAGGCGGCCATAAGATACATCCGATATGCCGGCATTGTTGAACATAACCTGCAAGCCGCCGAATTCCGCCACCGCGAACTCGACCAACGCTTGAACGTCTTCCCGCTTCGACACATCAGCGCGCTTGAAACGAGTAGCCGCGCCCAGCGCCGCGCTCAAGGCAGCGCCGCGATCCTCATTGAGATCGGCAATGACGACTTTGGCGCCCTCTTCCACGAACAATTCGGCGGCACCGCGGCCGAGTCCGCTGGCAGCGCCCGTGATGATCGCCACCTTCCCTGCAAGTTCATTGGCCACTATGGAGCTCCGAAACCGGGCGTGAACTCGATCGGCAGCGAACGAATACCCCAGACGCCGGGAAACGGACGCCATGTCACCTGACCTGCGAGCCGGGGATTGCGCAGCCTCGGAGCGATCAAATGCAGGCCTTCTTGTATTTGCGCCCGCGCCACGTGCTGGCCGAGACAGATGTGGATGCCGCGTCCAAAGGCCATGTGCCGGTTTGGACCCTTCCGCTCGGGATCGAATTCGTCGGCAGCGGGGAAGGCCGAAGGATCACGACTGGCAACGGTGAGCGTCAACATCAGGATCGTGCCCGCCGGAATGACGACATCGCGGTAGTGGATGTCTTCCCGGGCGGAACGATAGATGTTCGACACGCTGTGATAGCGAAAAACTTCCTCGACGATCTTGTCGCAAAAAGCCCTGTCCTCGGCGCACCGCTGCCAATAATCCGGATAGCGCAGCATCACGTGCATGATCAGCGTGAGCATGTTCTTCGAGGTGTCGTAACCGGCGGCGAAAAGGAAAATGAGCATGTTGCGAAGTTCGGCGTCATCGAGGTCGCCTGCCTTTCGAGAAGCGAGCAGCCGGTTCAGCACTTCGTCCTCATCACCACCGCCGTCGCGTTGCCGCTCGATCACGAGCTTGTCGACGAAAGCCCAGAGATCGCGATAGGCTTCTTCCAAGGCGGGCATCAGCGATTTGTCGAGGCTGGCACTCAGGCCCTGTGTCTCGAGCGCTTTGCGAATGCCCGGCAGCGCCTCGGTGGATGCCCCGATGAGCCCGAACATCACCCGGACGGGGAAATGAGATGCGAATTCCGCGAAGTCGAAGCGCCCCTTCGGCACCCATTCGTCCAATAAACTTGAAACGACCTTGCGCATCAGCGGCCTCAAGCGATTTGCCGTGCGCGGCGTGAAAGATGCCGCAACGCTGTTGCGCAAGCGCGTGTGCTCGGGCGGATCCTTGGCCAGCATCAGATCCAGCATGAACTTGCCCCACGGCGTGTGCGCGGCGCCCATGATCTCGATGACCGCATCGAGCGACGGATTGAACTTGTCGTCCATCCAGGTCAGCTCGCGTATGGCCTGATATTCGTGGACCACGTAACCGAAGTCGCTCTTTGCCAACCACGGGTGTCGGCGCCGCGCGGCTTCGAACTGAGGCATCGGATCGACCGCAAAGGACGGATCCTGGATGGCCAGGTAGGGCAGGTCCAGTTCCGTCACCCGCTGCATGCTGCTAACCTCATCGGACTCTCCCCAATCAGCTCAGATATAATTCATGGTGTATCATATCGTGGAGGACCGGTCGCTATGAAATTGACTGCCGAGCAGCGCATCGCTGCACCTCGCCAGCGGGTCTGGGAGGCGCTGAACGACCCAGAGGTTCTGCGGGCCAGCATTCCTGGCTGCCAGAGCCTGGATAAGGTCGCGGACGATCGTTTTACCGCGACGGTCGAGGTCAAGGTCGGTCCGATCGGGGCACGTTTCAAGGGTGCGGTGTCACTGACGGAACTTGATGCGCCGAATGGCTATACGCTGCTTTTGGAAGGCAGCGGCGGCATTGCCGGATCGGTCCAGGGCAGCGCAAAAGTGCGGCTGAGCGAGTATCCCGGCGGCACGCTCATTGCTTACGAGGTCGAGGCCCAGGTCGGAGGGCGCATGGCCCAGTTGGGAGGCCCGATCATCGATGCCACCTCCAAACAGCTCGCGGGGAAGTTCTTCGCCCGTTTTGGCGAAATCGTCGGCGGTGGAAGTTCCGCGGAACCCGCGCGCGAGGCCGAAACGCCGGTTGCCCGGAGCGCGCCCGCAGCATCGCCCCGACCCTTCGCCGCGAATACGAGCGGGCTGCCCATGGCTTGGATCCTTGCAACCGTGGTCGCCGCGCTTACCGGTTTCCTGCTGGGTCACGGTTTCCTGCTGGGTCGTGAGGGTGGCTCGGCGTCCGATTGGGCCGGACTTTCGATCGGTCTGCTGTTGATCGTCATTGCGGGCGCAGCTTTCGAGTACGGTCGCCGGGTGGCAGCGCCGGTCGTGGTTCTCGACACCGCGTTGCTGCGGCGGCTGATCGAAGGAGCGAAGGATTGAAGCCTGCGCCCTTCGACTACGTCGCCCCGACCACCATACGTGAGGCCTGCTCGCTGCTCGCAGAGGCCGGCGGCGGCGCGACGTTGCTGGCCGGCGGCCAGACTCTGATGCCGCTTCTCAACTTGCGCATGAGTCAGCCTTTCATCGTCGTCGATCTGAACAGGATCGCGGAACTCAAGGGCATTACCCGCACCGATGGCGGAACGCGTATCGGACCGATGACGCGGCAATGCGACATCGTCGCCGACGAGGCGCTCGCACGCGACTTGCCGGTGTTGGTGCAGGCGGTGAGTCACGTCGGGCACCATCAGACCCGTAATCGCGGCACGATCGGTGGTTCGATCGCGCTTGGCGAGCCTGCAGCGGAGCTGCCCGCCGCCAGCGTGGCGCTGAGTGCGACCATCGAATTGCGATCGACTCGCGGCACGCGCAACGTCCCGGCCGGTGAGTTCTACATCGGCCCCTATATGACTGCGTTGGAACCCGATGAGTTGGTGACCGGCATCACCTTCCCCGATTGGCCGAAGGGACACATCACCCTGTTCCGCGAAGTGGCTCAGCGCCCCGGCGACTTCGCCTTGGTCGGCCTGGTGGGTGCGCTCACCATTGCCGGCGGCAAAATCGCACGCGTCGGGCTCGGCTGGTTCGGCATGGGTCCCACGCCGATCAGAGCGAAGGCGGCGGAACAGATGCTGCTCGGCTCCGCGCTGCGTGAGATCGATCCGCACGCAGCAGCAGAGCGCGCCATTGCCGATACGGCGCCCTTCGACGACCATCACGCCAGCGCCGAATACCGTCGCACTGTCGGGAAGCGTATTTTCGCCCGCACGCTGCGCGATGCACTCGACATGCGGGAGGTCGCGTGAGCAAGCACGAGGTCAGGATGATCATCAATGGCCGCAGCCACGCCGGCGCGGTGGAGGCACGCGTGTCGCTGGCGGATTTTTTGCGCGACGACGCCGGTTATACCGGCGTGCATCTCGGCTGCGAACATGGCGTCTGCGGTGCCTGCACCGTGATCGTCGACGGCAACGCCGTGCGCAGCTGCCTGATGCTGGCGGTGCAAGCGGAAGGCTCCGAGGTAAAGACTGCGGAAGGGCTGGCCGCGCCGGACGGGACGCTGCATCCGGTGCAGCAGGCAATGCTCGACGAACATGCGCTGCAGTGCGGCTTCTGCACACCCGGCGTGGTGATGACACTCGCTGCCCTCACCAGCGGCCGGAAAAAGCCGACCGAGGATGAGTTGCTTGCCGCGATGTCCGGCCATATCTGCCGCTGCACCGGCTATCAGGGCATACGCCGCGCCGCCAAGAGGCTCGCCGGCATTAAGTTGGGAGGAAAATCATGACGGCACATGGCATCAGCACAGGGCGATATATTGGCCAGCGCGTTCAACGAAAGGAGGACCCGCGCCTGCTGACCGGCCGCGGGCAGTTCGTGGACGACATTTCTTTGCCGGGCATGCTGCATGTTGCCTTTGCGCGCAGCCCGATCGCGCGCGGCAACATCGTTTCGATCAAGACCGACGTGGCGCGGGAGGTCGACGGTGTGCATGCGATCTACACGCAGCAGGACCTGGCTCGCTACAAAGTCAACATGCTCAACTTCTACCTGCTTCCACCCGAGCTGCCGATAACCCCGCTCGCTGATGGGCGGGTGTCCTATGTGGGAGAGCCCGTGGCGCTCGTGATCGCCGACAGCCGCCACATCGCCGAGGACGCCGCCTCGCTGGTCGAGGTTGAGTATGCCGAGGAAGATCCGGTGGTCAGCATCGCCGATGCACGGCACGGGCCGCTGGTTCATCCGGGAACCGACAGCAACATCGTTGCACAGATGGGGGACGAAGAGATCGGCGAGGAACTCGACGCGTTGCTCAAAGGTGCCGCTCATCTCATCACCCACAGGGTCGTTCACCAACGCATCTCGCAATCGCCGATGGAAACGCGCGGAATCGTCGCCACCCGCGACGGCACCGAGGAGCTGACGCTCTATATCACATGCCAGAGCCCGCATCTGGTGGCGCGCTGGACCTCCCTGGCGCTCGGTGTGCCGCAGACCGCGATCCGTGTGATCGCCAAGGATGTCGGAGGAGCCTTTGGCCTGAAGAACCATCCATGGAAGGAAGAAGTTTCGGTCATCATCGCAGCCTTGAGCTTCGGCCGACCGTTGAAATGGATCGAGGATCGCTATGAAAACCTGATTGCCGCCAACCAGGCGCGCGAGCAGGAGATGGTGCTGCAGGTGGCGTTCGATGCCGACGGCAGACTCATCGCCTCGCACGGCGACTACAGCTGCAACGACGGAGCCCATCCGCAGGTCGCGGACTGCAATATCGCGGTGCATATGTTTCTCTGGGCCGCCTACAAAATGCCGGCCTATGGCTTTCTGACGCGAGGCTGGTACACCAACACGGTGGGCCTGGCCGCGTATCGCGGACCCTGGGCCATGGAATCCTTGATCCGCGAGACGGCACTCGACATCGCTGCCCGCAAGATCGGCATCGATCCGGTGGAGATTCGCCGCCGCAACCTGGTGACCTTGAAGGACCAGCCCACCGCTTCGTCCATGGGAATTGCCATCGAGGACATCACCCCGGCCGAGTGCCTCGAGAAACTGGTGGCGTACTTCGACATCCCCGCATTTCGCAAACAACAGGAAGCCGCGCGCAAGGAGGGCCGCTACCTTGGGTTGGGCATCGCCACCTATATCGAGCCGACCGGATCCGCCGGCAGCATTGCGACGATGACGGGAGAGCTGGCGCAGGTGCGAATCGAGCCGACCGGCATGGTTACCGCCACCATGAGCACCCATTCGCAGGGCCACGGCACGGCAACCACGATGGCTCAGATCATCGCCGAGCGGCTCGGCGTGGCGTACGAGGACGTCACCGTTTTCGAGGGCGACAGCTCGCGCGGCGGGTTCTCTCCCGGGGCGGCTGGCAGCCGCCAGGGCGTGATTGCCGGGGGCGCGGCGATCATGGCTTCGGATCTACTGGCCGACAAGGTGAAACAACTCGCCGCTCACCTGCTCGAGGTGGGCCGCGAAGCCATCCATATCGAAGACGGCATGGTTCATGTCATCGGTGCGCCGGAAAAGTCGCGGACGCTGCGCGCGATCGCGGAGGTCGCGTATGGCGAGCCCACCCGTCTGCCGCCCGGTTTCGAGTCCGGCCTCGAGGCGCAATACCGTTATCAGCCGCCGCCCATGACCTTGACCAGCGCCGCCAACGCCTGCGTCGTCGAAGTGAGCGCTGAGACCGGCTTTGTAAAAATCTTGCGCTGGATCTCCTCGGAAGATTGCGGGACACCCATCAATCCTGCGGTGGTCGAAGGTCAGATTGCCGGAGGGCTTGCACAGGCCATCGGTACGGTGCTGTTGGAGGAGATGTCGTTCGATGCGCGCGGCAATCCAACGGCGGCGACCTACAAGGACTATCTCCTGCCGGCGATTTCCGATGTCCCCGTGATCGAGTTCGTCCACGCCAACACGCCATCGAAAACGGTGGGAGGCATGCGCGGCGTCGGCGAGGGCGGCGCGATCATCGGGCCGCCGACCTTGGTCAACGCCATTGCCGACGCGCTGGCCGTGTTCGGCGAGATTCCCGTGGAGCTGCCGCTCACACCCGCCAAGCTGCTCAGCGTCATCGAGGGCCGCGACATCGCGGCAGCGGCCGGCCATGCTGATGCAGAGCCGATCAGCGAGGAACCCGCGGTCGAGGAGCCTGCTATCGAGGAGCCCGCTGTAGTTGACGCGCTCGCCGTGGACGAAAGTCTCATCGACGGCGACTGGAAGATCATCATGTCATCGCCCACGGGTCCGCAGGAGATGACGGGTCATTTCGAAACGGATGGACAATTGCTCAGCGGCTATCTGAGCAGCCCGGAAGGTCAACAGAGTTTCACCGGTACGGTGGAAGGCAACCGCGTGAAGTTCGATCTCAAAGTCGTCAAGCCGATGAAGATCACGCTCAAATATGACATTGCGGTGGAGGGAGACAAACTCACCGGCAAGGTCAAGATGGGCATTTTCGGATCTGCCAAGCTGACGGGCGAGAGAGCACGCGAGGCTGTGGAAGCCTGAAATTACTTTGCTTGAAGGGAGTTGGTAACGATGAAGGTTTCTAGCCTGTTGTCAGGCGCGTTCGCCTGCGCCGCATTCCTGGCCGGCTGCCAGCTGGGGCTTGCACAGTCCGCGTCCGCCGCCGCTGCGCCGATCGGCGCCGGCGCTGAATGGCACAGCGTGAACGGCGACAGCGATGAGACGGGCTATAGCCGTCTCGACAAGATCACCGCTGCGAACGCCGGCACGCTTGGGCTCGCTTGGTACCTCGACCTGCCCGGGGAAGCGAGTCTCGAGGCCTCGCCGATCGAAGTCGGCGGGATTCTCTATTTCACCGGCTCCTACGCGGACGTTTATGCCTTGGATGCCGTCAGCGGCAAGCAGGTCTGGAAGTTCGATCCGAAGACCTGGCAGCACAACATCATGAAGATGAATTTCAACTTCGGTGCCAACCGTGGTGCCGCGTATGCCAACGGCAAAATATTTTTTGCCGCACTCGACGGTAGATTGTTCGCGCTGGATGCAAAAACCGGCAAGATGATCTGGAACACGGAGACCACCGATCCCAAAAAGGGTCAGACGGTCACCGGGGCACCGCGCGTTTTCGACGGCAAGGTGATCATAGGACAGGGCGGCGCCGACTTTGGCATGCGCGGCTATGTCAGCGCCTACGACCAAGAAACGGGCAAGGAAGTGTGGCGCTTCTATGTCGTTCCGGCGAGTCCGGAAGCAAACCAGGGTGACGCGGCCATGGAGGCCGCCGCGAAGACTTGGAACGGCGAATTCTGGAAGAAGACGGGCGGCGGCGGCGGTCCCTGGGACAGCATTACCTTCGATGCCGAGTTGCACCGCATCTACATCGGTACTGCCAACGCCTCCCCTTATGATGCCGAGGCGCGCAGCCCGGGCGGCGGCGATAATCTTTACACCGCCTCGATCGTCGCGTTGGACGCGGATACCGGCAAATATGTCTGGCATTACCAGATCAATCCGCGCGACAGCTGGGATTACGATACCACTCAGCAAATGACGCTGGCGACGCTCAGCATCGAGGGCAAGCCCCGCAAGGTCCTGATGCAAGCGCCCAAGAATGGATTCTTCTACGTGCTCGATCGCCGGACGGGGAAAGTGATTTCGGCCGAGAAGCTGGGCAAGGTTACCTGGGCAGACCACATCGATCTCGCAACCGGCCGCCCGGTCGAGAATCCGGGCATCCGCTACGAGTCCGGCCCATCGATTATTTATCCCTTCAATTCCGGCTTGCATAGCTGGATGCGCATGGCATACAGCCCGGCGACCGGACTCGTTTATGTGCCGACCATGCAAATGGCCACGCGCTTGGGCAGGGGCGCGCCCCAGGACGATGACTTCAATGTCATGGGCGTTAACGTCGCGAGCGTGGGAGGCCAGCCTGGCGACGGCAAGGGCTATTTGGTCGCATGGGACCCAGTCGCGCAAAAGGCGCGCTGGACGGTAGCACTTGATCAGTTGTTCAACGGTGGCGCCGTTTCCACGGCGGGCAATGTGGTGTTTCAAGGCACCGCCGACGGTTGGTTCTGCGCCTATGACGCCCGCAGCGGCGCGCGGCTGTGGCGCCAAAGCGTCGGCATGGGCATCATCGCCTCACCCATGACGTACGCCGTGGGCGGTAAGCAGTATGTTGCGGTACTGGCAGGCTATGGCGGATCGGCCGCGGCCGTCGGCCCCGTCATGAATGTCGGCTGGAAATACCGCGACCCACGCCGAATTCTCGTCTATGCGCTTGATGGCAAGACGACGCTGCCGCCTTCCAATCCGCCGACTTTGAAAGTTTCGTTGCAGGATGATCCGGCCGAGGTCATCGATCCGAAGCAAGCCGCAATGGGCAAGGCGATGTTCATCGCATGCGCGGCCTGCCACGGACGCGGCATGGTCGGTGTCGGCGGCCCGGCGCCGGATCTGCGCGAGTCCTCGATCCCGCTGAATGCCGACGCATTCTGGTCAGTGGTTCACGATGGCACGCTGATCGAGCACGGCATGCCGTCCTTTGCCGCAATGGGCAAGCCGCAAATCGAGGCCATTCGCCAATACATTCGCGCAACCACCAGGGCCGATCTGGCGAAGCAGTGACGTTCTGGCGAAGCCTTGGTGGCGGATTGATGGTGCGGCCGGCCAGGCGGTCGTACCCATCACACCTGTGTCGCCGGCATGCGCACGATGAGCCCGTCGAGCGCCTCGGTGACCTCGATCTGGCAGGATAGGCGGCTGTTCGGCCGCAGGTCGCAAACGCCATCAAGCATGTCTCCCTCCAGCTCGCCTTTCTTGCGCAGCTTCTCGAGCCAGGCTTCGTCGACGTAAACGTGGCACGTCGCACAGGCGCAGCCTCCGCCGCATTCGGCAATGATTCCCTGCACGTTGTTGTTGATCGCGCCCTGCATGACCGAAAGGCCGGTGGCTATCTCGAGAACGTGCTCGGTGCCGTTGGATTCGATGTAAGTTATTTTTGCCATCTTGGTTACCTTGGCGATGTTAGCATGGCGATCGCTGCGTCGCGTTCAGGCTCGCTGCCCTTCAAGAGGTGCGCTGCCAAACATTCCGAGCTTCACCGTGCCGGTCATCCTGTCGCCCGTCACCGTCGCCTCGAAGCCGAGTTTGATTGCGACCGGCTTGGTAAGCGCCAGCGTCCAGCTCAAGGTGTTGCCGCTGATTTTCCCCGTGATGTCCTGTACTCCCATTTCGCCCGAAACGCTGCCCGTGAAACCATTGCCCTGTCGGACGATATGCGCGGTCATCGCCTGCGCACCCATCGGGGTATTGAGCGTGAGATTCCAGATCTCAGCGCCTTCCGCAGCCCGCGCAGCTTTAGTGCCTGATGCAGGCTGCTGCCGGCCTTCCACCTTCGGTGCTTTGCCGCGCGCCGCCCGAGCGCCTCCGATGAAGGCCGGCAGCGTCTCCCATCCGCGCACCGTCGAAGTAGGAGAAAGATGAGCATTCTCCAGATCAACGTCCCACTCGGGGAAGCGGTTCAAGATTTCATCCAACGCCACGCGGCCCTCAATGCGGGCAAGAGCGTTCCCCAAGCAGGAATGCAGCCCATATCCGAACGTGAGATGCGGCACGCGCTCACGATGGATGTCGAAGCGCTCGCCATTCGCGAACTTGCTTTCATCCCGATTCGCAGCGCCGGTCAACAGCACGATTGCGCTGCCTTGGGGCACCTTTTTGCCCTGGAATTCGCAGTCCCGCGTCACGTAGCGTGCGATGTGCGGTGCGGGCGGTTCGAATCGCAAGAATTCCTCAATGGCTTGAGGGATGAGTCCCCTGTTTTCGTGAATCTGCTTGCGTTGATCCGGATGTTCGGCGAGCACCTTCCCGGTCCAGCCGATCAGGCGGTTCGTCGTTTCGTTCCCTGCACTCGCGATCACGTTGACGAAGATCAGAACTTCTTGGCGTGTCAGTCGTCGCGTGACGCCCTTCTCGTCCACGAACTCCGCGACCAGTAGTTCCGTCATGAGATCGTTCGAGGGGTGCTCGGTCCGCCAATCGAGATACTCCTCGAACCCCTCGCCGGTGAAATCGTGGTCGGCGGAATAATTCTGCGGCTTGCCCGGTTCCGTGCGCAATGCGGCGTCCGCCCGCGCCCGCACCGCTTGCTGATCTTCCTCGGGGATGCCGAGCAGCATGCCGATGACCCTCATCGGCATTTGTGCACCCAGATCCGCGACGAAATCGAATTTATCGGAGCCGATCAACGGGTCCAGTGACTTGGCGCAATATTCCCTGACGAGGGGCTCGATGGCAGCCATCTTCTTGGGCGTAAACACCCGGGTCAGCAGGCTGCGATGAATCGTGTGCAGCGGCGGATCCTCGAAAATGAACACGCCGGATGGCACGGGCGCCTTCGATTTTATGAACTCCAGCACCGCGCCGCGCGCTGAACTGAATGTGTCCTTGTCTCCCAAGGCCTCTTTGACGTCGTCATAACGGCTGACCGCGTAGAAATCGTGCTTGTCGTTGTAATAGAGGGGGCACTCCTCTCGCAGTCGCTTGAAGGTCGGATAAGGATCTCTCGTGAGCTCGATCGCGTATGGATCCCAATAAACGGCGGTTCCGCTATTCAAGTCAATTCTCCTCTCACGAATGCTGGGTAAGACCGGTAGCCACTATGCGGCCGACCGCCCCGCCTTGTTTCAAGCGCTCCAGCGCCCCTGGTATGTCATCAAACCCGACGGTGCTGGCCGCAATTTCCAATTCGCCGCGTTTCATGTGCCGAAGAACGGCGGCGATGTCGCCAGGGCGCCCTCCGCGTGAACCGCGCAGTGTCACGAACTTACCGACGAGTTCCGCAGTCGATATCGTTGCCTCAATCCGCCCCAACCCAACCTGGACCACGAGTCCGCCGGGGCGGACGGCGGTTATGGCCGCCGCCGTGGTCGTGCCGAAGCCTGCGAAGTCGACGATCATGTCGAGTCCAAGTTGGGCCAATTCCCTCGCGTCCTCGACGATGTCCGTCACGCCGGATTTCTTCGCAGCTTCCCATACTTGCTTGCGCGGTTCCGCGGCGTAGACCTGCGCGCCATTGATCACCGCAATTCGCGCGCCGGTCATTCCCAGTCCACCGAGTCCGATGATGCCGATGCGCTGCCCGGACTTTAGCTCTCCGGCACCCATGACTGCTCCATAAGCGGTCATTCCCGCGTCGGTTGCCGTCGCCCCTTGGATGAAACTGACGGATTCGGGCAGAGGAATGAGACCAACCGCCATCGTGAGGCACTGCGTGGCGAAGCCGCCGTCCACGCTCCATCCGGGCGCGAATTCCTCCGGGCCGCCCACAACGACGCGATCTCCCCTCTTGAAGCCACCGACGCCCTCACCGATCTCGGCAACCACCCCGGCAACCTCGTGGCCAAGAATGATGGGAACCTTGCGCAAAAGGGGGGTCAATGTTCCGTCCAGAAATCCAACATCGCTATGGCAAAGGCCGGCCGCACGGACATCGAGCAGTACTTGCCCAAAACCAACCTTCGGCGGATCTCGTTCCACGAGCTGCAACGGTTTGTCAGCGCCCGTGAACAGCCAACCTTTCATGACATGACCCTCACGGCCTCACGTTTGTCACACTGTGCCATCTTTGCCTGCCAATCACATCGATGATGCCGAACTCTCATTTCAGCGGCTCGTGTAGCCGCCATCGACCGCGATCGCCTGACCGGTCACAAAGCTGGCGCCATCATCGCAAAGCCATAAAACTGCAGCGGCGATTTCGTGCGGCGAGCCAAAGCGTCCGGCCGGACTGCCTTCCAGCAACGCTGCCGTGAGGTCAGGCCCTATGGAGCGATGCCACATCGGCGTGTCGATCATGCCGGGGCAGACGGCATTCACCCGGATGCCCTTCCTGACATATTCGAGCGCCGCTGTCTTGGTCAGGCCCACGACACCGTGCTTGGCGGCAACATAGGCAGGCAGGCCTTCTGCCGCGACCAATCCGGCGCTGGAAGCGCAATTCACGATGACTCCCCCGCCGGTTTTGAGCATCTGGGAGATCTCGTGACGCATACAGAACCACACGCCGGTAAGGTCGCAGCCGACCACGCGGTTCCAGTTCTCGACGGTGCACTCGGCCGTCGGTGCTGCGGCCCCATCGATGCCCGCGGCGTTGAAGGCTGCGTCAAGGCGGCCATATAGTGCGACCGCCTGCTCCACCGCCTTTCGGACGGCATCGTCAGAGGTGACATCGCAGAGAACGAAATTGCATTCTCCGATGCGCCGCAGCTGTGCTTCGGCCTCGCGGCCGCCCTCCTCGTCCCGGTCGACGAGCACGGTGGCGTAGTCACGCTTGACGAAGGCTTCGGCAGTAGCGCGGCCGATCCCCGAGCTCGCACCCGTCACGAATACCACCTTGCGCTTGTTCTGAGAATTCATGACACCCCCAGCCTCATGTGATCAGCGCACGGGACGCTGCCGTCTCGTCCAGAATTTTCACCGGAAGGCTCCCATAGGCCCAGTGAAAATAGCTTGGCCGCAGAATTGCCCTGGCCAAATCGAAGCCGTAGGAATTCACGCGCAACAGGAACTCCTGCACCAGCACGCGGATCTGCAAGCGTGCAATGTGCAGCCCCATGCAATGGTGCAGGCCCAGGCCAAACGCGAGTTGGCGTGGGATCTTGCGGTTCCAGATGAAGTCATCCGCGTTCTCGAACTCCCGCTCGTCGCGATTGGCGCAAGCAACCAGACCCGCCACACGCTGTCCCGCTCGCATCGGCACGCCCGCGATGACCACGTCCTTGTGAATCGTGCGCAGGAAGAACTGCGCCGGGGCGCAAAAACGCAGCATCTCCTCGGCGGCAATGGGCGAATTTTTCTGCAGGTCGGCGCGAAACGACTCGAGCTGCTCGGGGCGCCTGGCGAGTTCGAGCAGCCCTTGAGCGGCGACCTTCCCGGGTGTCTCGGTGTTGGCGATGAAGGCGCAAGTGAGTTCATCGGCGATCTCATCGTCGCTCAGCGGCCGGTCGTCAGGTTTGACCTTGTAGTTGAGCAGGCCGTCGAATATCGGCACGCTGCCGTCGGCTCCTTCGGCGCGGCGGCGTGCAATTGCCGGGACCATGAAACGTTTCAGATTGGTGAAGAAGAGACTGTTGTCGACCCCGCCGCGCTCGGGATCGTACATCGTGATTGCATTTACGGTTTCGAGGATGTCCCTTGCCCGATCCGGATCGATGCGAAAGAGTTTGCAGGTAAGCAGCGCACTCAGTGTGCCGCCGTAATCGAGAAACAGATCGAATTCCCGCTTCGGCAGGTGCTCATCCAGAAGGTCGCGGCAGACCTGGCGGCAAAACTCTTCCAGGTCCGCCACCGGCCGCGGCCTGAACGGCTTCATGTGCGCATTGCGGATCTCGTCGTACAGGGGGCTGTGCAGCAGCGTCATCGGCGCCATGGGGTTGACCGAAGCCTTCGGCGGATCGCCCCGATGGTGCTGCAATAGGACCTCCGGCATCGGAATCGAGGATTCGGAGGAAACCAGTGCATTATCGCCAATGGACAGCATTTCGACGATATCGCGGAAGCGCGACAACCAAAACGTATCGTATTTGGCCGTGTAATACACGGGCCGCTCATTTCGCAGCCGCGTGTAGTATGGGTGCGGATTGGTCATGACCCTCACATCGAACGGATCGTAGCCAATATCGTCTTGTTTCAGTTCGTCAAGCATGTGCATCTCCAGACCCAACCGACCACCCACGCAGCGCAACTGACTACATGTTGAATCCGCCGCTGGCCTCGATCGTCTGGCCCGTCACCCAGCGTCCGGCGGGTGAGGCCAGAAAGTGGACGACGTCTGCGATGTCGCCGGGTTCGCCAAACCGTCCGAACGCGGTCATCCCCTCGATCTGTTTACGCATCTCTGCGTTTTGCAGTACATCGGTATTGGTGTCGGTGACGTTGAAGCCAGGCTGTACCGCATTGACGTTGATGTGCCGGGGACCAAGTTCCTTGCTGAGCACACGTGTGAACATGTCCAGTGCGGCTTTGCTCATGCTGTAGGCGATGAAGTCCTTGCCCGCAAGCCGCGAGGCCGCGGAAGAGATGTTGATGACGCGCCCGCCCTCGTTCAACCGCGGCAACAATGCCTGGGTCAGGAAGAAGGGCGAACGGACGTTGTTCGCAAAAATATTGTCGTATTCTTCCCGAGTCGTCGTCGCTATCGTGCCGTAGCCGCCGCCGCCGATGTTGTTGACGAGTATGTCGAGCCGACCCGATCCGGTGCGGCGCTTCAGCTCGGCGTCGAGCGCTTCAATCAGCGCTTCGTTGGCTCCGGCTTCGCCAAGCTTGGCTTTGATGGCGAAGGCCTCGCCGCCCTCGGCGGTGATGGCAGCGATCGCCTCCGCTGCCGCCGCGGCGTTGCTCGCATAATTCACTGCAACGATGGCACCCGAGGCCGCCAGGCGCATCGCCATTCCGAGCCCCAGGTTTCGCGTTCCGCCGGTCACCAGAGCCGTCTTGCCTTGCAAACACTTCGTCACTGCGTTTCCTCCCAAAACTCGCGGCGCGCGACAGAGGGCCGGCTCGCGCCCCTCGGCCCCGCAACATATATTTAGTGGCTTCGCTCATGCAAGGTGAAACATATGTTTCCCACCGGCAACGGGCGGAAACATCCATGGTGGACTACTGCGCGCGGCTGGTCCGCACGACGATCTTCCCGACCTGCGCGTTGCCTTCGAGATAGCGATAGGCTTCGACGATTTCCTCGAGAGCGAAGACCCGATCGATGACCGGTTTCAACCTTCCGGTTCCCAACCCGTAGTAGACGAATTCCAACGCGCGGAACCGGTTGCTCGAGTCAGCCATGAATTCATTCATGGCATAGCCTCGAATCGTCAATCCCTTGAGCATGGCGGGCGGCAGCGGCACCTGGCTCACGGCGCCGGCGAGCGCGCCATAAATGATGATGCAGCCTCCGGTCCTGGCCGCCTCGATCAGGCCGGCGACGGTATTGCCCGCCACGGCGTCGAATATGACGCGCGCGCCCATTCCTTCGGTATGTTGCCGCACGCGATCGACGAGGTCCTCCTCGTCGCTGACGACTACATGACGTGCGCCGTGGCGCAGCAATGCCGCAACCTTACCGCGACCTCGCGTGACTGCGATGGGCACGGCTCCCAGCAAATTGGCGATCTCGATCGCCGCCAACCCAACGGACGAAGAGGCCGCCGTGATGACGACCGGCTCGTCGCGCTGAAGATCGGCGACGCCGACGATCGCGTAAGCCGTCAGATATTGCATCCACGCTGCAGCGGCATCTTCCAGCGACAGATCCGTCGGTTGCTTTATCAGCATATTCGCCGGATACAGCACGGAGTCCGCGCATACGCCGTATTCCTCCATCGACAGCCCCGGCAGGACCGCGACCTTGTCTCCGATCTTGAAGCCGTCCACATCCGGGCCCAGGGCCTCGATGAGGCCCGCAGCTTCGTAGCCGATCTTGCTCGGCAAATTCGGCGTTCCCATGAGGCCGCCGCGAAACATCGATTCCGCGCGATTCAAGCCGATTGCGGCCACGGCAATGCGCACCTCCCCGGATTTCGGCTCCTCGATTGCAAGTTGCTCGATTCGGAGGACCTCAGGCCCTCCGACTTGGTGGAATCTGACTACTCGCGACATTGAACTACTCCTGGGTCAGTTCGCTTGAAACATGCGTTTCACGCCGCGCCGACTAAGATTGATTGAGTTCGGGCGTTTCCGCACGTGACTGTATATTTCTATGCACGCATTGACGCAGATTTTGCGCCGTGTCTCAATCATTGAAACCGGGGAGGAATGTATGCACAGCACTGACGTCGTTGAAATAATCAATGTCATCAACTTATACCCGGTCGCGGTCGATGCGCTGCGCTGGGATCTGTTCGACCGGATCTTCACGGACGATGTGCATACCGAGTTCGGCGGTCCGGCCCAGTGGAACGATCTGAGTTCGCTGAAAAGGGATTTCGCGCTGGTCCATCGCCCCTTCGAGGCAACACAACATGTCACGACCAATCATCAGGTCGTCGTGAAAGGCGACAGGGCCAATTGCCTCAGCTACGTACACGGGCGCTTCATACGTCACGTTGCAGAGGGCGGGAACATGTTCGAGTCGGCGGGATGGTATGACGATTCCTTGGTGCGGATTCCTGACGGGTGGCGAATCCAGTCTCGTTCGTGCCGTACCATCTGGTCCGGCGGTAATCCGCTGGTTTTGCAGACAATGCCCGGCGTCACGGGCGAACAGAAGCTCGACTCGCTCAGCCGCGAAGCCGCGGCGGGCAGGATCAACTACCTCAACGCCATTGGAGGCCCTTGACGCTCAGGAGCGCATCTCAACCGCCCTCGCCGGCAGCGCCTCAATGTCGACGCAGGTGCGTGATGGCAAGGAAGGCGCGGACCCTCTCTCCCAGCAATTCATAAATCACGGTATTAGAGTGGAGCAGTGCTTGCGGGCTCGGAAAATACTCCTCGATCGTATGATCGCGCGCGGATAGAATTCCCATGGGCGCCGGTACCACTTGTATCCCTGTGGAGATGAATTCTTGCGCAGCCCTGTCCATGTGGGTGGCGTGCGTGACCAGCAAAATGCGCCCGATGCCGTCCATTTCCAGAAGGCGCGCGGAGTTGCGGGCGTTCTGGAAAGTGTCGCCGGCTTGGTTATCGACCCAGCGCACTTGAGTATCGAAATTACGTCGCAGCGTCTCTTGCATCGCGCCGGCTTCGATCGGCGCTCCGCTGATGAGAATAGGCAATCCCGTCCTGCGCGCGACGTACGCACCGTAGCTCAGTCGCTCGAGCAAGATCGGTTCCGCTGCGGGTCCCCCGTACTCCGGCGCGCGCGCGACTTGTCCGCCGCCGCCCAAAATGACGATTGCTTGCGCCCCCGTGGCTCGACTCAAATCGAGTGGCGGGTAGCGCTCGACCAGCCCCGCAAGTGCATCGGCGATGACAGGTGTCGACAGCAGCCACAGCGAAGCAAGCGCCGTAAACAAAAGCACACGTGCCAGCACGGGAAGCCGCTTGAGCAGCGCGAAACCGGACAGGCCCAGGAGCAATGGTCCGGCAGGCGGCAGTATGAGATTTCTCAGCAGAGTCTTCAGCAGGATTAACGACAATGGCTGCTTGCCGGGCCGCGCAGGGATGCTGGCGCTATTTTGCGAGACGATGCGGCAGCAATCGGTCGTATTCGCGTTTGACAACGGCGTAACACTCGCAGGTTCGGGCCTCCAGACCTTCGCGATCGAGGATCGTGATGTGTCCTCTGGAGTATCTGATGAGGCCTGCTCTTTGCAGCTTGAGCGCCCCTTCGGTCACTCCCTCCCTGCGAACGCCCAACATGTTCGCAATCAGCTCCTGGGTCATCACCAGTTCGGCGCCTTGCAGGCGATCCAGACTCAGCAGAAGCCATCGACAGAGTTGTTGATCGAGCGAGTGGTGCCGGTTACATACCGCTGTCTGGGCCATTTGGGTTATGAGCGCCTGCGTATAGCGAAGAAGCAGATGTAGAACGGGCCCCGCTCTGTCGAACTCGAGTTTCATTAGTGGCGCCTTCAATCGGCATCCCAAGCCCGCGCTTTGAACGACCGCTCGACTAGGCGTCGATTCTCCGCCCATGAAAAGGGAGATCCCCACGATGCCTTCATTGCCGACGACGGCTATCTCACCGGATGCGCCGTTCTCCATGACGTACAGGAGTGAAACGATTGATGTGATCGGAAAATAGACGTAGCCCAGCGCGACACCCGATTCGTACAGCACCTGGCCGAGCGGCATCTCGACGCGTTCGAGCAAGGGTGCCCAGCGCTTCCATTCTTCAGGCGGCAAAGACCCTAAGAGATGATTCCTTTTCAGATCGGCGTATCGCGGCATGGGCTGGCTTCAAAGGGACAGCGTAACCGAATCCATGGTGTCGGTATGTTCGCTAACGCACACAGCATACCACGGGCGCCGAGGAGACTCGGCACCCTTTGTCGTCTCTGCGCGAAACGATGAGGTGTCCCGCGATGCAACCGCACTGCCGCCGATCGATTCTCTCGATCGATTCTATCGATCGATTCTGTCGATCTTGGATCCGTCCAGGGACAGGTCGCCCAGCAGCCCCTTCTCGGCGAACACGAAGCCTATGATCGGCTTTTTGAGGGTGTCCGTGTCGTAGTTGGCACCGCCGCCTTTGGAGATCAGCGCAACGCCCGTGTCGGCGCCGACAGACCAGCCGTTGCTCGTGGTGAATTGATTCAAAGACTCTTGGTTCGTAAAGACGATGACTTCGCTGCGTTTCGCTGCCCCCAGGGTCAATCCGATGCTCGCCGAGGAGACACTGTAGTAGCCGACAGTTTTGCCGTTGACTCGAAGGGCTCCTTCTCCGTACTCACCCGCGATACCGGCGCCGCCCTTGGTGACGCGCGGAAACACCAGGAAACCTGCCGCGGAGTGGCGCAGCGCTCGATTGTTGGGATTCAAGGCGTCGAACGCCTTTATGGTTTCGTGGACGCTGACGTCCAGCTCAGGCTTCGTGTCGGCGAGGGAGGCAGTTGTGCCCAATGCGGACAAGGTTAGGCCCACCAATGCGGCGGCGGATAAGGACTTTTTCATAATTTCAATCTCTGTGTGTTGGCATTCGCAGCCTGGACGAAACGGCGAGCGCCGTCTGTTGGTTACCGCACATGCGGCGGAAAGGTGGAATTCAATGCCCTCCCGCACTGCCGCGAAGCCCGCAGTGCATTAAATGATCTTCAATCGGCGGAAAACCGGCACTTTCAAGAGATCCAGAGCCAGGGCAAAAATAGCGGCGGCGATCAGAGTTCCGATGACCAACGGTATCGGTAGTGCGTGTATGGCGATGCCGGCGACCGCGAGCAGGGTCGCTGCTGCGATATCTGCGCCCGAGGCGATCATCACCCATTTCCCCGGCTTCGAAGACCACAGATGCCGGCGCTCTCGATTGTTATACGTTGTTGCTTGATTTCCAAAGACGATGAGGACAAAAGCCAGCGATTGAAGCGACGCCAGGCCGAGATGCAGATAGAAGTCGCCGAAGGCGAACCCGGCGCCGCAAAACAGCAATTCTCCGCCGCCCATCATCAGGCCCGCGAATGTGAGACTACGAATCTTCCACGCATTGGGAAGCGGCGACGGCCGTACGCGATCGGTGGTCAAGGACATACCGAGGAAATCGCCGATGGTCATGACCATCACCATCAGAAGCGGCGTCAATATGGCGTGACCCGTCATGATCAGGCCTATCCCCAGGAAAAGCACTTGAGCCGTCTTTTTGGTGATCGAATTGAGGGTGTAGGTCAGAATACGCTGAAAGATCAACCGACCCTCTTTCACGGTCGCCACGATGCCCGTGAGGCCCGGCGTCGTCAACACGATGCCCGCCGCCGCTTTCGCGATATCCGTGGCGCTCGATACCGCGATGCCGAGATGCGCCTGACGAAGTGCCGGCGCATCGTTGGCCCCGTCTCCGCACATGCCGACTACATGCTTCTCGTCTTGAAAGGCCTTGACGATCTTGAATTTGTCCTCGGGCATGATGCCTGCGAAGACCGCGAACTGCTGCGGCGCCACATCTCCCAATGCGGCACCCGCCGGGCAAACCGGGCCATCGAGGCCGATTTCGTGCGCGACGATGGAGGCGGTTGCCGGAGTGTCTCCCGTCACCATCACGGTCCGAACTCCCAGCTCGACGAGTTCGCGTATCAGTGCGGCAGAGTCCGGGCGAGGTGGATCGCTCAGCGCGATGAGACCAGCAAGCTTCAATGTGGTGGGTGCGCCCACCGCAACCGCCAAGACCCGAAAGCCCTTGGCCTCCAGCGACTGGGCCGCTGCATCGGCGCCTGGGAAGCTTGGGGCCAGTAGTGAGACAGCGGGGAAAGCTCCCTTTACGACGCGCTGCGTTACACCTTCGAGCAAGAAGGTGGCCTCGGATCGCTTCGTGGCAGGGTCGAACGGCAAGAATGACATTTGCTTCACCGCGGCGCCTGGATTCAGCTTCGCGGAGCGGTCTCGAATCGCTTTATCGACCGGATCTTGACCGCCCTCAGAGCTTGCAATAGCGGCCAGCGCCAGAACATGCGCGTCGGTAAATCCTTCGAAAGGAAAAATTGTCGTGACGTCCAATTGGTTGAGGGTCAAGGTTCCCGTTTTATCCGCACACAAGACATCCATGGACGCCGCCTCATCGACAGCGGAAAGACGTGTGGGTAATACGCCCACCTTGGCGAGCGCGCGGGCACCGAGGGCGGCCGCCAATGTGAATGTCGCCGGGAGCGCCACCGGAATGGACGCCAAGACCGCCGTCAGCACCAGGGAAATCACTTCGCTTGACGGCATGTTGGTCCAGGTTGCATAGACCAGCATGAATGAGATGAGTACTCCGTTACACGCAGCAAGATTTCGAACCACCCGAAAAACGGCCGATTGCTGTGAACTGACAACGTGGGCATTTTTGATCAGCTCGGCGGTGCGGCCGAACTTCGTTTTCCGTCCGGTTGCCATGACCTGCGCGGTGGCTTCTCCGCGCCGTATCAGGGCTCCCGCATAGGTGTGCTGCCCTGCACCGGCATCAATGGGTACCGATTCGCCCGTCAGCATGGATTGGTCGAGTAGAACGTCCCCGCCCGAAATGCGCACATCCGCGGCCACCACACCGCCCAAAGAAAGCTTTATCACATCCCCCGGCACGAGTTGCGCCGCCGGTATTGTCGTCCACACACGATCCCGACGTACCGAGGCCGTGAGCGATAGGCGCGATTTCAGAGCGGCAAGCGTCGCCTGAGCACGGCTTTCCTGAAAGAAACCGATAACCGCATTGAAGATCAACAGCGCCAGGATCACCGCCGCCTCGAAATATTTTCCGAGCACCAGCTCCAGCAGCATGGTCGCTTCGAGCAACCATGGTACAGGGGCGGAAAATTTCTCGAGAATGCGCCTGAACGGCCGCACATCGGCATCCGCGATCGAATTAGGCCCATATATCGACAGGCGTGCGCGCGCCTCCGCGCTGCTTAGACCTTCATCGGCGATGCTCGCATTCATGGCAACCGAGAAGAACGGTCGGCGGTGTCACTGGCTCGCATTTCCACGCAGCAATCTCCCGCATGTCCCGACCGTACTCAACCCACCATAGACGCCGCTCGCGCGCGGGTCTGTGCGTTAACGTACGTCCTGTCCGAGTGTTACGCGTACTTCATGCGTGCGTCCGTCGTCGACCAGTACGATGTGAGCTTCACCGGCTGGAAGTATCTTGCCGTCCAATTCGATCTGAGCGACGCCGCGGCTCACACGATGCGGGTTCTCGATCAGAATCTCGTAGCGTGCAGAGGCGTGCTTGAAGAAGATTTCGAAGCGCGGCCAGTCCACGGGAATGCATGGTGTCAGCAGCAGTTTGCCTGCGCGTACTCGAAATCCCAGAATCCACTCGAGGCCGGCTCGGTACATCCAACTGGCCGAACCCGTGTACCAGGTCCAGCCGCCGCGACCCGAGTGCGGCGCTACGGAGTAGACGTCCGCGGCCACGACATAGGGCTCGACCTTGTAGCGCTGCACGTCGGCACGGCTGGCCGTGTGGTTGATCGGATTGAGGAACGAGAAGAGATTCGCGGCCTGGGTGCCGTTCCCGAGGATGGCCTGCGCAATCACGGTCCAAGTGGCGGCGTGCGTGTATTGGCCACCGTTTTCCCGGATACCCGGCGGATACCCCTTGATGTAACCCGGATCGTGCGCGATGTGATCGAACGGCGGCGTGAAGAGCAAGATGAGACCCGCGTCATGCTGAACGAGTTGGCTGTCCACGTTGACCATGGCGCGTGCCGCGCGATCGCGGTCGGCGGCTCCGGAAATCACACTCCAAGACTGTGCGATGGAGTCGATGCGGCATTCGGCGCTCGAGGCCGATCCCAGCGGCGTTCCGTCATCGAAGTATCCCCGCCTATACCAGTCGCCGTCCCAGGCCTGCTCCAGCGCTTCACGTAGTCCGGCAGCGTGCGCCAGCCATCTGCTTGCGCGGTCATGTTCGCCGCGCGCCGCAGCCACGGGCGCGAACGACACCAGCGTTGCTTGCAGAAACCATCCGAGCCAGACGCTCTCGCCCCTGCCCTTCTCGCCCACACGGTTCATCCCGTCGTTCCAGTCACCGGTTCCGAACAACGGCAGGCCGTGCTCCCCGACTTGCAACCCATGATCCAGTGCTCGTGCGCAATGTTCGAACAGCGTCGCGGTCTCGTCGGAGATCCCGGGCATGAAGAATGCGTCGTGCTCCTCGGGCTGCAGCAGGCGGCCTTCGAGGAACGGAATCTTTTCGTCGAGTACGGCCTCGTCACCCGTTGTTTCGATGTATTGAAGGGCGCAATAGGCGAGCCAGACCACATCATCGCTGATGCGAGTGCGAACACCCTGGCCGGTCGAGCCGCCGGAAATCGGAGGCAACCACCAATGCTGCAGATCTCCCTCGATGAATTGCCGCCCGCCGGCCCGCAGCAAATGCTCCCTCGTAAGGTCGGGCCGCACGACGGCAAGCGCCATTCCGTCCTGCAGCTGATCGCGAAAGCCGTATGCGCCGCTGGCCTGATAAAAGGCGGTTCGCGCCCAGATGCGGCAGGCAAGCGCCTGATAGAGCATCCAGCGATTGAGGATGATATCCATGGACCGATCGGGCGTTTTCACCTGAACAGCCCCGAGCACGTGCTCCCAATGCTCGATCACCTCTCGAAAGACCGCGTCGAGATCGGCATTGCGGTATTTGACGAGCAGCGACTGCGCGCCCGATGCGTTGTCGGCTTCACCCAGGAAGAAAACGACCTTCATCGTCTGCCCGGGCTCCAGCAAAATGAATGTTCGCAGAGCGCAGCAGGGATCGAGGCCGGCGCCGACGCGCCCCGACAGGGGTAGCTGCCTGGTCAGGGCAACGGGCATTTCGAGCGTGCCATGGCGGCCCAAGAATTCGCCCCGGTCCGCGGTCCACTGCGTTTGCTGTCCGCAGAGGTCCGCGAAAGCGACCCGAGAGCCGAAGGCGGCGTCCCACGGATTGCGAGCGAACAGGGCGCCGGTATCTGGATCGAGCTCCGTCATGACGAATGGCGCCGATGCCCCCCGCGCGGTGCCAAGCACCCATTCGGCATAGGCGGTGATCGAGAGTCGCCGCGGTCGCTGCGATGTGTTGCGGATCCTCAGGCGGGAGATCTTGATCGGGTCGCCCATCGGCACGTACATGAGCAGATCGAGCTCGATGCCGCGTGCGGTGTGCTCGAATCGGCTGTATCCCTGTCCATGCCGCGCTACGTAGGTCGCGGCCGGGTCGCGGATTGGCGCCGCCGTCGGCCCCCACACATCGCCTGTTTCCTCATCGCACAGATACAACACCTCGCCGGGACGATCCGCGACCGGATCATTCGACCACGGAGTGATCTGATGCTCCCGGCTGTTGAGAGACCAAGTGAAGCCGCTGCCGTCGGCGGCAACTTGAAATCCAAAGCGTGGATTGGCGATGACATTGATCCAGGGCGCGGGTGTCGACTGTCCCGGGCCGAGATGAGTCACGTACTCGCGCCCTTGTGCGTCAAAGCCTCCCAAGCCATTGAAGAATTCGAGGTCATGCGCACCGGGAACGCCCGCCGTCAACTCGGTCTTCGGCATGCGTCTCATCGGCTGCGGGGCAGGCACGGCAGGCTTGCGCACGCGATCGAGCTGATCGGCGAGGTTACCGCGCCGCGCAACCAACACGGCTCGCGCCACGGCCGAGAGCAGTGTACGCGTCTGTTCGGAAATGAGGTCGGCACGAAGCACGAACACGGAGCCACGGACCACGTGCGCGGCTGGTTGAGGCCGCGACTGGCTCATGCGCACCTGGGTTTCCAGCGCGTTTTGCAGATCCTGGACGTACGACGCCGCACGTTCGTTCAGGATCACCAGATCCACCGCGAGGCCCTTCATCCGCCAGTATTCATGCGCCTGCAGCAATTGGCGAGCAATGGCAATGTCTTCGACGTCATCGATTCGCAGGAGCAGAATCGGAACATCGCCTGAGATTCTCTGGGCCCACAACCCCGCCGGGGGACCGCTGCCGCCACGTATTGTGTTCGATGGCGGCCGCATGGACGCGTTCGCATAGAGCAGATGGCCTGCAAGGCGCTGATACAGGCCTGCCTCCGCCGAGTCGATGCCAAGATGACGCAACTCCACCTGCGCCTGGGTCCAGGCAAGTGTGGCCGCACGCACGAATGAGTTGGCTTCGCGGTGCTTGTCGAGCAGGTCGAGGACGCCTTCGCGCGATGACGCGACGCCGGTCCAGAACGCAATGCGCGCGGTCGTGCCGGCGGGAATCTTCAGTCGATAGCGGAGCGCGAACACGGGATCCAGGACCGTACCCACTGTGTTGGACAAGCGCCGCCCGTCCATCACTGCAAGCGGCGATCTGCTTTCCCGCCCACGACCCAGAAAACGCGCCCGGTCCGTTTCGATTTCCGGCTCGCCCGACACGGTGCCTTCGACGACCGCATGTTGAGCCGCCCAGATGTCGGGCTCAGCGGGCGTGCGCTTGCGGCGCGTGGCAACCAAAGTGTCTCCCTTGGCGACATGCTCCGTTTGCACGAAAAGCTTCAGGAAGGTCTGATGGGCCGCATCGGCGGCCGGCGCGGCAAGCACGAGTTCCGAATACGACGTGACCTCGATCTCCCGGTCCCGATGACCCTTGTTGGTGATCGACAGGCGCCTTACTTCGGCGTCGTCCTCGGGCGACACGACGACCTCGAGGGTTGTCGTGATTGCAGCGTCGGTGCGAATGAATTCCGCGCGATCCTCGGTAAAGGTGACCTGATAGGTGTCGGGCTCGACGCCGCTCGGCTGATAGCCCGCCGACCATACGGCGCCGCTCTCGACATCTCTCAAGTAGATGTAGCTTCCCGTGTCGTCACGCGTGGCGTCTTCCCGCCAGCGTGTTACGCCAATATCGCGCCAGCGGCTGTAGCCAGACCCGGCGCTCGTGAGCATCACCGAATAGCGTCCATTCGAGAGCAGATGAGTTTGCGGCACGGCATCGTGAGCGCTGTGCAAGCGGCGGACTTCGGAGAGCCGGGCCTCGGCGAGCAGCGGGGCCGCTTTCATCACCTCCACCCTCTGATGAACTGCCGAGACATCGCGCGGTGCGCGCTCCTGCAACAGCAATTCCGTCGCCTGAATCCCGGGCTCCGCGTGAAATCGTCCGCGCATCCTGCCGTCGAGCAGGACGTTCGCAATCGCCACGATCGTCATGCCCTGATGATGTGCCATGTAGGCCCGCACGATGGCGACCTGGGCGCCGTCCGGAAGCCGCGAGCGCGTGTAATCGAGCGCCTCGTGAAAGCCGTATCGCCCGCGCGCGCCAATGGCGGTGAGCCGCTCGAAATTGCGCATCGCACCTTCCGGATCGACCATTGCCGCCAGCGCCGTGGCGTAAGGCGCTACGACGGCGTTTTCACGCAGGCCGCGTTTGAGTCCCAGGCCGGGCACACCGAAGTTTGAATACTGATAGGTAAACTCGAGGTCGCGCGCATTGTAGGCGGACTCGGAGATGCCCCAAGGAATACCAAGCTCGGCACCATAGGCAATTTGCCGCTGCACGATCAAGCGGCTGGTCTGCTCCAGCAAACTTCCGGCCGGCGCGCGCATGACGAGCGATGGCATGAGGTATTCGAACATCGAGCCTGACCAGGAGATGAGCGCGGCCCCGTTCCCGACGGGTGTGACTGGCCGCCCGAGGCGGAACCAGTGGCGGGCCGGAATGTCGTTCATCGCGATCGCGATGAAGCTCGCGAGGCGTGCCTCGGAGGCGAGCAGGTCGTAGCAGTTGGAGTCGAGCGTACCGTCGAGAGTGCACCCGATCGAGAGCAGCCGGCGCTGCTGATCGAACAGAAAGTCGAAAGGCATGCCTTCCGCCATCCCCCGCGCCGTCGCTTCAATCGCTGCCAGTCGCTCATTCAGGGCATGAGCCGAACGCCCCGTATGCAAAAAATCCTGGCGCCAGCTTTCCATGGTCCGCAGCGTAGCTTCGCTCCAGAAGAGCAGATCGCCGCTCGCATCGTTGCCCCATTCCCCGGCCAGCGTTCGCACGATGTCGGCCAGTGTCGCAGCAAGGGGCGTGAGCACGGCCAATCGAGTCTCAATGTCGGAGTCCGCGCCCTCGGCTTCCTCCAGCGCCGCAGCAAGAGTCGCGATGGCCTCATCAATCTGGTCTCGCGAAGTGGCATGCATCCTTCGATCGTCAGGCAGCGCTTGCCGGGCCTCGCGCGCGAGATTCAGAGCATCGAGGACGCCGGCAAAGGACTGACCGTGCGCGGGCGGCAGATCGATCCAGCCGCGGCAGGCATTCGCGAGTGCGATCAGATGGCCCGCAAGATTGCCGCTGTCGACGGTCGAAACATATCTCGGGTCCAGAGGCCGCAGATCGCGCGTGTCATACCAATTGTAAAAATGGCCACGAAACTTCTCGAGACGGTTCATGGTCGCGAGCGTCGCCTCCACACGCTCGACGAGGTCGAGGGTTCCCAACCAGCCGAAGTCGCCGGCGCTGACTGCGGATAGCAGGTAGAGGCCCATGTTGGTCGGAGAGGTTCGGTGGGCCACCACGGCCCGGGGGTCCTCTTGGAAGTTGTCCGGCGGCAACATTCGATCGTCCGCCGTCACGAAGGTTTCGAAGTAGCGCCACGTGCGACGTGCAACCAATCTCAAGGCACTCGCATCCGATTGCGACAGGGTGAGACGGTTCGCCGCCAGCGGTGAGACGCTGATCCAGACTGCGACGGCAGGGGACAGCGCCCAAAGAATCAAGAAGGGTGCCGAAAGCCAACCGTTCTCGGTCTGGAAGTGAGCGACGAGAATGGCGCCGACTGCGGCAAGCGCAACGGCGCCCGCCATGCGGCGATAGGCGCTCGGCAACGTGAGACGGGAACTCGAGTTAGCCTGCGCCGCGGTCATCCATTGGAGCAAATTCTTTTGACTCACGAGACGGAACAGCGTCCTGCCGATCGCATCCATCATCAACGTGGCCTGGTGTGCCAGGAAGGTGATCAGCAAGGCCGTCTGCGTCACGGCGAGCCAGGCGTCCTTACGCAGCGCGCGCAGATGGCTGCGAACCGTTATGCCGGCACGGCTCGGTAAGATCGCGGCGAAAATGGGCAGCAGCGCGGGCATCGCAATCGTCGCGATGATGAAGCCGCTCCACAGCAGAGCGGAGTTGATCGGAAGCAACCACCCCACCAGCAATGCGATGACACTGGCGGGCGCCGACAGCGTGCGCCGGAGGTTGTCCAACATTTTCCATAGGGCGATGAGCGGCAGCTTGCCGCTGCCGCGATTGTCGCCCGCCGCATCGCCCCGGCCCATCATCCACGGCAGCAGTTGCCAATCACCGCGAGCCCAGCGGTGTTGACGGGCGGCAGCCACATCGTAGCGCGATGGGAATTCCTCGACGACTTCGATGTCTGTAACCAGGCCGGCTCGCGCAAAGGTGCCCTCGAAGAGGTCGTGGCTCAGCAGAGTCCCCTCGGGCACGCGATCGGCCAAGGCTGCCTCGAAGGCATCGACATCATAAATACCTTTACCGGCGTAGGATCCCGAGCCGAACAAGTCCTGGTACACGTCGGAGACTGCGGCCGCGTAGGGATCGATTCCGCTCGCACTGGAGAAGACACGTTGAAACAGGGAACCTTCGCGCCCCATTGGCAGCGACGGCGACACCCGTGGCTGCAGCACCGCGTAGCCCTCGAGAACCCGGCCGGTCGCCGCATCGAACCGCGGCAGGTTCAACGGGTGGGCCATTTTGCCGACCAAGCGCCGCGCCGTGTCTCGCGGCAACCGGGTATCCGCATCCAGAGTGATGACATAGCGGATATCGGCTGGGATGGCAGGAGGGAGGCCGCCGATGGCCGCAAAGGTCGTGTCCGGTGCGCCGCGCAGCAAGCGGTTCAACTCATGGAGTTTGCCGCGCTTGCGCTCCCATCCCATCCATAACTTCTGCCCCTCGCTCCAGACCCGCCGCCGATGCAGCAACACGAATCGCTCGCCTGCCGGAGCCGGCCCATGCAGATGATTCAGGCGCGCAATGCCTTTTGCGGCGATCTCGAGCAGCGCTGCGTCCTCAATAGTGTGCTCGGACGACGCATCGATCCAGTCGGAGAGCAATGCGAAGTACAGCTCGACTTCCGGGGAAGCGAGGTAGTGGATTTCCAGACGCTCGATATGTTCTTCGATGGCCGCGCGTGTCGTCAGAAGTGCCGGTACCACGATCAAGGTACGCAGATGCGACGGGATGCCTTCCCGAAGTTCGAGACCGGGGAGAATCGTCGCGCCCAGCCCTCTCGTGACGCTGCGGTTCACGAGAGCGATTGCCGCGTCGATGGATGGCACCATGCCGACAAAGGCCAGCAAGGCGAGAAGGGATCCGCTCACGCCCCACGAGTGCACCTCGATCAAGGGCAGCAAAAGAACGCCGCCGGCGATCACGAAGATGGCAAAAATGTAGTCGCGGGCCTCGCGGATCTTGAAGCGGCCGAAGGAACTCCATCGAGGCACTCGATAGCCGACGCTGGCTTCGAAGATGCGCCGACCCGCGCCGATCAGGTGGTAGCCAGGATCAGCCCTGCGATCGACGATGCCTGCGCTGCCGGTCGCGCCATGCGTGCCACCAGAAGACAGGGCGGCGCGCGCAATGGCGAGTTCGGTCTGCTTCGAGCCGCGCGCCAGCTGCTCTATCGCACGGCGGTAAAGATCGCGGCTGGCGAAATCCATGGCCGCGAAATTGCTCTCGGCGCGCAACAGTTCGTCGACCAGACTGACGCTCTCGAAAAACTCCGGCCAGTCCAGATCCGAGAGCAGCCTCATGCTCGTGATGATGTTGCGTACGGTTACGTTCGATGCGCCCTGGCGTTGATGCTCTTCATGGACGATCTCGTCAGCTGTCGTTCCTTGCGAGGTCAGACGCTCGTCCAACCATCGCCGTGCCGGTGTTACCGTGGGATCCTGATCGCGCAGCCGCATGACCAACTGCACCGCAAAGGCTGGAGACAAAGCGGCGCCGGGCGCATCGAGGTAGGCCAATGCATCCGACTCTGGCGCGTATCCGTTGAGACCCAACAGCCGGTCGGTCACATTGTCCGCGTCCTCGCGTGCCGCGCGGCCGCTGACGATGCGGACGGCGGCGCGCCGCAGATTCTCGACCAGCACGATGCGAAGCGTGATGGCGACTGCCCAAAGCTCCCCGATGGTCAGCGGCTGAACGCGTTGATATGCACGGACGAACAGGCGAAGCGAATCGGGGTCGACTCTGCTGTCGCTATGGGCGATGAACGCCCAGGCCAATCCGAAGACGCGGGGATAGCCTGCCAGCGGACCGTCCGCGAGCTTGGGCAATTGACGATAGAAACCAGGCGGCAGATCCTCGCGAATCTCGCGGATCTGTTCTTCGACGATGTGGTAATTGTCCAGCAGCCATTCGGCGGCCGGCGTGATGGGCTGGCCTGCGCCGACCGCCGCCCCGATCGCGCGGTATGCGGCGAGCAGAACCGACTCGTTGTCTTTCAACCGTCCGTCGAGGGTGCGGCGTGCCGAGCGCCGCTGCGTCACGCCTTGGGCGGCCGCGAGACTCGCTGCATGCTGCTCGAGCCGTTCGCTGCTGAAGAGCTCGGCGCGGAGGATCTCGTCGTTGTCCCAAGGCGAGACTCGCGACCCGTGTACTGGCATCGCTACCGCTCCATCTTGGGTTGACTACATCGATTCGGCCAGCCCCTTGCGGCGCCGCGCAATCGTTGGCCAGCGAGCCAGATACACGCAGCCTAAGGGTAGCTTATCCCATTAGGACATAGTTGTGCGGCCGAGTGTGCGATTTCGTCGCCGACAGGCTTGCTCTCGAAAACAAGCGCGCCTGTCACTCCCATCGATTGATCGTGCGCGTATCATGCGTGGCGTAATGCCGGGGTCAGGAGGGCAACATGATGGACGAAATGCGATTGCGAGAGGAATTCGACACCGGTCTGAAGAAGATCAGGCACGAAATCAAAAGCCGTTTGGTGCCCCACGGTCTTTTTGGAACCGTTGCGGATATTGACCTTGGCCAGACGGGTCAGATTCCGGATGGCTCCAGAATCGAAATAGCGGTAAAGGGGAAAATCGTCTCGAGGTCGTTCGACCGCCAGCTGATCGAAGGCTGTTGTCTCAGGGTGCGCGGCGAAGTTCTGGTGGCCATCATCGCCATGGTTGACGAAGTGGCCAATTGACAATTGACCTGGTGGGTTACCCGTAGCGCGGATGTGGGTTACCAGTAGTGCGGATACGGGGTTTTGCGGACCGCGTTGTTGTACAGCCAGCCGATCAACACCAGTATCAGTGCGCCGGCGACGACCGGGAAGAGCAGAAAGCCCCATCCCGAGTGACCCAGAAAAACGATGACGGGGTTCGATCCTGCGGGAGGATGAACCGTGCGGGTTGCCATCATGGCTGCGATCGAGCAGCCCACTGCCAGCGCCAAAACCCAAGGTTGCGGACCGAGCCAGTGCAACGACGCGAGTCCAATGATCGTGCAGATGACATGGCCGCCGATGACGTTCATCGGTTGCGCGAACGGCGCGTCCGGATAGCCGAACACCAGCACGCAGGAGGCTCCAAAGGATCCCAGCAACAGCATCACGTTGAGACTCCCGCTCAAGAGCGCGAGTGCGCCGATCGCCAAGAAGCCACCGAGCCCGCCCAACAGGATCGCGCGAACGCCCGGATGCGGGGGGCGCTTGCCGCCGGCACCGCGGCAGCGCTGAATGAAGTTGGTCAGGATTATCAGCCTTTGAATTTGGCGGCCTCTTCCGATCCTTTCGTCGCGTTGCCGGCGCTATAGGAATGCGCACCCGCGCCCGCGAGCTTGCCGCCCTGCACGATCAGATACTCGTTGCGAATCGGACGCTTCTCGAAATAGCACTCGAGGATCTCCCGGGTGCCTGCTGCATAGCGCGTCTGCGCCGACAAGCTGGTGCCCGAAATATGCGGCGTCATGCCGTGATGCGGCATGGTGCGCCAGGGATGATCTTTCGGCGGCGGCTGTGGGAACCAGACATCGCCCGCATAGCCGGCCAATTGACCGCTTTCCAACGCGGCCGCCACGTCCTCGGCGATACACAGCTTGCCGCGCGCAGTGTTGATCAGATAGGCGCCCCGCTTGAAGTTCTTCAGCGACTTCGCGTTGATCATGTGCTCCGTTTCCGGATGCAGCGGGCAATTCAACGTCACCACGTCGCACACCTTGGTCAAGCTCGCGAGATTGTCGTGGTGCGTGAGATTGAGTTCCTTTTCCACCGACTCCGGCAGGCGATGCCGGTCCAGGTAGTGCAGCTTCACATCGAAGGGCTTGAGCAAGCGCAGTGCTCGAAGGCCAATACGGCCGGCGGCAACCGTGCCCACCTGCATGCCTTCCAAATCATAAGAACGTTCCACGCAGTCGGCAATATTCCAGCCACCCTTGATCACCCAGTTGTACGAGGGGATGTAGTTGCGCACCAGTGCGAGGATCATCATCACAATGTGCTCCGCCACGCTGTTGCTGTTGCAATAGGTGACTTCGGCGACCGTCACGCCCTTATCCATGGCAGCCTGCAAGTCAGTGTGGTCGGAGCCGACGCCCGCTGTGACAACCATCTTCAGCTTCTTGGCTTTGGCGAATCGCTCGGCCGTCATATAGGCAGGCCAGAAAGGCTGAGAAATGACAATTTCGGCGTCGGGCAGCTCTTTGTCGAGGACGCTGTTGGCACCGTCCTTGCTCGAGGTGACAATCAACTGATGGCCATTGGACTCCAGGTACTTGCGCAGGCCGAGTTCGCCGGAGACGCTGCCCAGCAAGGTGCCGGGGGTGAAGTCGATGCCTTTTGGAGTCGGTAGGGTCTGGCCGTCCGGGTATTTCTCAATCTTGGGCAGTCCATCCCGCGGGTAGGATTTTGGGTAGCCGGTAATCGGATCGTCATAAAGAACACACACTACTTTTGCCATTGCCAACTCTCCTGTTCTTCAATGAGAGACAGCATGGGCAGAGCGTCGCGCCGAAGCAAATCAAAGATTTCGTTGAACTGATAGAAAATTTCAATCAGGTCGATCAGCGACGGATCGCATCAACTCGGATCGATTCTGCGCTCGATTTCAGCCGTCAGATCCAAGCCTTGGGCGAAATCAAGCAAGGCCCGCGGCAGCGGCGCCAGGGGCTCCCGGTCGGCGGCGACCAGGCCAAGCGTATGAAATGCTTCAGGTTCGACCAGCGGAATGCTGACCAGTCCGCGCTTCTGTTCGAACAGCAGCAGGAAGGTTTGCGGCACTACGGTGGACCATTGTCCAAAGAGCAAATGGCTCCACAGTGTAACCAAGGAATTCGTCTCCATGACGGCGTTAACTTGCGCGCCGGCGGCATGGAACTGCGCGTCGATGATGCGACGGTTCTGCATCGAGGGGGTCAGCAGGCACAGGGGGAGCGTGGCTGCCTTCGCCCAACCGATGGACTTGACTCCGGAGAAGCCGCTGGCCTCATGCGTGATCAGCACGTAACGCTCACGATACAGCGGAACCGTGCGGACCCGCGACAAGGGATCGTTATCCAGATAGGTCAGACCCACATCGATGGTAAAGTCATCCAGTTCGCGCTGGATGTCGATCGAAGTTTGCGAGGTGATCTGGAAACGAGTCTTCGAGTGGATCGCTCCGAAGGGTGCGGTCAACAGGGCCAATGCCGGCAGACTGACCGGGATCGCGCCGATGCGCAGTTGGCCCGCAAGGCCCTCCCGCAATTCACTCAACTCCTGAGTGAGGCCGCCGTAATCTGCGAGCACTCGGTGCGCCCACGCCAGCACGCGTTCACCTTCGGGTGTGAACCCCACGAATCGTTGACGCCGCTCGACGATCAGAACGCCCATACCTTCTTCGAGTTGCTTTATTCCCGCCGACAGGGTCGGCTGCGTGACATTGCAGGCCGCTGCCGCGCGCGCAAAATGCCGCTCGCGTGCGAGCGACACCAGGTACTCCAGGTATCGGACGATCATTCGCGATTCCAACAGGCCTCATCCAGCAGGCCCCAAGTGTGTTGACGCTAGCTTACTAGATACAGCGCCGGCGGGCGCCTCAGAACTGTTGGTTGATTTCGGCGAACACCCCTCGCCGCGGCCCATATTGGGGGGCAAATTCCCCGATGCCGGTCGCCTCGCGCAGCACATAGCGGCGGTCGAAGAGATTGATGGCGCTCAAGCGCAGCGTCAGCGGCTTCTGGTTATTCCAGGGGTTGAAGTCCCGGCCGAGCGCGGCGTTCCATTGTGCGTAGCCGGGCGAGTGCTGCTCGTTCGCAAATCCGGTGCGCAGCCCGCTGCCGTAGAGGCCGTCAATGCTCGCCAGCATGTGCTGCCAGCGATAGGCAGTCCCGGCCGATGCGGTGACGGTCTGAGCATCGGAGGCATAGGTGTCGGTGGTCGCGAGGTAGGCGAGTTCCACCGGGTCGCCGATGAGGTATTGGTTCGAGACCACGTCCTTGACCATCGTGATTTCGTGCGACACGTTCGCGTAGGCGCGAAACCCTCCCTGGTAATAGTTCACCTTTAATTCCGCTCCGCGGCTGAAGCCGTGCGCGTAATTGAACTGGTTCAGCACCACCGCTTGGCCGAACTGACCATCATCGAGCGTATCGGTGGAGCGCTTGTAATACGCATCGAGCCCCAACGCGAGACCGGGCAACAGCTTCTGGTCTACGCCGACATCGAAATACGTGGCCCGCTCGGGTCGAACCGGGTCATCGAGGGGAATCGCCGGCTGCTGCACGGTGTTTTGAAACAGCGCGAGGTTGTTCTGTGTCGCTTGCGCCTGCATGGGCGGCGTGAAATAGCGCGATACACCGGCATGCAGAGTCGTTTGCGCGACGGGTTTGTAGATGACGGCAATGCGAGGACTGACCTGATTGGCCGACACGAATTGGTTCATCTGGTCGAAGCGCACACCGGTGTTGAGGGTCAGATCCGGGCGCATCCGCCATTCGTCCTGGGCATAGACGCCTGCGATCCAGCCGACTTTGGAGGTGTAATCATTCAAGTTCAGGGGCGTGGGTAACGGGTTGCCAGCCGCGTCAAGCGGCAGTACAGCAGCGAGATCCTGCACCTGCGTCTTCTCGATACTGGCCGTCAATCCAGCGCGCAGCGTATGCGCATCGCTCACGCGGTCGACGGCGTCGAATTGCAGGCCGTTGAGCAGGCTTTTGCGCACGACGTTCGAAGCGACATCGTTGAAGGCCAAGTCGCCGTACACGTCGGGCACGAAATCGACGGTGGCGTAGCGGGTAAAGAGTGAGATCTGCGTGTCGAGGCCGTCATGGTGCGTCTGGAGCGCTACGACGCCGAAGAAAAAGCGGTCCTTCTCGTTCTCGTTGAGGCGGGTCGAGGACAAGGACGCCGGGCCAAAATCCCCCAGCGGCTCCTGACCCTCGACGTTCGGAATCTGGAAATGGCCGACGAAGGCCCCGGTCATGTAGGTTAGGCGGCTCGAATCCCCGAAGAGCGTGGATCCGTAGCCGAAGAGCTTCTCCTGCGTCGTGCGATCGTGGATCGGGTTCTCCATCGGAGTTGCGTTCTCGAGGCCCTGGTTGCTGAGCAAGTAACGGCCGGTCAAAAAGTACTGTGTCTCGCCCACGCCGCCGCCGTACTCCACGCTCGGGCTCACCGTTGCCCAGCTGCCGGCATAAAGGTCGAGGTTCCCGCCCGGATCGAATGCGCTCTTCGTGGTGATGTCGACGACGCCCGCCGTGCGCAGCCCGTACTGGGCGGGCAACGCACCGTCGAGCAAGTTGAGATTCCCGATAAAGCCGGTTTCGAGAACAGGACCCAAGGCCGAGACGCCGTCGGGGAGCTGGATGCCGTTGATTCGATACTGGACGTTCGCATACTCGTTGCGGACGTGAAAATCGGGATTGCTGATCGCCGAATCGTAGGAAATACCCGGAATCTGCAACAGCACTTTGTCGAGCGGCGTGTTCGTGCCTTGCGGCAGCGCTTGGAGCGCCTCCTTATCAATGGTGTACTGGGTGGCTCCCAATTTTGGCAGCAGATCCTGGTCGCGCGACTCATCGAACTCCTGGCTCTTTGCCGGCAGCTCCATCAGGCGCCGCGCCTTGACCACGATCGGATCGAGCGCGGCGTCCGCGGACCTGCTCTCGGGTGCTGGGCTGCCTGCTGGCAGCAACGACGCTGGCAGAAGTTCGGCCGCGCGAGCGGGTGGCAGCGCGACCAGAGCAAATTCCAGGATGCAAAAAGCAAAAACATCAACTTTTGCCATGGAAACGATTCATCCCTTTCGAGGCTGGCAGGGGCGAACCCTCAAGGGAGAGAGGTCTGGGCTGACATTGCACGTCGATATACGAATACTAATCTTCATGCAAATCATAACTATTCGCATTCGTGAGTCAAGCGTCCCACGAACCCGATGCCGCCAATTGGTCGTTGCGACGGTCCCTGCGTTGCGACGCTGCTTGGCTATGAATGCGCATTGCGCGGTCCGCAGCCGGTAGAATTGCTCTTCTGGACTACGCGCCCATGTCCCGGCTGGCATCGGGGTGCGCATCAGTCAATCGGCTAGAGCAGCAGGAAACGTGACAACAAACCGCCGAACTGAGGGCGACCTTGCAAGCACAGAAGAGCTTCATCGGATGCGAGAGATGTTTGCTCGGTCGCCGAGTTTTTCCGCCCTTCTTCAAGGGCCGGAGCATCGATTCGTATTGACCAACCCGGCCTATCATCAGCTCATTGGTCACCGTGACGTCATTGGGCTGACTGTTCGAGAGGCCGTTCCCGAGATGGAGGGTCAGGGTTTTTTCGAACTGCTCGACAACGTCTTCGCTACCGGAGAACCCTTTGTTGGAAAGGACGTAAAAATCGTTCTTCAACGCACGCCGGGTGGCAGCGAGGAAACTCGATACTTGGACTTCGTCTATCAACCCATCAAAGACGAATCTGGCAATGTCGCATCCATCTTTGTCGAAGGGTTGGATATCACCGAACGACGAGCAACCGAACAAGCGCTTCGCGAATTGAACGCCGACTTGGAGAGGCGCGTGATTGAACGTGCCCAGGCGCGCGGCCGAACATGGAATCTGAGCCCGGACTTGCTCGGGGCGCTGAATTCCAAAGGGTATTTCGAGACCTCGAACCCGGCGTGGCAGACGATACTGGGATGGTCGGAAGACGAGGTCGCGAGCATGTCGATCTTTGAATTGCTGCATCCGGAAGATGTGGAGCACACACGGGCGGGCTTCGAACTGACGCTCGTCGGTCAGCCCGCGATCCGCTTCGTCAATCGTTATCGATGCAAGGATGGGAGCTATCGCTTCATTTCGTGGATTGGCATCCAGGAAGACGCCTATGTGTACTGTACGGGCAGAGATATCACGGCCGAGCGCGAGGCGGAAATCGAGCTTGCGAAGGCACAGGACGCTCTGCGACAGGCTCAGAAAATGGAGGCAATCGGTCAGTTGACCGGCGGTATCGCTCACGACTTCAATAATCTCTTGACCGGAATTATCGGTTCGCTGGACCTTGTGCGCAGACGAATGGCAACCGATAGTGCCGCGGATATTCCGCGGCTGATGGACGCGGCATCGAGTTCCGCGCTGCGCGCCGCCGCGCTCACTCATCGGTTATTGACGTTCGGCCGCCGCCAAACGCTCGACATCAGGCCAAACGATGTCAACCGAATTGTCACGGGCATCGAGGAACTCTTGCAGCGAAGCTTGGGGGAACGCATCGATTTGGCCTGCAAGCTTGCGGGCGATCTATGGACGGCGTCTACAGATGCCAACCAGCTTGAAAGTGCGCTGTTGAATTTGGCCATCAATGCGCGGGATGCCATGCCGGATGGTGGTCATTTGACGATCGAAACGGTCAACGTCCAGTTGGACAAGACCTACACGTCGTTGCACGAGGATGTGCTGCCGGGTGAATACGTTACCGTCAGCGTTTCAGACACGGGCATCGGCATGCCCGCCGAGGTCCTTGATAAGGCGGTCGACCCTTTTTTCACGACGAAGCCTGTTGGCGAGGGAACCGGCCTCGGCCTTTCGGTGATATATGGATTCATCAAGCAAAGTCGCGGTCATCTGCGTATATATAGTGAGGTCGGCCAAGGCACGACCGTCAAGCTCTATCTTCCGAGGGCCCTACAGAACGCGGTCGAGTTGAAGCCTGTCGCGGTTGAAACCCCGAGGGGACGGGGCGAAACGATACTCGTAGTGGAAGATGACACCGCGGTGCGATCCATTATCAGCGATGTGCTCAAGGACCTCGGCTATAACGTTCTTACGGCCTCGGATGCGCGGTTTGCCATTCCCCTGCTGCAATCGAAGACGGCAATCGATCTCTTGGTCTCGGACGTTATTTTGCCGCACGTAAATGGCAGAAAACTCGCGGAGATCGCGCGCGCATCGCGCCCCGCATTAAAGATACTATTCGTCTCGGGGTATGCAGAGAACGCACTCGTCCGGGGCGAGTTTATCGATGAGGGCATGGATATGCTCACCAAACCCTTCGCATTGGACACCCTCGGTGCCAAGGTGCACGCGATGATCAATGGATAGTGCGACCGTCGCGGCCATCTGCTGGAACGCACTTCAATAAGTTGCCCGTACGCGGCGGCGCAAATACCTGATCTACTTCGAGCCCTCGCTCCAACATCCGGCGGCGGTAAGAAGAAAAATATAAATATCTTACATTTTATGCAATAGTGGAAAAATCTCATTACCCGTGAATCTCGTTTGCGGTTGCCCTCGTATAGGTAGGAAGAAATCCGGACTGCTGATACGAAAGGAACTGAAATGAGGTTTTCTATCGCCCAAGGCGCCGTCGCCGGCACCCTTTTGATGGGCATTGCTTGCTCTTCGGCTCGGGCTGATCAAGGTCTTGCGGCGAACACGGCCGATGTGGCCGGTTCCGCGGCGGGGGTACTGCAAGAAATTACGGTGACGGCCCAGCGCCTGGAACTCCTCGGGACCGCCGACACCGCCAGCGAGGGCATGGTCGATGACCAGGAGTTGCAGTTAGCGCCGCAGTACCGGCCCGGTCAGCTGCTCGAAACCGTGCCGGGGCTGATCGTCACCTTGCACAGCGGCGAGGGGAAGGCGAATCAGTACCTGATGCGCGGATATAACCTGGATCACGGTACGGATCTCGAGACCTACGTGGACGGGATGCCGGTCAACCAGCCAACGCATGCGCACGGTCAGGGGTACACCGATCTCAATTTCATGATCCCGGAACTTGCCGATCAACTCACCTACACCAAGGGTCCTTATTACGCCAATGTGGGTGATTTCGGCGCGGTTGGCTCGGTACGGGTGAGCCATCGGGATACGATCGAGGACCAAGTTTCCGCGACTGTCGGCACCCTGGGGTTTCAGCGCATCTTCAGCGCAGGCTCGGAGGCATTGGGCAACGGAAATGTCCTGGCCGCCCTGGAAGTGCAGCATTACGACGGCCCGTTCGTGACGCCGGATGACGCGCGCAAGGAGGACCTTGTTCTGCGCTACAGCGAAGGCGATGACAAGAACGGCCATTCAGTCACCGCCATGGTGTATCACCAGCTGTGGACCAACACTACCGACATTCCGCTCCGCGCTATATCTTCGGGACTGGTCCCGAATCGTTTCGGCACCCTCGATCCTACCGACGGCGGGCGCGCCTGGCGCTCGAGCCTGTCGTTCAATGATCACGCGACCATCGGCGATGGACAATTCATGGGCAGCGCATTCTTCATCGACAACCAATTGCATTTGTACAATGACTTCACGCAGTTCCTGACCGATCCCATTCACGGTGATCAGGAAGCCCAGATTGAGAATCGCCGCGCGCTCGGCGGCCAGGCGAGTTACACGCTACCCGTGCCGCTGGGCCCGATCCCCAATGTGGTTTCCGTCGGCCTCCTCACGCGCGACGACATCCTGCGCGTTGAACGCTTTCCCAGCGAGGGCATGGTGGTGCTGCCGGTGACGAGTGCACCACCGTCCTTTTCCAGTGACGACCAGGTGTACCTGTTTGCCGGCGCGGCCTGGGTGCAGGCGACCACGCATTGGACCTCTAATTTCCGCAGCGTGCTCGGGTTTCGGGAGGACTATCAGCATGGCACCGACATCGACTATTTGGCGGCATTGCACGAGGAGGTCATACCCGGGGTGGCGTATACCGGCTACACCAATGGCGGCACGGCGCAACAAGCACTGCCGCAGCCCAAAGGGAGCCTGATCTACACGCCGATCGAAGACAAGCTCGAATTTTACGCGAGCGCCGGCCGAGGTTTTCACAGCGCGGACCTTCGCGGCGTGAATCAAGATACGAGCGTTGACCTGGGGTTACCACATACACCGTTGCTCGCGAAGCAGGAAGGTCAAGAAGTGGGCCTGCGCGCTACGCCTATGCCGAATCTCGCCTTTACTTTCGCCTACTATAATTTGTGGCAACAATCCGAAACCATCATCGACCCGGATGTAGGTCAGGACTCAGCAGGTCCTCCGAGCCGCCGCTACGGCTACGAAATCAATGTGACGTACCAGATCAATCAGTATTTCGAATTCTACGGCAGCTACTCGGGCGACCACACGCACTTCACGCGTCCCTTCGATGACGGCACCGGACATTTGGGCGAGTACATTACAGACGCGCCGCTCGCGACGGGTGCATTGGCACTGTACTTGACCAATCTCGGGCCGTGGAGCGGCGGCCTGAACGTGCGCTACCTTGGGAACTATCCGCTCTCCTCCGGCCCTTGCGTCAATTTGGCCGCGGAGCACGATTTTGGCACCACGTGCGCCGCTTCACCGACCAAGAACGCGTTGGGTCAGGTGGATGGCAAAGGGTTCACCGAAACGAACCTCGACATTCATTATGCATTTCCGCAAAGTTGGAGCGCCTCCCTTGGCATCTATAATCTTTTCAACGTGCACGCCGCCGCGGCTGAGTTTTGGTATGTCGATCGGCTGCCCGGAGAACCGGCAGCCGGGCTTGCCGATGTTCACGAGCATCCGCTCGAACCCATCATGGCGCGATTCACGATAAGCAAAAAGTTCTGACCACCACGATAAAATCGCCGCATCGTAAGCTCGTTGCGGTGGCGCTGAAGCGTATACAGAGCACGCCAAGCATGCCAAAATGCTGCGAACCATTTTCTGCCCCGCTGTCATTCAATGAAAAAAGGGATGCACCGCATTAAGAAACCTGGCTGGGCCTCGCTGGTCCTCGGGCTTCTGTTCCTGCGCGGGCTGATTCCCGCCGGGTTCATGCTGGCACCCGTCGATGGAAATCTGGCGTTCGTCCTTTGCGACCTCGACGTGCCGGCTGCCGCGACGGCTGCCGGCGCGATGCCAGCGGGCCACCACCATGTGCATGCGGCGCAGGATCATGCCGCCCATCAGCATGGTGCGCACGGCGACCCAATTTGTCCCTACGCGCAAAGCGGCGGACCTGCACCGTTGCCGACGCTGCCGGTGCTGGCGGGCGGCACGACGTACGAGCGCCCGCGATTGCCTGCGGCCGTCACACAGACCCTCCTCGGTTTCGGACCGATACGCCAACCCTCATCCCGCGGCCCCCCGCACCTCGCCTGACCTAGAAAAAACACTGTTGCGCTCAATGCGAACCCCGAACGGGCGGTTCGCGTCGGCGCATCGCTCCTAATTCTTGGTTTGGGAAAGAGGCCACCATGATTCACTATCCTTGGGCACGCGGCTCGACGCCGCAGCGCCTCATCGCCGGCACCCTGATTTATTTGATCCCCTGCGCGGCGGCAGTCGTCCTTGTCCTTCTCATGTTCCTTCTTCCGGCACGTGGCTGGGCCGCCGCCTACGGCACCGTGAGCGGCATGGTCCGGGACGATGGCGATCGGCCGGTGGCGGGAGCGAAAGTGGTACTCGAATCCGCCACGCATGCGGTCATGGAGCGGAAGACGGACTCGACTGGCCGCTTCGCTTTTCCGACCGTGGCAATCGGCGACTACATGCTCACCATCTCGCGGGGCGATTTCGCCCCGGTCAGCCAGCCTGTCACGGTGGAGGCGGGATATTTTCCATTCGCGAACATCGTGCTGAAGCGTTCCTCCGAGCTGTCCGAGGTGACCGTGACAGCGGCCCGGCTGCCGGTTGTCGCCTCGGTCACGCCGATCACGATGGTGAGTCAGGAGGACATCGAGAACACCCCGGGAGCGAGGAACGTCAATAGTCTCGCCATGATCACGGATTACGTTCCTGGCGCGTACCAAGCCCATGACATGCTGCACATGCGCGGCGGCCACCAGACGAATTGGCTCATCAACGGGGTCGAGATTCCGAACACCAACATTGCGGAGAACCTTGGTCCTGCATTGAATCCTCTGGACGTGGAGACCCTGGGGATCGAGCGGGGCAGCTACCTCGCGGACGAGGGTGATCGCACCTATGGCGTATTCAACGTGATTCCGAAGAGTGGTTTCAGCAGGGAAAAGCAAGCCGAGCTCGACTTCACGGCGGGGAATTTCGGGCAGACCGATGACTACATGAGCATCGCGAGCCATACGAGCGACTTCGCCTATTACGCGAGCGTCGAGGGCAATCGCAGCAATCTCGGCCTGCAGACCCCCGACTCGCAGGTGATCCATGACGCGACGCGCGGCTACGGCCTGTTCACCAACTTGCAGTACAAGCCGGGCGAGCAGGATGCGGTGAGCTTCGTCGCCCAGTTGCGGCAGGATGATTACCAGATACCGAACTGCAACGCGCCGCTGCCCGACGACCCGCAATGCGCCGGACAGTTCGGCGACGTGCAGGGTGAGGCGGACAATTTCGCGCTGCTTACTTGGGCGCACACCTTCGCCAACGAGGCGGTGCTCACGAGCTCGCTCATGTATCACTTCGAACGGGCGGATTATGACGGAGGCGCCGGCGACTATCCGACCATCACTGCCTATCACCACAGCTCGCAGTACGAGGGGGGCGAAGAGAATCTGCAAATGACCGCCGCGCGCAATCATCTGGACGTCGGCGTCTTTGGCTTCGCCCAGCAAGATCAGGCTGACTTCGACCTGGGATTCCGCGACAACAGCTCACCGCCGCTGAGGGAATTGGAGAATCCCACCGGTGGGCTGATCACCGCTTGGCTGCAGGACACCTTCGAAGTCACGCAGTGGCTCAACCTGTCGGCGGGCGTGCGCCAGTCCCACTTCCAGAGCAGCGGTATCACCGAGAACGTGACCGACCCACGGTTCGGCGCGACCGTCCAACTTCCGCGGCTGGATTGGGTGCTGAGCGCCTTCTGGGGCAAGTATTATCAGGCTCCGCCGCTGGAGACGCTCACGGGGCCCTTGGTCACCTACGCAACCACGAGTGACACCGCCTTCCTGCCGCTGCACGGAGAACGCGACACGGAGCGCCAGTTCGGCGTGACGATACCGGTGCAGGGCTGGACGATCGAGGCGGACTACTTCGTCACCCAGTCGACCAACTTCTTCGACCACAACCCGCTCGGCGAATCCAACATCTATCTGCCGATCACCGACCAGGGGGCACTCATCGAGGGGCGCGAGCTCACGGTGCGCTCACCAGCCTTCTGGAAGTACGGACAGGTGCATCTCGCCTACTCGAACCAGACGGCGGAGTGCTTCGGGTCGATCACCGGAGGTCTCGTGGTCCCCGGCACGGACTGCGGCTACCCCCCGGTCGGGCTCGACCACGACCAGCGCAACACGGCGAACCTCGGGTATAACGGGAATCTGCCGCTAGGGTTCTTCGTCGGCTCCAACCTGTCGATCAATTCGGGACTGTCCAACGGTTTCGCGCCGCCGACCCACCTGCCGGGCTACACAGTGCTCGACCTGACCGCGGGCCGCAACATCACTCGTGATCTGTCGGTGTCGATCACGACGCTGAACCTCACCAACAAGCACCTGCTCACCGACAACAGCCTGACCTTCGGCGGCGTCCACTGGAACAATCCGTTCCAGATCTATGCCGAGATGCGCTACAAGTTTCACTACTAGCGATCCCAGCGGCGGCTGACCCTAGGTCAAGCTGTAATCCATGCCCCGTACCGATCGCCTCGGCAATGTCGCGCAGCGCATCACCTTCCTCGCCTACGGCGTTGTAGCGCGGCCCCTGCGCGGCCCTTCTCGAGGGCCAGCCTATAAAGCCGGACGGCGTCGGAGACATGCACAGCCGGCAAGCGGTTCTTGCTCGATGACCTTGCGGTCGGCCTCGCTGTTCTGCTTTAGGTTGGAAAAGTTGTGGTTGAAAGCCGCGTGGATGACGCCGTCGGCCGTCTCCGCGGCGGTGCGAAGGCGGTCCAGGTCATTCACGTCGCCGCGTAAGACCTCCGCCCCGGCACAGGTGAGCGCCTCGGTCTGAGGCGGACCCTTGTTAGTTAGTCGTTACCCCAGCGTCGTTTGCGGGTTTTTTTAGCCATAACCGCGTTACCGGTCACACTTTGAATCATCGCAACAGCGCAACGTAACGCACGGAGGGCGCAGTCAATTGCCCGGCGCACCCTTTATCTTCGCATCTTGGTAATGATCCGAAGCTTGAGGTGATCCCTAAATCTGTCCACCTCGCATGGCCGTAAGCCTCGTAGAGCTTAACTATAGCTCACAGTGCGAGGCCGCTCGATGAATCCAATAAGGACCGGTAATGCAAATCGACAGGCGAGCACCGTTTGGTGTTTCTGTTTCCATAGCACTGCTACTGCTGCTGAGTCATACCGCCGAAGCGGACAACGGCTTCAATAACCTCAGCGATATGTTCACCTACTCCGGCTTCGGCACCGCCGGCGTGGCGCGTTCGGACACTAATCGAGCCGAATACGTCATCGGGAATCAGATGGCCGGCGCCACCGAGAACTTCGATTATAAGACCGACAGCAAAATCGGACTGCAGGGAACCTTTGCCCCGAC
>Ga0302325_10001003_pt1 | contig 74066 bp, 64 predicted proteins | sample Palsa_T0_2_FD_201948 | JGI IMG/M metagenome (GOLD analysis project Ga0302325, IMG submission 201948) | Peat permafrost microbial communities from Stordalen Mire near Abisko, Sweden - Palsa_T0_2 | ecosystem: Environmental > Terrestrial > Soil > Palsa > Peat permafrost | place: Sweden: Abisko...
CCAGTGGCGATGACGAGCACGTCGACGATGACGTAGCGCTTGAGCCAAAACGTGTAGGCGAGTTCGACAAGGACATAGGCAAGTGCGCTGGGGCCAACGTTGGGCCCGGCAAGCACCGCCAACGCGCCACCGACGAGCCAGCACCCTAGGACGAGTGCGCCAGCGCCAAAGGCGTGAATCTCTCCAGCGGCAATGGGGCGGTGCTTCTTCTCGGGATGAAGTCGGTCCTGGGCTTGGTCTACCCAGTCATTGACGACGTACAGCCCGCTCGCCAGCGCACAAAAGGACAGGAATGCCAGTGTCGCGTGCCACGTCGCGCCTGGGACGGTGACGGCACGGGCGAAGAGAAGCGGCGCGAAGACGGCAAGATTCTTCGTCCACTGCCGAGGGCGCAGCGCGCGCACGGCCGCTGGCACGCGGAGCGTCAAGGCCGACCGATGCCGTGGTAGACGAAGCCGCGCTCACGCATCTTCACTGGGTCGAAGATGTTGCGGCCATCAAACACCACCGGCTCTTTGAGCAAAGACTTCATCCTCTCGAAGTCCGGATGGCGGAAGTCATTCCACTCGGTGAGGACGAAGAGGCCATCGGCACCATCCAACGCCTCGTAGGGCGACGTGGCGTAGCGCACCCGCGTGCCGAAGTGACGCCGCGCGACGTCCATCGCCACCGGGTCGTGGACCGCAAGCTTCGCTCCCTTGCCGAGGAGCCCTTCCACCATGACGAGTGCTGGCGCCTCGCGCATGTCGTCCGTGCGAGGCTTAAAGGCCAGGCCCCAGATGGCGAAGGTGCAGCCGGACAGGTCGCCGTAGTGCTTCTGGGCCTTCTGAAGCAGGGCGCGCTTTTGGCGCTCATTGGTGCGCTCGACTGCGCGGAGCAAGTCGAATTCGAGGGCGTGTTCGCGAGCAGTGGCCACCAACGCCTTGACGTCTTTCGGAAAACAACTTCCGCCGTAACCCACGCCTGGGAACAAGAAGGGGTAACCGATGCGCTGGTCCGCGCCCATGCCCTTACGGACTGCGTCGACGTCGGCGCCTACCTTCTCGCAGAGGGCGGCGACGTCATTCATGAAGGAGATACGCGTGGCCAGCATGGCATTGGCGGCGTACTTGGTCAGTTCGGCAGAGCGTGCGTCCATATAGAGGATGGGGTTCTGGGTGCGGACGAAGGGTCCGTAGAGCTCGCCCATGACTTGCCGCGCCCGTTCTGACGAGGCGCCGATGACGACACGGTCCGGTTTAAGGAAGTCGTCGATGGCGGCGCCCTCCTTGAGGAACTCTGGGTTGCTCACCACGTCAAAGGGTTGACTGGTGACCCGGGCAATGGCGTCCTTGACCTTGTCCGCTGTGCCCACCGGGACGGTGCTCTTGTCGACAACGACTGTGTACCGCTTCAACGCGCGGCCGATGTCCGCAGCGGCCGCCAGGACGTACCGCAGGTCGGCATCGCCCGTTTCACCCTCTGGGGTGCCGACGGCGATGAACACCACCTCGGATTCGCCAACCGAGGCGGCGAGGTCGGTGCTGAAGCTCAGCCTCTGCTCATGGACGTTCTTGGCGATGAGCTCCTCGAGACCGGGCTCGTAAATGGGGACTTCACCGGCGCGGAGGCTCGCAATTTTCTTCTCGTCGATGTCGACGCATACAACATCATTGCCGGAGTCAGCGAAGCAGGTTCCGGCGACCAGGCCCACGTAGCCGGTGCCGACGATGGTCAGTTTCATGTGTGGTGCTTGATTTCGCTCGAAGCGGGGGAAGAGGCAACGTCGAAGTCACACTTCGGAGGTGTGGCGCCGGGTGAGAAAGCGGCGCAGGCGGTCCGCCCCACGGAGTTCGCGCATTCTACCGAGCCGACCCAGGGGGTGAACGAGGACACCGTCGAGGACTTGCCGGAGGAGTCGCGGGAGCCCGGGTTGAAGTGCCCGGGAAACGGCGGCCGTTTCCGGGAAGAGGTCCGCGGCGATGCCGCAGGACGCGTACAGCGCCCTGTCGAGTTTGAGAATGTGGGCGCGGGTGCGGACCATTTCAGCGTCAAGGGGTTTCGAGTAGGTGCCTCCAAGCGCAGGGGCGCCGAGGAGTAGCTCGCGAAGATCGACGAAGGAGACGTATGGAACGTCATAGCCAGCGCGGGCGTGCTCGAGGCACAGGGCAAGCACGGCATCCTCAGCCGTAAGGCGGAAGAAGGACGGACCGTAAACGCGTACCGGGAGCGAACGGTCGAACAGGGCACGGTCCTCCGCTTCGAAGCCCTGGCCGAAGAGACTCGAAAAGAGATGGATGGGCGTGCGGCCATCGCTGAGCGAGCGATTCGCGCCCGGGGGCCGGACGTCGTCCGGGACAGGCTTGAAGTGTCCCTGCGCGAGGAACCCTGCGAAGCCGTCGATGTCGGCGGGGGGAACAAGGAGGGAGATGTCGATGACGGGTCGGAAGGCGATGTGCGGGTAAAGCACCTCTGCAAAGGATGCTCCGCCGAGGACGACCACTCTTCTGCCCTCGAGTTTGTCAACGACGCGCTTGAAGTTGACCAGCTTCATGACGTTGTCGTTGGCAGTGCCTTGGTAGACGGAGAGAAGTTGGTCCCGCGCCCACTGGGGTGCATCTCCGCCGGCTAGGCGGTACTCGAGGCTGTACGCGGCGAGTGCCGCAAGGCCGTTGGCAATGGCCCAGTCGACGTACGCGTCCCACGGCGCCCCGGCGAGCGAGCGTCGCGGCGGAGAGAAGGAAGAAAGGACTCGAAAGGTCTCGAGCAGGGTCGAGGGCATGCGCAGGGCGGCCTCGTAACAGAAAACGCTGCAGATGGACCGCATCCGTGCCTGGACGGGCTGTGTCCGAGCCTGGCAACCTCGGAGTCCGGTGACAACTCCCCCCTCGACAGTGCTGAACCTAGGTTCTGGAATGAAGCCACGCCCGGGTGCGGTGAACGTGGACGTTACCGCTCGAACGCACCCCGACCTTGTTCACGACCTGGACGTCACACCGTGGCCGCTGCCGGAGAGTCATTTCACCGAGGTGCATGCGTACGATGTTGTGGAGCATCTGCAAGATGTGTTGCTGACAATGGAAGAGATCCACCGAGTGTGCGCGCCCGGTGCGCGCGTGTTCATCAGCGTCCCGCACTTCTCGTCAGCGAACTCGTTCACCGACCCCACTCACCGACACTCCTTCGGTGCCCGGAGCATGCTCTATTTTACGGACCAGCATGACCTTGGGTTCTATTCGCCGGCGCGCTTTCTACAGCGACAGGCCCTCATCGTCTTCCAACCAACGCTGCTGAACAAGGTGGTCCGACGGCTCGCAAACCGTTTCGTCGTTCCCTATGAGGAACGTTGGGCTTGGATATTCCCGGCATGGTTTCTCTACTTTGAACTCGAGGCGCTCAAGCCCCTACCCTCTTGAGGCTACTTCCGGATGGAGACGACATTTTCCGCTGCAGGAATCGGCGGAAACGTGAGCCGGGCGACGCCGACGGCCAAGGCGTCGGCAATCAGCTCGAGTCCGAGCTCGTCGTCGCGATCGACGTCCATCCGACCATCTCGCCACGTTGCGGCGAGATAGCCCATGCTTCTCTCGTGCTGAGTGAGTTCGACTCGAGCTTCCACCGGAAAACTTGTCCCAGCTGGACGCTCGGTTTCGAACAGTACACTTTCGTGGTGATTTCCCGCCGCGTCATGGACACGGAGTTCGAGCCGTGCAGCACCTAAGTCTTCGGCTAAGGGGCGAACCGAGTTCCAGAGGTCTGAGAGATTTGACGAGGCATGGACGTTGCGAATGACCTCCCGAAGAAGATTGCGGAGTTGATGGTTACGGCGGCGAGCGATCGCGGCGCCTCGGCCCTCGTCCAGGCTGAGATATCCAAGCTTCCGCATAAGGACGAAAACCACAACCGAAACGGCGATGAGGAGCATCGCGCTCTGAACGCCATTGGCGCCGGCGAGGCCCAGCGCGGTGAGTGCGAACAGACAGCAAAGACCATAGAGCACGAGCACTGCGCTTCGGTGGCTCAAACGAAGCCGGGACATAAGCCGGTGATGGATATGGTCTCTGTCCGCATCGAAGAGCGAACGTCCGACGAGCGCCCGGCGGATCATCGCCAGCAGTGTGTCCATGATGGGCAGGCCGAGGGCGATAATCGGGACGAGCATGGCTACTGTGGTGCCCGATTTGGTAGAAGTCTTAACCGCCATAGCGGCGAGAACGAATCCCAGAAACATGCTCCCGGTATCTCCCATGAAAATCGAGGCCGGGTTGAAGTTGAAGATGAGGAAACCGAGGATCGCTCCACCGAGGGCAGCCATCGCTAAACTCGCCAAGACATCCTGTCGTGAGAAGGCCAGGATGAGGTTGGTCGCGACCACGAAGATCGCGACACCGCCGGCGAGTCCATCTAGACCATCGATGAGGTTCATCGCGTTGATGACACCGACGATCCAGATGACAGTGAAGGGCAGCGCAAGCACGCCAAGCGCGAGTGGCGGGCCGAAGGGCGAAGACAAGTTCTCGATCCGGAAGCCGATGACGTAAAGGGCGAGCGCGACGCCAGTCTGGACGGAGAACTTAAGCCGGGCATCGGCGCCGTAGAGGTCGTCGTAGAGTCCGAGGCAAGCGATGGCGAAGCCGCCCAAGTAAAGGCCCAGGATAAGGTCGTGCTGCTGCCGAAAGATGAGGGCGACGTTCGAATCGACGAAGAGGAGTGCAGTAATGGGCGCATTGAAGGCCAGGACGATGGCCAACCCCCCGAGACGAGGGATTGGCTTCGCGGGCATTCTCCGGCCGCCCTTCGCCCAGCCGTACCAGCCGAGCTTCACCGCTCGGTTACGAACAACGATGGTCAAGACGGCTCCGACCATCAGTGCCAGCAGGAACGCGACGAAGTCGGTGAACATGGACCTGTGCTCAAGTTTGGCACGGCATGACGCAGGAAACGCAAGCTGGCTCGCAGGAGAACTATTCGACCCGGTCAACAGGCGTCATGAATCCCGGTAGCCGCCTCAATAAGCTCTCCGAGCATTCGGAACCCAGTGAGCTACGTGCCTACTACGAACGTCAAGGCGAGGAGGTGGAACGCTCAGGCCAAGGCATCCGCTGCTCCGAGGAATCGGTCACGCGCGCCATCATCGCATTGTTGCATTCTGAGCTGAATTCGTTCCAGACCATTCTCGACGTAGGTTGCGGAGCCAACCTTGATTACGACGTATACCTTGCAAACCGGGGCAAGGACGTAGTGGGCGTAGAACTCTCGCTCAGCTTTCTCAAGCTGGCACCGCGACACCGCCGCATCCAGCTTGTCCAAGGAAACGCTACCGCCCTGCCTTTTGCAGGCGGCACATTCGAAGCAGCCATCTGCTCGGAAACCGTCGAGCACATTCCTTCGGACGCAGCCGTCATGGCCGAGATCGCCCGGGTGCTTCACCCAAAGGGCCTATTAATATTCAGCGTTCCGAACCTCTGGAACCTCGAGCGCCTCGTTAACATGGTCCGAGAGCGGTCGCTTACGATCAGCATGATGGAGGGGCACCTCCGTGAGTACACGCGGAGGCGTGCGCTGAGTCTCCTGTCTCCACACTTCCGCGTCGAGCGCATTGTCCCGGTCCCGTTCGGTTGGTCCGGCAGGTGGGGCTCGAAGTTGGACCAATTGGTGAAAACCGGACTTCTCGCATATGGATCGAAATCAATCGCTCTCGTGGCACGCCGACGGTGATGGCTGCTGCGTCGATTAGGCCTTCGGCGTGGAACTGGCATCTCATCACCGGCGAGTATCCCCCCCAGCCCGGTGGGGTTGCCGACTACACGCAACAGCTCGCGCGAGCGCTCGCTGATGCGGGCGAACGGGTTCACGTCTGGGCCCCCGGTAACATGGCGATTCACATCGACGACGCCGTGACCGTTCATGGGCTTCCGGACTTCGGTCCGCGAGGTTTACGTCTGCTTTCGACTGGCCTCGCCGCGCTACCCGGACGTCGGCGCCTCTTGGTCCAGTACGTGGCGACTGCTTTCGGATTCCGCGGAATGAACCTGCCCTTCGCCTTGTGGCTAGCCAGCCGCCAAGTCGAGGAGCTCTGGATTCAATTTCACGAGGTGGCCTACGACTTTTCCTGGAGTCAGGGCCCCCAGAGGAACCTCTTGGCCGCCGTGGAATGGTGGATGGCGCAGCTCGCTGCCGATCGCGCGCAACGTCTGTTGATCTCCGTTCCCGGATGGCGGCGACAGCTCGGGAGGCATGGCTCGCGGGCAGAGGTCCTCCCCCTCCCGAGCAACCTACCTGTCAACGTAAGATCGGAAGAAATCGATCGCGCGAAGGGACGCCTGGGATCCTCCCCGCTGATCGGTCACTTCGGGACTTACGGAAAGCTCGTGACGGACCTCTTGGAACCAACCATTGTCTCTATCCTGCGCGCGGTTCGCGACGTGCGCGCCGTGCTTCTCGGACGTGGAGGTCCGAAATTCGCTAGCTCTCTAGCTTCCAACTATCCGGATCTTGCAGCCCAGCTGATCGCGCCGGGGGCGCTTGATGCGGCAACCATCTCCTCCCTGCTCGCGGCCTGCGACGTTCTCGTGCAGCCCTATCCTGATGGGATCAGCGGACGGCGCACAAGCGCGATGGCCGGGCTTGCGCTTGGAAAGCCGATGGTCACAACCATCGGGCATTTGACCGAAGACGATTGGGCCCGATCGAATTCCGTGGTGCTCGCTCCAGTTGAATGCGCGGCGGACCTCACCCGCGAAGTCATTAGGCTGCTTTCATCCGAAAGCGAGCGCGAGGCACTTAGCGAGCGGGCTCGCTCCTGGTACCGATCTCGGTTCTCGATGGAGCACACAATGGACGTGCTCGGGATCCGCGACGCCTCTGGTAAGGTCGACCCATGTCGAAGCGCGCCCTGATCACCGGCATCACTGGCCAGGATGGCAGCTATCTGGCGGAGTTGCTGCTTTCAAAGGGCTACGAGGTCCACGGCATGGTCCGGCGCTCCTCGTCAGAGAACTTCGAGCGCATCGACCACCTGCGAGAGAAGGTGACGCTGCACCAGGGCGACCTGCTCGACCAGTATTCCCTCTCGCTGATGCTCGAGGCGGCCCAGCCGGACGAGGTTTACAACCTGGCCGCGCAGTCTTTTGTACCGACGAGTTGGTCCCAGCCAGTGCTCACCGGCGAGTTCACGGCGCTGGGCGTCACGAAAGTACTAGAGGCGATCCGGCACACACGGTCGAAGACACGCTTCTATCAGGCGTCTTCCTCGGAGATGTTCGGCAAGGTTCGTGAGGTTCCACAGACCGAGTCGACCCCGTTCTATCCGCGCTCTCCCTACGGCGTTGCCAAGGTTTACGGACACCACATCACCGTCAACTACCGCGAGTCTTTCGGGCTCTACGCGACGAGTGGCATTCTCTTTAACCATGAGTCACCGAGGCGTGGATTGGAGTTCGTCACCCGAAAGGTGACCGACGGCGTTGCACGCATCAAGACCGGCAAAATGAAGAAGCTAGGCCTTGGTAATCTCGATGCGAAACGAGATTGGGGATTTGCGGGCGACTACGTCGAGGCAATGTGGCTGATGCTTCAGCAGCCAGAACCCGACGACTATGTGATCGCTACCAACGAGACGCACACCGTTCGAGAACTCTGTGAGATCGCCTTCGCGCATGTTGGACTCGACGCGAAGGAACACGTTTCCGTGGATCGGGCTTTCGTGCGGCCTGCCGAGGTCGACGTGTTGATCGGCAACCCTTCGAAGGCCAGAACGAAGTTGGGTTGGACCCCCAAGGTGAGCTTCCGCGAACTGGTCAAGATGATGGTGGACGCAGATATGGAGCGCCAGCGGGGCGGGAAGTAACCGTGCGCATCCTTGTCACAGGGTCCGGCGGATTCGTCGGCCAGCACCTGTGCCGATATCTGGCATCCGTCGGAGACGAGGTTGTGCCGTGCCCGGGACCCGATGGTCCCGGCGCGCTGGACGTGACCGACGCGGAAGCGATGTTGCTCCGGATTCGCGAGGCGCGGCCGGACGGCATTATTCATCTCGCCGGAATGAGCTCCGTGGCGTGGAGCCACGCCCACCCGACCAAGACCTTCTTCGTCAACGTTCTGGGAGCCGTAAACTTGCTTCAAGCGGTACGGGAGACGATCCCGGCCAGTCGTTTGTTACTGATTGGCTCGGGTGAGATGTATGGACGGATACCTGAGGGTTACCGAGCCCGCGAGGAGGACCCGGTCCACTCACTGAGCCCGTATGGAGCTTCGAAGTGCGCCGCCGAGGAGGCCGCCCGCCAATACGCCGCCAGCTATGGCATTCAGGTGGCCTGTGCTCGCCCATTCAATCACCTGGGTGCAGGGCAGGCGCCGCATTTCGTCGTACCGTCCTTTGCTCGACAAATCACTGACGTGAAGCGTGGCAAACGAGCGCCCCTAATCGAGGTCGGCGACCTCAGCCCCGTCCGTGACTTTCTCCACGTCGAGGATGTGGTCCGCGGCTATCGCCTACTCTTGGAGCGTGGCGAGCCAGGAAAGACCTACAACGTCTGCAGCGGCGAGCCCGTGTCCATCCGGGCGATACTCGACCAGTTGGTGGCAATCGCTGCCGTCCAGCTTGAGCTGCGGGTGGACCCTGCACGCCTCCGCCCTACTGAGATTCCTTGGCTCGTCGGCGACCCCTCTCGGCTCCGGGCTCTCGGCTGGCACCCGCGGCGAACCGTGCACGAAGCGTTGGAAGAGGCGTTCAACGAGGCGCTCGGCGGATGAGGGCGGGAGGCGAGCGCCTCCGCCTCGGAGTCGTCCTCGATGCTGCGCTCGAGGGCTGGACGAGCATGGACTATGTCGGCGAGATGCTAGTAGAGACCTTGCGCCGTGAGCATTCGACCCAGGTCGACGTAACTTCGATTCAGCCCAGCACTCACCGACTCCTCGGAAGGCTCCCAGCGCCGGCGCGCTGGCTGGGCGGGACTCTCGATCGCTTGGCGGCTCGCTGCATCGTCTACCCGACGGCGATGGTCCGCCTTCGCGACCAGTTCGACGTATTCCACATCGTCGACCACAGCTACGCGCACGCGGCGCACACGTTGCCCAGGGACCGTACCGGCATCTACTGCCATGACCTGGACGCGGTGCGTCCGCTGCTCAAAGGCTCGCGCTCGGGGCCGCACCGAAAGCTCCTGGCGCGCAGCATCCTTCACGCACTCGAGCACTCAGCCGTGGTCTTCTACAGCACCCAGCAGGTCCGAAGGCAGATGGCGGATTATGGCCTGCTAGACGAGCGCAGACTCGTTTACGCTCCCTACGGCGTCGCCCCCGAGTTTACTCCGTCGGGGCCCTTGGACGCAGAGATGGAACGCCTGCTCCCGCACGGCCGCTTTCTCCTCAACGTCGGGAGTGCGTCGCCACGCAAGCGGCCCGAGCTATTACTTCGAGCCTTTGCGGCCGTGCGCGCGACGGCGCCTGACGTCTTCCTGGTGCAGCAGGGAGGCGGCTTTTCTCAGACATTCGACCCGCTACTTGCTGACCTGGTCTCTCGAGGCGCCATCGTCCAGTTTCCCCGCCTGTCCCGGGCGGCGCTCGCACATCTTTATCGCCGTGCGAGCCTCGTCGTTCTCACGAGCGAACGGGAAGGCTTTGGACTTCCCCTCATCGAAGCTCTGGCATGCTCAACTTCAGTCCTGGCCAGCGATATTCCAGCGTTCCGGGAAGTGGGCGAAGCTGCTGCCTCCTATTGCAATTCAACGGAATCCCGCGACTGGGCAGATGCGATCCTCGCGCTCATCCGCACAGAACGAACGGGCCCGACTCGGGATGTACGCCTTGCGCAAGCTGGGCGATTCAGCTGGTCACGGCATGCAAGGACGATACTCGATGCCTATCGCGCATTGCCATGACCTCGAATGAAGCGCCACCTCGGCCCCTGCGTCGAATCCTGGTGATCAGTCCTGTTGGTGAGCTGGGAGGCGCGGAGCGCGCGCTCATCGACTTCATCGCCTCCGCACGCGAGACAAGACCCGAACTAGAGTTCCATGTATTGCTATTCGCTGACGGGCCACTAGCGTCCGAAGTTGAACAGCTGGGAGCTACGGTGAGCGTGCTCCCTCTATCACACCGCCTACACACGCTCGGGGATAGTGGCCTCTTGAAAGACAGCCGCCGGTATCGAGCAATAAGACTCATCTGGGCGCTCTTGCGGGCGGCGCCCGGTCTCGGAGCGTTTCTCCTCGCACTGCGCTCGGAAATCCTGAGGCGAGAGCCCGATGTTGTCCACAGTAACGGTATGAAGGCTCACTTGCTTTCTGGTCTGGCAGTTCCTTCACGGATCCCACTCATCTGGCACATGCACGATTTCTTGAGCGAACGCCCCCTCGCCCAGCGTTGTTTAAAGCTAACTGCTCGCCGCGCAAATGCGGTGATTGCCATCTCACGCTCAGTCGCCGAGGACACGCGTCGCGTTTTGCCATCTATTCGAATCGAGACACTCCTAAATGCTGTCGACGTGAAAGCATTTTCACCTGGACCATCCACCGGCACCGAACTCGATCGGCTTTCCGGCCTGAAGGTGCCCTTAGACAGAACTCTCCGAATTGGGCTAGTCGCTACGTATGCGCGCTGGAAGGGCCAAGACGTCTTCTTGCGTGCAGCGGCGCGCGTCCACCGAACATTGCCAAGCCAACATCTGAGATTCTATGTCATCGGTGGTCCGATTTACGCAACGGACGCTAGTCAATTCTCGAGCGCGGAACTCAATGCGCTCATCGGCGAGCTCGGACTTTGGGGAACCGCGGGATTAATACCATTTCAGCGGGAGCTACTCTCGGTCCTGCGGAGCCTCGACATCTTCGTTCACGCGAGCAGTCGGCCCGAGCCCTTCGGACGGAGCATCGTCGAGGCAATGGCTTGTTCGCGGCCCATCGTCGTGGCAGCTGGGGGAGGCGCCGGAGAGATCGTTGATGCCGGGAGAACCGGATTGACACATGCTCCCGGAGATGTTGACGGGTTGGCCGCGGCGCTTCGCACGCTTATCGAATCCGAGCCATTGCGCGACCGCTTAGCCGTGGAGGGACGACGCGTAGCCATTGAACGGTTTTCAAGGGTCAGGCTGGGCCCAGCGCTGATCGCTCTCTATCTTTCGCTCCTCTGATTTGTCGTTCTCGTACGGAAACGTGACATGGTGCGCTGAAGCTTCGCCCGCGGCAGGTGCTATCCGGCGCCATCGAAGGCTCGCCGATGCCACACGGTGAGACTGTCGATCGTTTCGACGAGCTCGTAACGTGGGTCACATGCAACGACTTCACGCGTGAACCTGACGCTGCCAGCAGTTTCGATATCCCGCTGGTCCGTTGACACACTGTCGTGGAGGGCGACTAGGCCCCCGATTGCAAGGCCACCGCTCCAGGAACTCCAGTCGGATGAGATCCCCTCCCATGAATGATCTCCGTCGATGAAGACGAAGTCGACCGGTCCTGACTGCAGCACCTTTCCAGCAGCTTCCTTGCCTGATGCGCGCACCCATACGACTCGACCTCCCGTGACGCCGCCGACCTCCCTCATGGCGATCACTCTCTGCATGCTGAAACCCAGACGCCCTGCCGGATACGGATCAACAGCGTACAAGACTCCCCGTGCTTCCATGGCCGCCCGCAATCTCTTTGTGGTTACTCCGTGCCACACCCCGATCTCGACCAGCCGCCGCCGAGCGCTTGCGTGCCGAGAAAGGCACTCACGCTCGGCAGTTGTCGTTTGAGTCTCGGCCGCCGAGAGACCTAGTTTCCACCGTACGAAATGTGTAAGTGTTCGCACGACGCGCTACCGGCCGAGAGACTTGATGGCGACGAAAATAGAGTGAAGCGCGAAGGGGCGCAGCGGCGATGCTGCATCTAGTGGAAGGGCGATGGGTGGCCGCCCGGGCCACGGGAGATAGTGACCGACAGCATCCCAGCACTCCAGCCGAAGTCCGGCCTTCCGCAGCCAGAACCAAGTCCGTGGTAACAGCGTAAGGCGGTTAATCGGCTGTCCGACCTCGGTAAACCGTCTGCCCCTCAACCGTAGGTATCCACGGTAAAGCCCGAGGAGACCGAGGTAATTAGGTGTCGTGAGGAAAAGCCTGCCCCCAGGACGGAGTACGCGCGCTAGCTCGCCAACGGCGCGCTGCGGATCGGGCAAGTGTTCGACGGTTTCACAGGACACGACCGTGTCGAAGGAAGCATCCGAGTATGTCAGCGCCTGGACATCTTCCAAGTCCCAGCGCAGCTCTGTGGCCGTGAACCGTCGGGCTGCGGCTTCGAGAGCGACGCGGGAGAAGTCTGCGCCAATCAATAAGCGCGGGGGAGGCCTCTCTCGCGCTAGTCGTGCCACGAACCCTCCTCGACCGCACCCGATCTCGAGGAGATCACGGCTCGAAATGTCTCGGTCCGATTGAAGGTGCTTCAAGACAAGCCGGTGCCAAGGCGAGTCGCCACCCGGATCGTCCTCCAACTTCGCGTGCCACGCGTCATACGCACTGGTTGGTTCCAGTGAGGGCGAATGCGGCTCCATCACGATCCTGGGCGGAGACTTGAGGCTGTCTGACTTCGAGGCCGGGCCCCTGCCAAATGGCAGGCGAACTCAACTACAGAAGCAGTCTTAGACCAAGTCAGTTCCCCAGCCCTCTCTCGCGCCCGACTTCCTATTTGCCCACTCCGTTCCGGCTCTGAGAGCAAGCTGACGACTTGCGCGGCAGCAGCCCGAAGATCGAAGCGCTCGAAGGCCAGGGAGGCGAGCTCGCTTCCAAGAATTTCTGGAACTCCGCCGACGCGGCTGACAACGGGAGTTAGGCCCATCGCCATCGCCTCCACAAGGGCGAGCGGCGACCCCTCACGCATTGATGGCAAGAGAAAGAGGGCGGCTCCGCGGACGCGCTTCGCCAGAGTCTCTTGGTCTGGAAAGTCGGAAAGAACATCGACCGTTCGTCTAAGATCTTCCGGAAATGCACCCCCAACCTCGGCTGCGCTCGCGCCCGTTCCTAGCAACTGCAGCCGAGCTTGAGGTAGCGCCGCCGAAACAATCTTCCAGATGAGAGGAATCGCTCTAGAACCTTTTTCTGCTATCCATGAGCCGATAAAGGCGACCCGCATTGACGCGGGGTCAGAAATTTTCGGCGACGCGTCTGCCCCGCTGATCGCGATCGAGATCGTCGCCGGATCAAGACCGAGTCTGGCGATCAGGTATTCCCGATCCGCGCCTGAGGGACAGACAACATGGTCTGCCAGCCGCAAACCTCCGTCGGACTGCCACCGACGAACCGCAAGGTGCCGAAGGCTGCTCCAGCGACTCACATTCGCCAAACCTCGGTGATTGGCCTCTGCCATCTGCCGAAACACTCGGCTCTCTACTCCGAAAGTGACAACTACCAGCGGCGGCAGGTGTTTAAAACGCCTCCTGAGAAGGCCATACCCTAGTGAGCTGGGCTCGTGCACGACCACTGCGTCGAACGAGGCACGCCTTGCAACAAGGCGACGGGCAAGTTCCAACGGGAAGACTTGGCGCCCAACACGTCCCTTAAGCGCAAGCTCAGGGAAATCGTCCTGGAACCAAAGCTCGACTTCGCAGCCGCTCCGTCCTAGCTCATACGCAACGCGGTGAGTCCATTTGCCCATACCCGACGTCTGAGAGTTTTTAATAAAGGAGACCAGGAGTATTCTCACTAGAGAATCGCCTCGTTCGTTTCTGCGATAATCTCTCGCAGGGCGTCGCGGATTGGGGTTCTGGACTGGACTATCGAGATCCTAGATCGCACGTCGCTGTAGGGGTGAAAAGTCAAATCCCTATTTCCGAAGAAAATTGCTTTTGGCATCTCTCGGACTACCCTCCGCCGGGACTTAACCAATCCTTCTTACATCCGCGAAGCTCAATCACCGATCTGCGCGTTACGCCAAACTCGGAACCGACAGCAGCCCGAGCCAAACACCTGGACGAACGAACATGCGGCGATCCTCCACGAAGGCAGCGTTGCTTGTCGCTTCCTGCGAACCATCGCGCGAAGCAGGTCTTCACGCAACGAGGATCGTCTACCTCGGTCGATGGTGGATCCGGGCTAAGCAGCGCCAGGACGAATCCCGGGACTGAGATGGCCAGTTCGTCATCGCTCGCGCGCCGCTCGCTCAAGGGCATCGACGAGCCTTGACACATGTTCGCGCGCCGTGAAGCGCGCGGCCACGCGGAATGCTCCGGCGCACAAGGTTCGATAGCGCTCTTCGTCTTCTAGTGCTCGAACGAGTGCCGCAGCGAACTCGCCCACGCGCGGTCTGGCCCCAGGCGCCGCGATCCCTGATTCCCCATCCGCCAGCCAATCGACAATGCCTCCCGTTGCAAAGGCCACCGCAGGCAAACCCTGAACACCACCCTCTATCCCGACGATGCCAAATGGTTCGGGCCAAACGCTCGGAACTACGAGGAGAGCTGCTCGCGCCATTAATTGACTCCGCGTACTGGCAGAGACCCAACCAACGAACCGGGCCGCAACGCCCCGACGCAAAGCTAATCGCCTTAGGGGCTCAATTGAACCCGTTCCGGCAAAAATAAGCTCTAGCGGCCAACCAAGAGCCGACTGTGCGCGTGCAGCCGCCTCAATCAACTCCTGCGCTCCCTTTTCGGGCACGAGTCGGGAAACCATCAAGAGCGGGCCGTGGCGATCGCGTTGGTTTTTGTCGCTCCGAAGCCCATCATCGGCCAGAGCCTCGACGAAGTATGGCACCACGCGGAGGCGATTCGCCCTAACTCCATGACGAAGGTATTCCTCTCTCATCGCTTGGCTCGCCACCACAACGTAGGCGTAGCGCTCGAGCATTAGCAGTCTCTTCCGTTGAAGAGTAAATTGCTGTATTGCCGTCAGCGGATTTAGACCTCCACAACGCCTTGGCAAATACAGGCCCAAACAGGCAAGGCCGAACCGACGATGACAGACTTGAAGGCTGGGGAGCGCAAAGCGCTTCTTTCCGCTCACGCACGTTCCATAGTAATTGTGGGCAAAAAGAACAGAAGGTATTGTGGCCAACAGGGCGCTTTCGATCGACGGATCAAGCATGCCATTTTGCATAACGACATCTGGCACCCATGCAGCTACGAGAGCTTGCGCGTCGGCAGCGTTCCTGATTGTCCATGTCAGTTGCTCGGCGGGTGTTTGTAGGCTCGCCTCCTTGCACGGTTGTGCCTCCGTCGCCAGGCCAACTTCCAACCCGCCTTGCGCCAGTAGTGGGAGCACTTTCGATAGATAGCTCTCGGTGCCTCCCAGCATCGCGGTTGAGTGTGTTGCAACGAGTAGCCTCACGTGCTCTCTCCGCCGTATGCCGCCAGGCATCTCGCCACGGTCGCTTCCCAACTGAAGCGGGCCTGGACCGATTGACGCGCGGCAGCGCCCATTGCTCCAGCCTGCGCCCGGTTTGCTGCAAATCTCTCGATCGCTCGGCGGAGAGCGGCAGGATCGTTCGGGGGAACCAGCGTGCCTGTCTTTCCGTTGTCGACCACCTCGGGAAGACTTCCCACGCTGGTCGCGATAGCCGGTAGGCCACACGCCATTCCCTCTAGTAGTGTTTGTCCTAGCAGTTCAGGGACGGAGGTTGAATGGCCATAGCAGTCACGATAGACACTCGGGAGCACAACAGCGAATGCAGAGCGATATGCGTCTGGGAGAGCAGAATCGTCAAGACGGCCAATGAAAGTAACTCGTTTGCCTACGGATGCAGCCTTTAGACGCTGGGAGTAATCCTTTGTGAAGTCGCTGCCGACGATCCGAAGCTCAATGTCCGGCGGAAGCGCGTCGATAAGTACATCGACACCCTTGTGCGGCATCAGTCTGCCCACAAAGAGCACTGCATCACCTAAAATTTTGCCTGGCGTAAATCGATCTGCGTCAACTCCACCGTAGATGACGTGCGCTCGCGCCAAAGCGCTGTGGCCCGCGATATTGCGACTATACTCACTTATGTGAAGGTGGCCGTTGAACCAATTGTCAGTGTTGACGTAAGCAGACACATCCCAGCCGCCACCTCCGAGGTCAGTCACGAACACTTTACGACCGCTCAAGCGGCCGACGACCGTCGAAAAAGTTGCCGCAATAATAGACCGTTGGTGAACGTGGATCACATCCGCCCAGAGAATCTCCGGTAATAGTTGGAAGCTAAATGGGTTCTGGCGCTGGTTCCGAATGTAGACGGGAGAGCCGATGACTCGGACTTCCAACTCCCCTTTGCGCTCGGCTCTTGCGCGCTCACCGAACGTCAATAGTCGCGTGTGAACTCGCGTCGCCATGTAGCGGGCAAGCTCAAGCGCGTAGCGTTCTGCACCTCCAAAAATTCCGTCGCCGGCTCCGAACAGAGCCGGTACGATGTGAAGTACTTTCATGGGTTACGGACCGCAGCTGTAACGTTAGCCGATATAATTGTGCCATAGGGCTCTCCATCGACAGGACACCTGCAAGAGACCCAGTCCCAAAGTTCTTCACCAGAGCTACGACACCGTTTGCCGATCCTGGCCAATACTCGTTTCACTACTGTCTCCTTGAGACACAAACTACCTGAGGGAGCCCGCACTTGAGTACTAGACAATCATGGACGCCAATGAGGTCATCACGGTTCGTGCGAGTGGGCGGCGCGGAGTTTTGGATCTGTGTAACTCTCCGACGGAAGGGGACTGCCTAATCGTTTCGTGCGAGCAGGCTCCATGCAGATCTCCTTTGTGAGTCTCCTCGACGTTCGCGACAACCTCATCTAGGTGCTCAAGAGCATCGAAAGCATGGAAGTGGCACTGGCGCTCAGGGACGGTCCACGGACGCATGACCAAGCCGAACAAGGGATGCGACTCGCTCTCTATTACCCGGTGCACATTGACCGTCCTCCGGCACGCGTCTTCCCGGAAGCCAAAGTTGAGAACGGCCGCTTCTCGGACGATGCTGCTCATGTCTTCCAACCCGTGTGTCGGCGCCTTGCGGCGCTATCTGGTAGTTTTCGTGATCCACGATCCCCACCTCTAGCACGGGAACGATGGCACGCCCTATCAGTGCGCTAGGCCCATGACGCTCGTGCCTCCGGCCTCACCAATGTCAATGCCTTCGAGAAAGCGCCGAGCAGCACTCGCCTGGGGAAGCTCACTTCTCCAGATGTTTGGTGGCACCGTGATCGGCTTTCTTGCGACTCCGCTACTCGTGCGGTGGCTAGGGTCGGATCGGCTCGGCGCAATCCGTACTACGGAGCAAATCCTCGGGTATCTTCTCATTTTTTACGTCGGTCTGGGCCCCGCATTTGCTGTACAGATTCTGGGCGCGCTCAGTCAGGGAGGGCGGGCGCGTGCTGAAGCACTCGTCGCTTCATCTCGACGTGTTCACTTTCTTCATTCGCTGGTGCTGTTCCCGTTCGGGCTTCTTCTCGCAGTTTTTGTCTTTCCGTTGGTGATCCGGGCCTCATCCATTCCTCAAAGGGAGTTGATCCCGTGCGCCGCTGCGGCGGTGTCATTTTCACTTCTTCTCTATCCGCTTTCAGTTTACAGGGATCTCTTGGAGTGCGAGCAGCGGTCGTACTGGGTTCACTTCGCCCTCCTTCTGCAGGCGCTAGTCGTGGGAGCCGTCGGCGTTGGCTTTGCCCGCTATGGTTTCAGGCTGCCTGGCCAGGTCGCCGCTATTTTGTTGGGTCTGACACTTTACTACGGTGTTCTTTTCACCGCCGCCGATGGATGGCGCCCGGGCGCTGGTTTGATTGCTCAGCCGGCGCGCCAGCGAATTTATGTCTCTTGGCGCGACCGTTGGCCGTTAGCCATCACCGGCGTTGGAAACCGCGTTAATCTAATGAGCGATGCGATAACGGTCAGCATACTGTTCGGGCCCGCAATAGTTACTGACTTCGTTATCAGTCAAAGGCTCGTGCTGACCGGCTTGGGTTTCCTTTCTGGCATAAGCAACGTTGCGTGGGCGCCGCTAGGAGAACTGCTTCATCGGGGCGAACTCCATCGAGTGCGCGAGCGGATCGGTGACCTCATTGTGTTGGTCACTGGGGCCAGCCTTTTGGCCGGAACTGCCTTGGCGGCCTACAATAGACGCTTCGTCGCGCTGTGGGTTGGCCCAGATCATTACGGTGGGGATGCGCTTTCAATCGCCACCGCTGCTCAGGGCATAGTCTTCGGCTTTTTTCTGATTTTCGCATGGACAATTGACACTCAGGGGCACTCACGAGCTCGGGTCGTCGTGAGCACTATCGGTTCTGCGGTCAATTTAGGATTGAGTTTTCTTCTCGGCAGGCAGTTCGGAATCCTAGGCGTGTGTTTGGCCACTTCCGTGGCGTATGCGGTCACGGACGCTTGGTTTTGCCCTTGGCTCTTCGTTCGCCGGTTCGGCCTCGCGCCTTCCGATGTGCTGAGACCGCTATCGCGGTCCCTCGTACTCGCTGGCCCCTTGGTGGTAGCCATCTGGTTCGTTGCGCATCGAGCTCACGGCGACCACGACTCTTGGAGCCGCTTGGGGCTCGAGTGCGCTTGCGTCGGTGCCCTAATGACGGTTTATTTTCTCTTCGTCATGTCGACAGGTCGACTCCGAAAGGAGCTGCTCACCCTGATTGCCAGGCGCTTCCGCGTCGGATCGAGGTAGGCTTCGCCTCTATGGCCCGAGCTAGCGTTAGCGCGGTGATACCCACAAAGAATGTGGCGAGCATTATCACTCCCACGCTCGACTCGCTCCGCTTCTGCGACGAAGTCGTCATCGTGGACATGTTTTCCGAAGACGACACCAAGACTCTGTGCTGTTCGTATCCGAACGTTACATTCTACGAACGCCACGACTACATATATGGCAATTTCAACTACGGCCTGGACGTCGCCCAAGGAGAATGGATCCTTCGCTTCGACAGCGACGAGGTCGTTTCTCCCGCTCTTCGCGAATCGATCGATAGAGTACTGAACGATCCGCACCCAGCATTCGCGGCATATGACTCGGCTTGTCACCTCTTTTTCTTCGGCCGGCGGTTACGCCACGGATTCGGAAAGGCGAGGCGGCTAACACTCTTTCGAAAAGGAGTCACTCGGTACACCGTGCAGAGCGAGCATGAATGGCTGTCCTTTACCGGCCCAATAGGCCAGCTCCATGGATATTACGAGCACTTCACCAACCCAACCATTTCTGCGTGGATTAAGAAAATTGACTACTACACGGCCCGAGACGTCGAGCGCGACTCGTCCAAGACCCCGCCCAGTCGACTTCGGGTTGCGTTGAAGACGCTCCGCCTGTTTCAGCGCCTTTACCTTTCACCACACTGGATGGCCAGGGACGGCGAGCTTGGGTTTTACGTGTCAGGTATCGTTTGCTTCGCTTTCTTTCTCCAGCATGCAAAGCTTTGGGAACGCTTGTCTCCCGCCGCTCGCTTACTTGGAGCCCAAGACGTAGGAGGGGCCGAGCTTTCCGATCAAGTCGTATCCGAGCGTGCGCAGGAAGACGAACAGCGATGAGGCGAGGACGGTTCGATACGGCCCATGCTGCTCGATAACGAGGTACTCGGGTCGATAGCGCGACCAGTCGTTACCGCGGAGCACGGGCTCGTCCGACCCTTCGAGGTCAACGGACATGAAGTCAATGTGCTGAGCACTGGGCAGATGCTCGTCGAGCAAGGATGCCACGGAGACCGTCTTCATTCGGACTTCTCGGACGACCTTCTGACCGACTGTTGAAGCGCGCTGCCTTGTGCTGGAGAGGGCAACCTGCTCGTAGATCGTCAGGGTAACGTCCTCGCCGTCATTCTGACCTAGGCACGCCTCAAGGTTAAGATCTCGTGGCCGAAGGATTCGGAACAAGTCCATCGCACCGGGAAGACCGTCAACGTTCATGCCAGTCCAACCGTGCCGGTAGAACCAATGTGTATTCGACAAGTAAACGGGATGGTGCGCACCAAGATCGACGTAGAAACCTCCGCTCCTGTCGCCCACGAGCGCACGGAGCAACATGTCCTCGCCGAACTGAGAATGCGAGAGGTAGAAGCCCGAGTGTCGATCGCAGCGCAAACGACCCCAAACGTTGAAGCGGAAGCGGCTTTGAACTGCCGCGAGAAGGTGGCGGAGCCCCTTAGTGGACATCCTGCTCAATCCCCTCGCAGAGATTCACAATGTCCCTGGCCATGTCATCCCACGACCGCAGTCGCAGCCGGGCGCCCAAAGGAGCGAGTGCCCGCCTGTAGCCTTCTATATTCGCACGCCACTCGGTGACTTTCCGCGCCAGCTCCTTGACCGAGCGAGGGTCGTCGAGAAGTAGACCCTTGAGTTCCGGCGTAAACTGTTCGGCTACTCCCGAGGCCCCGCTCACAATCGCTGGAGTACCGCAGCACAAGCTCTCATGGACAGCGAGCCCGTATGGTTCATAGCGAGAGGGGGCTACCATTAGGTCCACCGCCTTGACGATCTCGCTCACATCATTGCGGAAGCCCAAGAACCGGATGCTGCGCAACTGCCGGTCACGCGCGAGCCGGATCCATCTCTCCCGTTCTCGCCCAGCTCCCACGACCAACAGGCCCACGTCCCAATCGCCGCTCCGTTCGAGCATCTCCCAAGCACCGAAGACCGTCTCAAAGCCCTTTCGCCCATCACCGAGGGCACCGACAAACGCTGCGTGGTACGAGTGAGCGCTCAACATTAAGTCGATCGCGAGACAAGCCTTTTGTTCGGCTGTCGCCGGGAAAAACTGACGTCCATCGACGCCATAATAGACGGTGTGGATTCTCGCCGCCTCAATGCCCAATTGATCCCGGAGGTCCGCTGCCGTTCGCAAGGAATCAGCAACTACTACCCGTGCTCCCGCTAATGCCTGACGCTCGCGCCTTACGTTTCGAAGGCGTACTAGGCGTCGGAAGCACCCCAGCTTCGGGTCAGAAGCTTTGTGTACGAAATGGATCCAATTGGCTGCTGATGGAATTCGTGCGTTACCGCCATTGACCACAACGATCGGCAGTCGCTCCTTGAGCTGCCTGTAAACGGACCGAGCGACCAGTCCAAGGAGCATCTCACCGACTAGGTTCGAGTCCAGAGGACGTGTTACAAAATGGGTAATAACCGATGGCAATTTGGTAAGTGTCGCTTCTGCACGATGCGTGACGAGATGGACCTCCTTCCCTCCGCGGCCGAGATACTCCGCGAACCCTAGATTTGCGACGTCCATACCTCCGGTGCGTACGAAATCGGAGGCAACAACCAACCACGGCCTCAAAGTTTCCTCGCCCAGAGCGCCACGGTGCGTCCGCCGGATCCGGTGTGTCCTGGAGAGAGCTGCCGCGTTTCGGACCCTGTCACACCAGCAGCGGTCAAGAGAGCCGCATTAAACAGCCAGAACTCCAATCCGAGTTGGCCCACAAATAGTGGATAGCTGAATACGAGCCCCACCAAACCGACGTCGTATGACAGAATGAAGATTGCCCACGTTGTCAGCTGTGGGTCATGCGAATCGAGCATTGCGCGATAGACCCCCCACAATGTTGCGAACAGCAGCCCCCCATACATCACCAACAACGGCAGACCGCCGTCAAAGATCCAACCCGTCACTTGAAGCTCCGCATAAAGCGGGGGCCGGGCGATGTCATCCCCGCCAAAGTAATAATACATCATTCCCCAGCGCCCCAGCCCTGCACCGAGTGGATACTCAGGGATGTATTCCGTTAATGTCTGGTCAAGAAATACGCCACGGTTTGATCGGTAGATTTCCTCAGGGCGATCTTCCAGGAAGGCTTCAAAGCGAGATTGCACTTGTTCACTCGCGACAGTGAACGAGAGGGCAGCCCCCGCCACAACCGCAACCCCCACTGTTACGGTGATAACGAGTAACTGACGAAACCGGCGAGCCCTTAGCAGCAAGAGCCCCAACGTTATTATGGCGATCGCGACTACGACGGCCAGTGCTCGTATTTGGCAGAGCGCGATGCAGGCGACACCAGCAAGCATCGACAAAGTAAATAGAGCACGGGTCCAAAGGTGTTTACTGCGCGTAAGAAAAGCCGCGCCAAAGATGACCGCGTACATTCCAGACGCTGAAGCTGCGCCCGGAGTGTCCGTGAGACCCATTGGTCGGAAGATCCGAGTGCCGTCGTTAAGCGTCAGCATCAGGGCCTGGAGTGGCCCTTCTCCTGCCGCGGCGACGGACGAAGACAGAGCGGTTTGAAACGAACCTGGGAACATCACCTGCAAGATCCCTATGCCTGTGCTTGCGAAGTGAAATGCCCAGAAGATTCCCATAGTTCGCTCTAGGGTCTTCGGCTTTATTGGTAACCGAGGCACCCAAAGTAGAGGCGACATGATAGACACATAAAGCAACGCCTGAGCCAGGCCGCTTGCGAACCCTTCGGTCTCCGGGTGAAAGAGACTCACGGCAAGAACGGTGACGGTGCCTACAAACCAGGGCAGCACTGAAAGTCGGCGCGCAGCGCCGGGGACTAAGAAAATGAACGCAAGACCTGCCCCAATTGCCAGAGCGCGCACCGCAATTCTGACCGGCTGATCTCCCCCACCCAGTGCCAGGAGAAGCTGGCAACTGATCTCCAGTAAGACGAAAGTCAATAGCCACCTATCGCTTCCGCCAGCTGATCGGCTCGGGGCGGTGCCCTTCCTCGCCGATTCCTTTTCAGCGGTTATCGCTTCGCGCCTCCCGCTCCTGTCGGCTATCTTCATAACTAGGCGAGGCTTCGCATCACTGCCTCTTCGAAGCGCCGCGCTTGCCGCGCGGGCTCGCACAGTTGGCGGGCTCGTTCGGGTCCATTCGACCCGAGCCGCGCGCGGAGATCAGCATCGGAAAGGAGCCTACTGAGGGCATTGGCTGCTTCAACGGGCGTAGGCGGAACGAGTAGACCGCAAGAGGCGTCAACAACTTCAAGGGCACCTCCAAGAGCGGCGGATACGATCGGAAGACCAGCGTACATTGCCTCAACGAATACGATCCCGAACGGCTCCGGGACCGTGTTAATTTGGACGAGCGCATCGGCTGCTTTGAACAGCGCCCCGATGGCGTCCGTATGCCCCACAAACTTAACTCGCTCGCCGAGGCGAAGGCGCTGAACGCGAGAGCGCAGAGTGCGGACATATTCGTGTTCCCCTGAGCGCTGGGGACTTCCGGCGATCCAGCAAGCCCATTGGGGAGAGTCCCGCAGGAGAGCGAGCGCCTCAATCAGGACCTCGTGGCCCTTCCATTTCTCGAAGCGGCTGGCCTGGAGTAGTAGAATCTGCCCAGGCGCCACACCGAGTGGGCCCCTCAGATCCTGCCGCTCTGCGGACGATGGCGCTGGCGCTTCGACAGGGTAGTAAACTACGTGTCCTGGCGTGCCCTTAAAGAGATTTGCAATGACGCTATGCTCAGTCGCATGACTATTGGCGATGAACGCGCGAGGTGCATGCAGGCTCGCGAGGGACTCTAGCCAGTAGTTGCCACGGCTCAGGTCATGCTGAAAATAAGTCCAAGGGGCGCGGAGCTTCAAAAGCTCGGGAGTCCAGACCAAGTGCGGCCAGTAAGCGTGCACCACAACAGCGTCGTAGTGAATGCGCACGAGTAATGCGCGTAAACGCCGCCGCGAGGCAGCTATAGACCACGGGCGTCTCAGTCGCACTTCCCCAAGCTGATGGCACGGGGTGCCTTGCGACTCAAGCTGTTGGCTGAGCCGGCCTCTGAAGCTGAGACCAACGTGGTGCTCGCCATCAGGCGAGTATCGAGGAAGCGTGAGGAGCATTCGCTCGACACCCCCGAACAGATTGCCGCTCCAAAGATGCAGGAATCTCAATGCGTCGCCTAACCGGATGGTTCCTCGTTATGGACGCACCGACGGGCGGAAGCCTGCTCAACAGGACAACTTCGGAGCCCTCATGCGGGCCGCCCATCTGGAGATTCGCCGTAGCCGTGACTGTGACTGTAGCGGCGGTAGGCGTAGTAGTAGTCGCCATAGTGTGGATCGTTCGAGTCAATGTCGTTCATGGCTGCCCCGAAAAGCCTTGCATTAACGTCCCGAAGGGCGCGGATCGCACGTTGAGCGTAGGTGCGATTAGTCGCTCCGGCTTTGAAGACGAGAGTGACTCCGTCAACTTGCGTCGACAAAACGACCGCGTCGGCTACGGCGTTCACTGGTGGGCTGTCGAGAAGCACGCGATCGTAACCCTGCCGAGCGGCCTCGAGCACCGAAGCAAAGGCTTTCGTATGGAACATTTCCGCAGGGTTCGGTGGGATGGGACCACATGGCAGCACAAAAAGGTTAGGGACCTCCGTCGACTTGATCGCTCCAGCCATCTCGGTGTCACCGACGACAACGGAACTGAGGCCAATCTCACCGGCTACCCCGAACGCCTTGTGGATCCGGGGCCGCCGCATGTCCGTGTCAAGAATCAATACGCGATTTCCAGATTGAGCCATTGCGATGCCGAGGCTGATGACAGTCGTCGTCTTTCCCTCCCTCGGCGCGCTCGAAGTCACGAGCATCGTTTTGAACGGCTGATCTGGTGTCATGAATAGAAGATTTGTTCTCAGGGCACGGCAGGCTTCTGCAACCGATGATTTCGGATGATGCAGCACATAGAGATCCCGATCCACGAGGAGCTTCTCGCCTTCGCTCGGAATCCTCGGGAGAAATCCAAGGAAAGGCACACCCAATCTCTGCTCAACGTCCACCTGTGTCCTGACACTCGTGTCCAATTGATCGAGCAAGAGCGCCAGAGCAATTCCCGCGAAGAGCCCAAAAGCCAGACCATAGAAGAGCGATCGGGTAACTTTAGGTCTAATCGGAACCATCTGCGGCCTGGCTGAATCGAGGACGCGCGCGTTGCTCGTCCGAAGAAGGCCAGAAAGCTCTATGTCCTTCAATCTCTTCTGCACGAGGTCGAATAAGCGTTGGTCATTGTCTGCCTCACGCCGTAGCTGGTCGAACTCAATCTGTTTTCGATTGACCTCAAACGCTTCTGCTTTGGCCTCTTCGAGAAGCGACGCCAGGTTGCGCTCTTTAAGCTGAGCTTCGTAAAGTTCGCCGTCCGCTGTCAAAGCAATACTTTCTACAGCCTTCGCAAGATCTTGCCTCGTGCTTGCTAGCCGGTCATTGCAAGTCCCAGATTTTGGATGGCCTGAGAGGTATCGTTCGCTCAGCGCCGCGCATTCCGCCTTGTCGTTGAGATAGCGAATCCGCAACAGCTGAATGAGTTGTCCGTCTGGGCCGCCCAGCGCATCAGCCCAGAGACCGGGCTGATCGTCAGTGGCCCCACTGCGAAGCTTCTTGATCGCATCCGAGCGAGCCTTGAAACCTGCGATGCGAGTTCGAACATCGGTAAGTGCGGCGTTAAATGTAGTCAGGTGCTGCGAGACCATGTTCGCTCGGTCTTTATCAGAGGCGGTGAGCATGTCCTGCTTCTTTTGGAAGTCATAGACCGCCAACTCACTGGTCTTGCTTCTGCCTTCCAACTCGTCTTTTCGTTCTTCGAGCCAGCGGGCCGCGCTCTCGGTTGTACGGAGCTTCAGAGCAAGGTTCTCCTCCAGATAGGCCGCTGCAATCTCGTTGGCGAGCACCGCTGCTCGCTGAGGCGACTCGTCTTGGACAAGAATCTTGACCAGTCGCGAGTCCCTTATGGGAGTAACGGTGATTCGATTCTGCAAGATGTCAGCCGCGTCGAACCGGTTGAGTAAAGCCATGCGCGCCGAAGGATCGTCCGGCAGCTTTGCAAGCCCGAGGAACGATGCGTCCTGCTGCAAACCCAACTTCTCGACGACGCGGCTGGCAACGGCCCGACTGAGAATCACCTTCAGCTGGGTCTCTGAGTACTCCCGGCTGCTCCAGTACGCGCCGGCCCCGGTTTCCAGAACCTCCTTGACCTGGCCATCGAGGAACTGCGGCTGCGACGTATCAATGATCAGAGAGGTCGTCGCCTCGTACACCTTCCGCTGACGGAGCGTATAGAGCGCGACTGCGCCAAACACGACAACCAAGGTGCCGAGGACGACCCAGCGTCGCCTGCTCAATGTCAGCAGGTAGCTCTTAATGTCGAAGGTCCCGCTGGCCAGCGGTAGTTGGACGGGAGGGGATTCCACGAAACTCCTCGAACCGAGTTTGCGGCACCGGCTCAGGACTGGCCCCAGCCGACGCTACGGTTCCGAGCGGATTTGGATTCTAGAGTGCCCGGACTGACGGGGTGGGTCAACCGTCGACCTCGCCTACTCCCCTCAAAGGCCGACCCGTGTTAGACGGTTTCCCCTTTTGACTGCTCCTATATCAGTTCTCCTCCCGTACGAAGATTCCAATGCGGCGCTCGCGATCGCGCAGGCACATCGTGCCCGAGCGCAAGGCGCGGACGTCGTGCTGGTAGGGGCCCGTCCGCCGCTCATCCCCCCTGCTGCCGGGATTCGGCTGGTGACCGACGCGCTGGGCCCGGGGGCCGCCGTCCGAGCGAGTTTGCCCTTTCTAGGCGGCTTCACAACTGTGGTCCAGCCCCCCGAAATCGAGGTCGAGGACTACGCGGCGATGGTCGCGCCTATCGCATCCGATATGGTGGACGTGGTCGTCGGGCGACCGAGCAGCCCTTCAGAAGGATTGCTTTCGGCCGCCGTTTCAATGCTGGGTCGTCTTCTTGCGGGTCTGCCGAGAGAAGCCGCGGTTCCCGGCGTCACAGCTCTTCGGACATCACTCCTCCATGACTTGGGGCTGGTCTCGGACGACCATCGGTTCGAAACAGAACTCCGCGTCAAACTCTGTGCGCGGCGCTTTCGTTTCGGTGAAGCACGGTCCGGGCTAAGGGAGGCAGCTCGTCGTCCTCCGAGGTCGCTGGCCCGGACCAAGGCGTACTTGAACTACGGAGTCATCTCGAACGATGCCGATAACGTCCACGAGGGGTACAATACGCTGGCGAGGATGGACCAGGCACCGCGCTACAATGCGTGGCTCGGAAGGAAGCTGCGAGCACACCTGGGACCGCGCGTGCTCGAGATTGGCGCGGGAATCGGGACAATCACCCGGGAGCTGTTGGTCGACCGGGAGCTGATCATCGCTCTGGAAGCCGATGCCTTTTACGTCGAACGTCTGAGGAACGTCTTCCGAGATGAGCCGCGGGTGCGACCCGTTCACGCTCCCGTCGAGGCCACCGACTGGAGAGGTCTAGCGAAGGAGCGGCTGGACTCGGTCGTCTTGAGCAACGTGCTCGAACACATCAAGGATGACGCGCTTGCCATCCGGCAGTTCCGCAGCGTCCTAACCCCGGGCGGTAGGCTAGTGATACTGGTTCCAGCACTTCCGGTACTCTACGGCACTATCGACCGAGCGATCGGGCACTTCCGCAGGTACAGCCCCGACACGCTCCGGAGCGTCATCGAAGCGGGCGGCTTCCGTATCGATCGGCTTGAGTGGATGAACGTCCTGGGAATTCCAGGCTGGTTCCTAAGCAACCGCATTCTGAAGCGGCGTTCGGTTCCGCCGCTGCAGCTTCGGGTCTATGATCGGATCGCTCCGTTGCTAGCACGTGCGGAGTCGATGTTCAGGCTCCCGATCGGGATGAGCCTGCTTGCCGTCGCTACGGCAGTATGAGGAGTTCGCGATGAAGAAGATCGAGGCAATCATCAAGCCCTTCAAGCTCGACGAGGTGAAGGATGCCCTCGCGGACGTGGGCATCCACGGCCTCACCGCGGTCGAAGTGAAGGGCTTTGGCCGCCAGCGCGGGCACACCGAGCTCTACAAGGGCGCCGAGTACGTGGTCGACTTCCTGCCGAAGGTAAAAATCGAGGTGGTCTGCGACGACGACCAAGCCCCTCGGGTCATCGAAGCCATCGAACGCGCCGCGAAGTCGGGCAAAATCGGCGACGGGAAGATCTTCGTGCTTCCAGTGGAGGAAGTGATCCGCATCCGCACCGGCGAGCGGGGAGTCGACGCGCTCTGACCGCTGAGTCTCACGGCGCCCCACGCTGGGTCTGGGGAGTAGTGATCGCTGTGTATGTGCTGGCGTTTCCGTACCACCCCGGTCTGCGGTCGCCGAACGAGCTGTGCCGGCTCCTACAGACTCGCGCCGTAGTCGAGTTCGGCGATGTCGATCTGAATCGAGCGATGCACGTCTATGGCCCGGTTGGCGACCTCGCCGTCTACCGGGGTCGTTACTACCCATCGAAGGCACCGCTGATGTCCTTCGCAGCCGTGCCCGTGTACGCGGGGCTTCGGGTGATTCTGGGCCGAACACCCAGGGCCGTATCTGAGCTGACGCTCGTCTATTTCAGCCGACTCTTTCTCACGGTGGTCCCAACGCTGCTCCTTCTGCTCTGGGTGCGTCGTTTCTTGCTCGCCTACGTTTCGCCGGCAAGCACCGATGCCATGACCCTCACTTATGCGCTCGGAACGCTGGCATTCAGCTACTCGGAGCTCTTCATGAGCCATCAGCCAAGCGCGACGTTGCTCTTCGCATCGTTCTACGGCCTGTGGCGATGGGCACGAGGGGAATGGCCAGAGGCAAGGCTCCTCCTCTGTGGCGCCCTGGCGAGCGCCGCAGTAGTCGCGGAGTACACGACTGCGCTCGGAGTTCTCGGACTCGCGCTATACGGCATTTTGGCGCTGAGGCGACAACAACGATCGCTACCTGCATCCGTCCGAGCAGGCACGCTCTTCGTCGGTGGGGCCGTTCCCCTGACGCTCCTCCTGATGTGGTACCACACACGCGCATTCGGTGGACCGTTGGAGAGCGGCTACCGACATCTCGCTGACGTTGCCTATCAGCCATGGCACGAGGGCGGCTTCCTTGGGGTTGGCCTTCCGCGCGCTAGGCCCTTTCTTCTATCGTTCTTCTCTCCCTTGCGCGGAATGTTCACGCTGTCTCCGGCGCTTCTTCTTTCTGTTCCGGGCATGGCACTCCTGTTCCGGCGCTCGCGATCAGAGGCCGATCTCCGCTGTGTCGCCTGGACGACGCTCGCGATAGCCCTAGGATACGCCTACTTCACGTCGTCGTTCAGCTACGAATCCTGGGGCTGGAGCACAGGACCGCGTCACCTCACCGCCCTCGTGCCGTTCCTCTTGCTTCCCTGCGCGCTCACATTGGATCGCATGCGAACAGCGCTGCTCCGAGGGTCGTGCGGCGTTCTGCTCGCGGCCTCGATCGTCACCACGAGCGCCCTGACCTTCGTAAATTACATTCCCGACAACGTCTCAGACGCGCTCCTCGCACTGGCTATCCCGCTAAGCGACGCCGGTGACCTCACGCCGTCGGTCATGTGCGCTCTCGGCCTCCTTAACCCCACGGCAGGCGTGGTCCTGTGGGTTGGAGTCGGCGCTGTCGTCGCGTGGCTCCTCTGGGTTCTCCGACCGCAGGCAACTCTGACCGCTTGGCTGGCGGCGCTGACCACGGCCGCTGCTGTCGCCGGGTTTCACCTGCTTGCATACCAAGACACGGACGCTGACCGCGCGGCACTCACACTCTTGGAGCGAGTCTGGCTAACGCCGGCCGGGCGTTCGCTACCGCTCTTAGGACACGACGCGAGATAGGCCATTCGTGCAGCTCCGAGGCTGTCATCCAAGGGCTTGGAGTCGCGTGGCAACCGCGTCTTAGGCAAAACGCCGCATGGCAAGCTTTCTCTAGTCGATACGCCAGGCGCGATTAGCCGAAAAAGAGATTCTACAAGCACCGCGACGCTTCTCCCGAAGTCAGCAAGTGCAGTGGGTAAAGCTCGATTGCCATCACGCGGCAGCTGTACCCAGCCTCCCATGCCACGTAGCGCGAGCGCCTAGGCTCCCTCGATATCCTTTTGAGGACATCGACCGTCGCGCTTCCTTGCTTGTCGAGAAATTCGGCTCAGCATAGGCCAGGATCGGCCTCGACGGAGATGCCCCGGACGCCCAACGCACGCATCTGTGAAGCGATGAGACTAAAGTAACCAAAGCGCTCAGAGGTCGACGAGGGTCTGCTCCCGCTTCAGCAGGGCTTCGATCAATGCCCGGTTGCCTTCTCGCAACCTTGCGTCCGCAGATGAGGCTAGCCTGCTTGGGCTGGCCGCTTCAGACCGAGCCTCGACATCCGGTAGACGACGGTCCGACGGGGCAGACCCAGCGCGCGGGCCGCCTCGGTGACGTTCCAGTTGGTTGGTCCGAGCGCATCAAGAAGGGTTCGCCTCTCCATCGTTCTCAGCGAGGCGCGGAGGTCGGTCTCCCTTGGTCCCACCGTGGCAAAGCATCCGGGGGCCGCGGTCAAGTGTTCGGGAAGCACCTCGCCAGATGTATCGACGAGCATCGCAGCGCGCTGAAGCGAGTTCTTCAACTCGCGCACGCTGCCTGGCCAGTCCTTTGAAAGCACCGAACGTGCGGCTGGAGTCAGCTTGAGCTTCCGTGAGCCGTCAAATCCAGTACATCGCGCGAGAACATGCTCAGCGATAGGCAGCACATCGAGTGGCCGATCCCGAAGTGCAGGCACAGCGACGACGACTGGCACAATCGGATGATCCTCCTCTCCAAATCCGCCAATGGGACGGAACGCCGTCGCATCCCAGAAGCTCGCGAGCTCCGATTGCGGAAGCGCAGCGGGGTGACGGACGTACAGCGTTCCACCGCGAGCTCGTTCGACACTGGCGCGCCACAACGAGCTGTCAAAGGCCGCCGATCTAACTACGACGTAGGGCGCCTGTGGTGAAGCCCGTTCATGGATAACGCGCGCCAGCGTCTCGCGGCCGGATCCAACCTCACCCTGCAATAGGACTCCGCCCTTCATTCCTGCCCACACGTCGCATAGCGACCACAGTCGTACCATGACCGGGTCCACGTGGGGCAGCTCGTCCGCGGGCTCGACGCGCTCGGCAAAAAATCGGTCCAGCACTCGCCCCCAGAGAGTCACGACATCGAGAGCATCGGTTGGCGTGCTTGCCCAGCCCCACCGGAAAGGTCGTCCCAACCGCCCTAGTGCTTCCGAGAGATGCTCTCGCAACTCGTCCGCGGCGACAGCCGAGGTCCCCGGACAGAGCAACTCCACTGTTCCCGGCGCGAGTTGACCGATGACGACGACCAGCGCCCGCTGGCGGAGCGCCCGGATTTCGGGGCTAGCCAGGAACTCTCCCAAACCGTCGCCGAGAAGCGCACGTGATCGGACAACGAAGAGGGAAACGGGGGTTTTCTGGGGCGCGGCACGGATCACCTCCTCGGCCAGCCGCTGCTCGAAAGCCTCATGACTGGCCAGCGCCACCGAGACCAGTGGGAGGAGCGAGATTCGCTGAACGAGCAAAGATCGATCTGGCAGCGAGATCAGATCGCCAACACGGGCGTGCGCGACGTTTCGCACCTGAACGTCATTGACACGGACAGCGGCTGCGCCCGACGCGCGGACCTCGATCGTCGCGTCGACGCCCACAATAATCTTGACCTCCCAACCATCACGGCCGGAGACAATCAGCGGATGCCCAGAGTTCAACTGCAGTGGCCGAGTCATTTCGGAAGCGACCTCTAGCAGGACCAAATCCGAGGGTCCCCCGAGCGTGGACCGCGTTCGCGAGCGACGACTCTGCATCGTCCCCCAGTGTACAGGGGATGCCCGCTTTCCGCCCGACGGTTCCGATGCTTCGACTCTGCCCATGCTGCCATGGTTCTTGGGATCCCCCGCAGCGCCTCTCGGCCGATAAAACCTGAGCGACCAAGTGCCGTCGAGAGGCCATCGAGTTCGAAACCACCCATGAATCAATCGGCGGGTGATGTCGTTTTCAATCGCAGGACGCTAAGGCGCCAAGGGGATAGAGCCGAATGATGCGTTCTGCTCCCGAACGCTGCAACTCGCAATTTGGAAAATATAGAATGAGCGACGCAAAGAAGTCAGGGGCCTCGAAGCGTCCATGGTTCGTGCTTAAGAGTGCCCTCGGCGACAGCAGGTCAACGCAACCGCCCCGGAGCAGTTCGCTTCTAAGCGCGGGTTCATCCGCAAGCGAGCCCAGGCGCAGAAGCTCTGGAAACGGTATCAGGAGCTTAACGGCGAACGGCGTGTAGCCGACGGCGCATCCCGGACGGAGCTCGCGCAGGGTTCTCGAACTGAGATCATCCAGAACCTGCCGGCGCAAGGCCAACGTCCGCATAAACAGCGTCGGCAGAACGAGAGCGCACAGTATCAGCGCCACAGCAATCCCCCTCCTGAAGAGGTGTGGCAGCGATGAGAGCAGCGTCGCGTACCCCGGAAGCAACAAGATCACCGCAGGAAGGAACAGTCTGCTTCCAACGACGAGCGTCGCCGCCCAGCTGGGTCCAACGTAATCGTACTCATAGAAGATCAAGACTGCGATGTTCCCCACCACTCCGGCCCGTTCGGAAGGTCGAGCGCGCAGAAAGGCAAGCGGGAGACCGGGCCATGCGACTGCCAGCGTAACCAGTAGGAGCGCAACGTGCCGAAGACTGGGCGTCGCAGTTACGAAGAAAAGGTATCCTGGCGCACCTGCGAGGTCTGCGCGTCGCAACCAAACCCAGGCGAGCAGAGGGATGAGCGCGCCGGCACCAGCCTGGATGGAAGCCTTGAGCCGTCGGTCGATAGGTACTTCAAACAGTAGCCACGCTGCGACGAAGGGGAGGGCCGCGAGCGTCATTGACGGTTTGACCAGAAGGCCTGATGTAGCGAGCAGACCGAGGGTTCCAGCGCGGCGACCATCAGCCGCCAGGAGTAGACAAACGCAGAGGGCGGACGACAGAGATTCAGCCATAAGGGTCCGGCTGAATAGGAGAGAAGCCGGCTGTGCGAAGTACAGCAACGCCCACAATGCCGACAGGCCACGCTTTCGGAGGAGGCGCGCGAAGAGCGCCGTCCCCAGCAGGTGGAGCGCAATTGGCATAGCGAAGGGTGCGGGCCACGGTGCGCGAGTCATCGGCGCAACGAGCAGCGGCCAGCCGAGGGGGTAGCCAGGCTGCCCTTCGCCTGTTCCTGGACGGTACGAATGGGCCTCCAATAGCGGCGCAGCTTCACCAATCGCCCGAGCCTCGGCGAGGTAGATGACCTCGTCCCAGATCGTGATGCCGACCGGTTTCGAAGCAATTGCCGCAAAAAGGTAGGCGGTCACGACCACCGTCCAGATCAGCGGCGCGAATCTTCCTTCTGCGAGCTTAAGAGCCCGTGGACGACTTGCCTGAGTAGGAAAGCACGGGCCGTTCAGGGCTTCACTCCGCTCATCAACAAGTTATCGCTGAACAATCGGCCGCTGAGTCCCAGGCCCGAGGGCCAGTTGAAAGGAGTTCCGGGGATGCGGCCGCTGCCGGTGAACGTCACCTGGATGTCCGCGAGCCCGCACTCGCCGGCGATGCGGCGCAGGTCCGTCTCCAAGAGCGCCGTGATGTGCGCCGGATAGTCGCGATCCGTGAACGCGCTGAAGCGGTTCTTGACCAACAGAGTTAGCTTGCTGAGCAAGCTGAGCTGATTGGGCGTTGTGACCAGCACCAGGCCACCTGGACGGGCAAGGCGCACCAGCTCGCGCATGAAGGCCCGAGGGTTCTCCAGGTGCTCGATAGTCTCAACGGAAACGACCACGTCCGCGCTGGCATCCTCGAGTGGGATCCGCGAGTTGAGATCAGCGGCGACGAACTCTGTCATGTCGTACGGAAACTCTTCGTACCGGACGAGATCAACGCCGACATAAGAGCGCGCGCGCTTCCCGAGCGCTCGGAACAGGTCGCCCGCTCCACAGCCCACGTCCATCAGCCGTTCCACGGCACTAACTCGGGCATCGAGGACACGGACCGCAGCCTCGAGAATTGGCCCAGCGCTCGTCCCTTTCGACAGCGCCGCCACTTCCATAGCCGAAAGCCGACCGGTCACGACTCGCTCGCATAGCACTCCGGAGCCTCTCCCCGCACGGCCAACCCCGACATTTGCTCGATGCGTGCCGCCAACCGCTTGCGAACTCGCCGCCCGGAAATGGCCTCAAACTTCGCGTAGCTCCGACTTCACCTTGCAGACGAACCACGCCTGGCTGGCGATGAAGCCACCAAGCCAGCCTATCGGCGTAAAGTGGGTCCTCTCGATCACGAAGTGCTCTTCCAGTCGTTTGCGGAGCGCACGCCAGTTGAAACCCTTGTGACCATGATGCCCGAGCTTCTCGCCATAAATCGGGCGTGAAAATTGAGTCCATCGAGTGGCCAAAACCATTTTCAGTAACTCATCGATTCGATAGGTCTCGTTGTAGCGATAGTCCCCGAGCCGCCGCCATCCAGCTATTGTTCGCCAGGCTTGCTTAATCAGGAGAGAACCGCCGATCTCTGCCGGAACGCTCACGATCACAGAACCCGTTGGTGAAACCAAGCGCTGCAGATCTGAGATCACGCGAGCCTCATTTTCTGGGACACAGTGTTCAAGCACCTCCATGCAGGTCACCACGTCGAAAAGCCCGTCGTGGCTTGGAGTCTGCAAGTCCTCAATCAGCCGAAAGCTAATTCCGGGAATCTCAGCAAGGCGCTCGGTTGTCCGAGCAACTTCTTTGGCGTCGAGGTCAGCCCCGACGCCATCGGGGAAGCGATCGCTGACAAGCGCCAAGAAGGTTCCATCGCCGCAGCCATAGTCCAGAAGACGACCACCAGAGAAGTCGGAGACAAGACGTCTTCCCATCTGGAAGCGCCTAAGGTGGCTCCAGGCGATAACTCGATCTTTGCAGTACAGCTGCTTCTTCGCGAAGCAGCCGCCCTTAAGAAGCTGCTCTTTTCCGGTCATGGCACGCAATCGGTGACGATCGGAGCAGAGATCGAAACTCGGGAGGCGTCGCGGTGCCTTCCGGTTATGGCATTGTTACCGAGGCGCAACGCTGGGAGCCTTCCGAGGCCCAGTACTCCGGATCCCATCGTGGCCGGCTTACGCCACCTCCGCCTCCCATAGGCACCACTTGGCGGCGATGGGGCGCAGATCCCTCTCCAGCCCGGCGCCGTCTCCGACCACCTCAGCGCAGACGGCGAGCGCACGTCCGCAATGAGCCCTAGCGGACCGAACGGCAACGTCATCGACGTCCCCGCCCTGGACGGTGTTCCCACCGGTTGACCCGCGCCACGCACACCCTTAAGAGCCTGCGCGTCCCGATGTCCGAATCGCAATCCTCCTCCTTCGCCGCCCTTGTCCCGTCGCCAGGACTCCCGCTTGACGACGCGCTGGCACGGGTACGCGCGGCGCTGGAGCCCGGGACGCGGGTCCGTACGCACGGACTCCAGGGCGCCGGCCGGGGCCACGTCCTGTCCCGACTCACCGCTGAGACCAATACCCCCCTCTTCTGCGTCACCGCGGACGACGACGCGGCCGAGCAACTCACCGCAGACCTGGCCTTCTTTGTCGGTGGCCGCGGCAGCCTCCTGGCCCCCACCGTTCTCTGTCTCCCGGGCGATGAGGTCCTCCCCTGGGACGAAGTCAGCTCAGACGCCGCCGTCGTCTCCGAGCGCCTGGGCGCCCTATTCCACCTCCGTCAGGGGACCCCCTTCCGAGCGCTCGTCCTCTCCTGGCGCGCCTTGCACCGCCGTGTCCTCCCACCGGGGGTGATGAATTCCCTTTCCGAGCTGATTGGTGTCGGCCAAGAGGTGGACCGTGACGCCCTCGTCCGCCGCCTCGTCGACCTGGGATACCAGTCGTCGCCCCTTGTGGAAGACCTGGGAACCTTCTCCGTCAGGGGCGGCATCCTCGATGTCTATTGCCCGCTCTATGCTGGCCCGTTCCGCATCGAGCTCTACGGCGACACCGTCGAGTCGCTTCGCCTCTTTGACCCGGGCTCGCAGCGGACCGTTGAGCCGTTGAGAGAAGTTACCCTCGTCCCAGCTCGGGAGCTGATCTTCAACTCCGAGACCAAGAAGGCCGCCGAGTACGCCGCCCGTGCCGCCGCCGAGCGCATAAGCCTTCCCTCAACCAAGCTCCGGGAGGTGGTGGAGAAGATCCGCGAGGGCATTCCCCCCTTCGGAATCGAGGCGCTTCTTCCGGGTTTCTACCCTGGAGGCCTCGCCTCGGTGCTCGACTACCTCCCCTTCTGGTCGAAGGACGTCCTGGTTTACGTCGATGACCCGGTGGGCGTGGATCGCGGCGCGGACGAGCTGCGCATCGAGCTCGAGCGCGTCTGGACCCAGGCCAATGCCCGCGGCGATCTCGCGCTTCCCCCGGACGCTCACTTCGTGGACGACGACACGCTGCGGAATGGACTGGCTCGGTACCCGATCCTCGAAGGAGGCGGGCTGTCACTGACGCCGGACACCGCGCCGCTAGTCGCTTTCGCCTTTGGCACCACACAGGATCTGCGAAACGCCATCCTCAGCCACCACGGCGAGGAGGGTGCGCTCACCCCACTCGTGGAACGCCTCGACCGGTGGCGGAGCATGAAGATCGCCGCGGCCATTGCCTGCGGTACGATGGGTCAGGTCGACCGGGTTAAGAGACTGCTTCTCGACCGGAACCTGCACGTCCGCGTCCACGCCGAGTCGCTCGGCAACGAACGGCTGTACGACCCATCCATCTACGCCCACCTCTTCACCGGGGAGGTGAGCCACGGCTTCGTGGACTCGGCCGGGGGACTAGCCGTCCTGTCCGACGAGGAGATCTTCGGGGCCCGCGCCCGCCGCCGGGTGAAGACGAGCAAGGGCGACCACCCCTTCGTCGCTGCCTTCCGCGAGCTCAAGGAAGGCGACCTGATCGTCCACACCGACTTCGGCATCGGCCGCTACCAGGGCCTCGTGAAAATGCAGGTCCAGGGCGTGCCAGGGGACTTCCTCCTCCTCGAGTACGCCGGCCGGGACAAAGTCTACCTCCCTGTCAGCCGGATGCGGTTGATTCAGAAATTTACCGGCGCCGACCCGTCGAAGGTGGCGCTGGATCGGCTAGGGACCGGCTCCTGGGCGAAGACAAAGGCCCGAGTCAAGGAGGTCCTCCTCAAAATGGCGGCGGAGCTGCTCCAGCTTTACGCCGCGCGGAAGGCACACCCGGGCCACCCGTTCTCTTCACCGGACCGGTACTTCCGCCAGTTCGAGGCGGACTTCGAGTTCGAGGAAACGCCGGACCAGGCGAAAGCAATTGAGGACGTGCTCGCCGACATGCAGAAGCCCGAGCCCATGGACCGGCTCGTGTGCGGCGACGTCGGTTACGGCAAGACGGAAGTGGCGATGCGCGCCGCCTTTAAAGCCACCCTCGACCATCGACAGGTGGCGGTCCTGGTTCCCACCACCGTCCTCGCCCAGCAGCACTTCCACACCTTCCGGCGCCGTTTTAAAGACTACCCGGTGACCATCGAGGTGGTCTCCGGCATGCGCAAGGCACAGGAGACGCGCGACGTGCTAAAGCGCGTGCGCGAGGGCAAGGTCGACATCCTCATCGGCACGCACAAGCTGCTGGGGACTGAGGTGGCCTTCAAGGACTTGGGCCTGCTGGTGGTGGACGAGGAGCAGCGCTTCGGCGTGAAGCACAAGGAGCGCATCAAGCAGCTACGCACCCAGGTCGACGTGCTCACCCTTACAGCTACGCCCATCCCGCGCACGCTGAACATGGCCATGTCCGGCCTGCGAGATTTGAGCATCATTGCCACTCCTCCCGAGGACCGGCGAGCCATCCGCACCTTCGTGACCAAATTCGACGAGCCCACGATTCGCGAAGCGCTCCTACGCGAGGTGCAGCGCGGGGGACAGGTGTTTTTCGTCCACAACCGGGTGCAATCAATTGCCTCGATGGAGCGCTTTATCCACGAGTTGGTGCCGGAGGTGACGATAGGTGTGGCTCATGGGCAGATGGGCGAGGGCCAGCTGGAGAAGGTGATGACCGATTTTGTGGACAAGAAGTTCTCGGTCCTGCTCTCGACCAGCATCATCGAGAGCGGGTTGGACATCGCCTCTGCTAATACGATGATTGTTAACCGCGCCGACACCTTTGGCCTCGCCCAGCTGTACCAGCTGCGCGGCCGGGTCGGCCGTTCCAAGGAGCGCGCCTACGCCTACCTCCTCGTCCCGGCACGCCGGCCGGTGACGCGCGAGGCGCAGCGGCGGTTGGAGGTGCTGCAGGCTTTCACCGAGCTCGGCGCTGGTTTCTCCATCGCCTCGCACGATTTGGAGATTCGCGGCGCTGGCAACCTGCTCGGGCCCGATCAGTCAGGAAGCATTGCCGAAATAGGCTTCGACCTCTACACCCAGCTCCTCGAGGAGGCTGTGGCGGAGATGCGTGGGGAGCCAGTGCGGAAGGACATTGAGCCAGAAGTGACGCTGCCCATTCCAGCACTCATCCCAGACGATTACGTCCCGGACGTCCACCAACGGCTCGTCTTCTACAAGCGCTTCTCGTCCGCGGCGACGCCCGACGAGCTACAGGATTTGCGGGCGGAGTTGGTGGACCGTTTCGGAGAGCTGCCCGACGACGTCGACCACCTCTCGGAGGTGATGCTCTTGAGAATTGCCATGCGCGACCTCCGCCTCCGCGCCTTGGAGAGCGGCCCCGGGCGACTGGTAGTGACACTAGGCGGCGACGCGTTGCTCGACCCGGCGAAAGTGGCCGCGCTCGTCCAGCGCAGCAAGGGCGTTTACCGCCTCACCCCGGAGATGAAGCTGGTGGCCAGGAGACAGGGGCCGGACCAGCCCACGCTACTCCTTGGCGAGGCGAAGAAAGTGCTGCATGACTTAGGGGCCTGCGCGATGCCTCAGCTTTGACGCAGAAGCGGGCGGACGTGTGCTCCGGGCCGGTCGTGCAAGAGGTCTGCAATGCGGGTCGTCCAGCTAGGCAAATACTACTACCCGCACACGGGGGGGATCGAGACACACCTCCGCTTGCTCTGTCGGAGTCTCCAGGGGACCGTCGACGTCGAGGCAATCGTCTTCAACACCGGACGAAAAACGCTGCGCGAACCGGCAGAGGGGATTCCCGTCACGAGGTGCGGCAGCCTCGCAACCGTCGCCTCGTCCCCGATCAGCCCGGCGATGGTGTGGGAGCTGTCCAAGCGGAAGTACGACGTCCTGCATCTTCATACGCCAAATCCGTTCGCCGCCGCCGCGTACCTGGCCTCGATAAAGCCACGACACGCGCTGGTCGTGTCCCATCACAGTGACATCGTGCGCCAAACACGTCTCAAGCGGCTGGTGAATCCAATCATGCAGCGTGTACTTGACCGTGCGGACGCTATCCTAGTCGCCTCGCCAAACTACCTCGCCTCGTCGAAGGAGTTGGAGCGCTTTTGCGCCAAGTGTCGCGTCGTACCGTATGGACTAGACCTCCAAGAGTTGGCACCTGATGTCGAGGCGCTGAGCATGGCCGCGAGCATTCGCGCGCAGTATCCAGGTCCGATTGTTCTAAGCGTTGGCCGCCTCGTTTATTACAAGGGTTTCGACGTGGCGATTGAAGCCATGCAGGACACGCCTGCAACTTTGCTCATCGTTGGTGAGGGCCCGCTTCGGGCCAGCCTCGAAGCGAAGGCGCGGTCGCTTCATGTCGACAGAAAGGTTGTCTTCATCGGTGAAATCCACACCCGCAGCCTGCTGCCATACTATTTCGCGGCCGACGTCTTCGTCCTCGCGTCAGTAGCGCGCAGCGAGGCCTTCGGCATTGTCCAGCTCGAAGCCATGGCCTGCCAGGTTCCCGTCGTGAATACGGCGCTGGACTCCGGAGTCCCGTTTGCAAGTCGACATGGCGACTCGGGCCTCACCGTCCCGCCTGGAGATCCAAGAGCGCTTGGCATAGCCATTCGTCAGCTCCTCGCCGATGCCGGCCTTAGGAAGCGATACGGAAAGCAGGGCCGAGCACGCGTCGAGGCGGAATTCTCGCTCGGCCCGATGTCTGCCGCGATTCTCCGCACCTACCGTCAGGTCTCCGGCGCGTGATCAGGGATGGCTCCGACTGATTTGGTTCGCGCCTTCAGCGAATTGCTTGTGGAGGAATCGCACAATGGGCGTTGTTGCGAGTGCCATAAGGGCCTATTTGGGGTGGCCGGACCATCCGGCTAAACTTAGATTCGTTCGGCTGCTTTCAAAAACTGTCGTCCCAGCGCGCGGATACGTCACCTTGGTCCATCCCGGACTCAAGATGCTTCTGCACCCAAGGGACTGGCTTGAATATGTCACCATCCAGTCGAAGTCTTACGAGCCAAAGACGCTTGATTTCATCCAGGCGAACATCCGATCCGGCGACGCCGCCGTTTTTGCAGGCGTCAATTTCGGGCTGCACGTGATGGCGGCTGCCTCGGCGGCCGGGGTGCACGGCCGAGTGATCGGTGTCGAGCCTCAGCCCGGGTCATTGCTCAGGGCCTCCCAGAATATTCGGCTCAATGCGCTTCCGGAAAACATTACGCTCGTTGCCGTCGCGTTAGGCGCAAGGCGAGGACTGGTGCAGATGCCGACGCCTCCGGAGTGGAACTCAGGTGCTGCGAGCCTGCTCGATAGTCAGCGCCCGGGCATCATTAGTGTTTCGCTTGTTCCTTTTGATGATCTTATGGCCGAGCTCGGACTGGCAAGACCTCGAATTTTTCTGCTGGACGTCGAGGGCTACGAGCTCCGGGTTCTCGAGGGCATGAACGGGGTATTGCCCGAACTCTTGATTGTCGAGGCCGTGGACTATACTTTGAAACGAGACGACAAGACGATCGCGGACCTGATCGGCAGAATGCGTTCGCTCGGGTACACCGTGTTCGATCTCTTCGGAAATCCCTTCCTTGAAGGGGGCCCCCTCCTAGAGAACAACGTAGTTGGCCTTCGAGGCGACCCCGAAAGCATCGCCTGGATCCGCTAACGCGCCGCTCGAGTGCTGAAGAACTTGCCCCAGGTCACTTCACGCCTAGGCGTCTTCTTTACGGGTGGCAGGGCATCTGCACGGCAGGTCACCAGCGCTTCTTGCCCTTGCCGCTGCGGACGTGCACCGTCAGGTCGCCACGCTTGAGCGTGGAGACGAGCATCTCGACTCGCTCGTGGTAGTGCACACGTGAACCCGTGGCCTCGAGAACGTCGCCAGCGGCAAAAGTGATTTTGGGGTCGATGAAGTAGGCCGGCCCCACCGAGAGGAGGACGACGTCATCCTTGTCGGTGTCCAAGCCGACCACCACCCCATAATGCTTGTGGCGCCAGACACCAACGAGCTTCCCGGAAATGGTCTCCACAGTGGCCGGATTCCACTTGGGAAGCGGCATATTCTTGGGCTGCGGTGGCATGGTGTGCGGAGCCACTGGCGGCTCAACGGGTGCTTCCGGGGCAGGCGCCTGTGCGAAAGACAGCGCAGGGAGGAGCACCACTGCGGTGAAAGCCATAAGACGCATTTGACGCATGAAAGATACCTCCCCGAAGCCGGCCATTCGGCCCAGTCGGCTGCCCACCGTACCAGGGGTTCCGAGGTTTCGGCGCACGTTCTGCTTGAGGATGCTTCACGCCGCCCCATCAACGCTCGCCGAGAAACCATCGGCGCCGCATACGGGGGCCTTCCGTTAGGCCGAAGAGTTTCATGGCTCGCTTACGGATGTGCTCCACCGCCAAGTCCGGAGAATCGAACAACTGCAGGTGGGCGATGTCGCTCGGGTCGACGGTATGGTGGCCAAGCAACGTCGTCTTCAGTTGCTCGAGCAGTGACTGCCAGAACTCGGTCCCGAGGAGCACCACCGGGAAGTCCTTGATTTTCCCCGTCTGGACGAGGACGGAGACCTCGAAGAGCTCGTCCAGGGTGCCGAAGCCCCCCGGCATGACGACGAAAGCATAGGAGTACTTCACCAACATGACTTTGCGGACGTAGAAGTGCTGAAACTGCACCATCTTGTCGAGGTAGGGATTCGGTTTCTGTTCCGCGGGGAGCTCGATGTTGCAGCCGAGGGAGCGGCCCCCGGCCTCCTTGGCCCCGCGGTTGGCCGCCTCCATGATGCCAGGGCCCCCTCCCGTCATGACGGTGAAGCCGGCTCGCGCCAGCGCCCCGCCCACCTCGCGGGCCATGCGGTAGGACGCGTCGTCCTCGGTGAAGCGCGCCGAACCAAAGACAGTGACGCAGGGGCCAGCGAAGTGGAGTGCCCGAAAACCGCGCAACAATTCCCAGAAAATGTGCCAGGCCCGGGCAAGCTCGAAGCCACGGGGTTGTGGGCCGCTGAGAAACCTCAGCTCAGTCGCGTTCCGGCTTCCTGTCCCCCAGCGGCTGTCGTCCACGGGCGCTGGCGTCCTTAACCCGTGCGGGAGTGAAGGAGCAAACGGCTCACCAGCAGCCCGATGAGAAGCCGGCAACGCACAGGCGACGACGGCGTCACCCTCCCGTTCTCTGGCATGCTGCTGCCCGCTCGTGCGGACTCGCCTGCTCGCAACTCCTGTCCTTCTCGTCCTCGCCGCGGGCGCGGGCGGCTGCAAGAGCCACCAGGTGGCCGCCTTCACACCGCCCGGGACCATCGAAGTGGCCCTGACAGTGGATGACCTTCCTCGGCACGGGCGGGACATTCCCGGCGTCTCGCGGCTCGACATCCACCGGCAGCTGCTGGAAGTGCTGAAGCGCCACCACGTGCCGGGCGTGTATGGCTTCGTCGTGGGCAGCGAGCTCTTGGCCCATCCGGAGGACACAGCGGCCCTCGAGGCCTGGCTCCAGGCCGGGTACCCGCTCGGAAACCATACCTACACCCATCCGGACGCGGCGAAGGTGTCCGCGGAGGACTTTCTCGCGCAGGTGGTGGCCAACGAGCCCGTGCTGGCTGAGCTCATGGGCGAGAGCCAGGCGAAAACCTGGAAGGTGCTGCGCTACCCGTACCTTCACGAAGGCGCGGACCTCGCAGGACGCGCGCTCATCCGCCAAGTCTTACAGGCTCGCGGCTACCGCATCGCCGAGGTGACGGTGGACTTCGAGGACTGGGCTTGGAACAACCCCTACGCGCGCTGCCTGGCCAAGGGCGATGCCAAGGCAGTCGAGGTGCTGGAGTCCTCCTACCTCGACGCGGCCCTGGCCCAGCTGCGCTGGTCCGAAGACACCGCGCGGCGCCTCTTCGGCGGCCCCATTCGCCACATTCTCCTCCTTCACGTGGGCGCCTTCGACGCGCACATGGCCGAGAGGCTGCTCACAGCCTACGAGGAGGCCGGGGTGAAGTGGGTGACGCTGGACGCGGCACTGCAGGACCCCGTGTACCGCGACGAGCCCCACCCGGCCCGCACGGTGCGCGGCCCACTCCTCTTTCAAGTCGTGCGAGCGCGCGAATGGCGCGGCTTTCCTTTCCCCCCAGACACGGACGAGGACACCCTGACGCTCGCCTGTCAGTGACGCCGCTACGCTCTCGGGCCGGCACATGCCAGCTGTCTCCCACGCCCACAAGCGCGCCTCCCTGCACAAACGCGCCATCGGCCGGTTGCTAGCGGCGGTGGTGGCGGGTGTCCTCGCAGGCGTCCTCGTCACCGGCAACCACGGCTGGGCGTTTCGGCTGGTGACGGGTTGGGACGCTGGGCTTCTGGTGCTGCTGGGGCTCGCCTGGAACATTATTCTCCGCTACGGCCCAGAGGAGACACGGCGCCGTGCTGCGCGGGTAGACCCGGGCCGCACGCTCGTCTGGGTGGTGGTGCTGGTGGCATCCACCGGGAGTCTCCTGGCCGCCACCGCCGTCGTCCGCTACGCCAAGCCACTGGCGCCCCACGCGAGCCAGGCCCTCGTCATCCTCGCGCTCTTGGCCGTGGTGGTGGCGTGGATGGGCGTTCACACCGCCTACACCTTCCGCTACGCACACCTCTACTACCGGGAGGATGGAAAGACGGGGGGGTTACGGTTTCCCGACGACGCGGCTCCCGCGGACATCGACTTCGCCTACTACTCCTTCACGGTAGGCATGTGCTTCGGCGCCACCGACGTCTTCCTCACCGAGACACGCTTCCGGCGGGCCACGCTGGGACATGCGCTGCTGTCCTTCTTCTTCAACACCGGCATCCTCGCCATGACGCTCAATCTGATTCTTACCGGCCTCCTCAGCTAGAGCCAGGCGTAGGCAAGCCGCAGGGCTTCCTTGCCACCATGCGGGACGGGCTGGCCGTGGGTGAGGAGAATTCTCTCGAAGTCCTCGGCAAGCAGACGCTCCAGGCTCGCCCGGGCCCGGGGCCGGTCCCGATACAGAAAGCGCAGCAGCCGGCTGAAGCCCACCCGGCCGTAAATGCCCCCGGCCCGGAGGTACACCCGGGTGAGCCAGTGGGGCGAGCCGTGGAAATTCTCGATGAGGTCCGCGGTAATGAGCGTCCGCGTCCGAGGGTGCAGAAACACCGTCTCCCGCAGGCCACAGCCGGAGATGAAGAGCGGCTTCAAGTCCGTGGCCCAGTCCGGGTGCGGAGCTTCGGAGAGCTCGGCATCAATCCGGAGGTCCGGACGCTTCCGGGACATGCCGGGTGGGGCGTGGACGCGGGCCTTGGGGAAGGCCAGCGTCCAAGGGCCGACGTGGAGGTGGTGGTAGAGGTCCGGCAGGACAATGTGCTGCACGGGCCCGAGCGCCTCCACCTCGCTCCTCAAAGCCCCTGTCATGGGCACCACCGAGTGCAGGAGTAAGCCGCCACCGGACAGCCGCACCACCGTCATGCGCGTCCCGAGCTGAATGCCGAGCAGCGTCTGCGGCGCCGCGGCCACCCACAGTCCTTCATCCAAGCGCTCGAGTGCCATGTGTGTCGACGGCGGACGCTACGGCCCGAAGCGCGCACCACGCAACCTCAGCGTCGCGGCGTCCTGAGCGCTGGGTCCGCCAGAGGGCAGACTCAAGAAAGCGAAAACAGCCTCCGCCCAGAAGCCCCCCGGCGGGGAGCTGTCCTGCATTCTGGTTTCCTCTTGGAAACAGCCCACGCCCGGGGCAGCCGCTAGCGCTCGGCCACCGTTTCCAGCCGAGTGGAGTCGAAAATGCGCTGCGGCGAGATGACGGGCTCATCGAGTGGCACCAGTTCACCAAAGCGCTCGGCAAGCTTCTGCTGCACCTCGGGCGCGCTCAAGTCGAGGTCCCGCATGCGCTGCGGCTCGCCAAGCCGGATGCCGAGGGCTCGCTCGTACAGCTTCCACACCAGCTCCGAGGAGTACATGCGCTCGTCGGACCACTCGAACGTCCTGTCGTACGGGCCCTTCCCCTCGAAGTGGTGCATCTCTTTGCGGAGCTCGATGACGGAAGCGGTGTCCAACACCTGGTGCGCATCGAAGAGGCGCTTGACGACGTAGTGGCCGTCCTCGCCTCGGGCCAGCCACTCAGCAAGCGGCGTCGCCTGTACGGTGTCCGCCGCCTCGAAGACGTACGGCTTCTCCTCCCGGAAGGTGACGAGCCCGACGTGGCTGTAGCGCGAACGCGTCGCCTTCTGGAGAGCGAGGCTTTGCGAGGTTGGCGATGTCTGGAAGATGACGTCTCCCTCTTGCACCGCCGGAAGACCGCCCTTTGCACACCCTGCGCTGCAAACCAGGAGAAGGAGGAGTGGCTTGCAGTGTCTAGCGAGTGCCTTCACGTGCAGAAATGCCGCAGCGCCTTCTCCAGAATCTCCTCGCAGCGGAGGAGCTCCGCCACCGGGACGAATTCACCCGTCTGGTGCGCCACCTGAATATTGCCCGGGCCAAACACCACCGCCTCGGCGCCGAGCGCCGTCATTTGCGGGGCCTCGGTGCCGAAACTCACCGTCTCGGCCGCCTTGCCCGTCTCCTTCACCAGGAAGTCCACCACTCCGGCCGTGGCCGGCGTGTCCACGCCGCGGTCCGTCCGCTGCACGCGCAAGGTGAAGCGAAGGCTGGGGTGGGTCCGGTGGAGCTCGGCCAGTAGCTTCTCCAGCGCCTTGGGGACGACGTCCGTCGCCTGGCGCGGAAAGGGCCGCCACTCGAGAGTGAAGGTGCAGCTGCCGGGGATGACATTCTTCGCCCGGCCCCCCTGGATGACGCCGACGTTGAGGGTGGTGAAGGGCGGCTCGAAGGCCGTGTCCGTGTCCTTGCGCAGCTCTCCTTTGGAATACGCCTCGAGCAGGCCAATGAGGCGGGCCGCCCCGAAGATGGCCGAGGCCCCGGACTCCGGGTAGGCGCTGTGGCCTTCCTTTCCGGCGACGTCCACCTCGGCCAGGCAGTAGCCCTTGTTGGCGCGGACGGGCGTCAGCCGGGTGGGCTCGCCGACAATGGCCCTTCGCGCCATGCCCCTCCTGGCGTCGACCAGCATTTTGGCGCCGACACAGCCCACCTCCTCGTCGGCCGTGAAGATGAGGCCGGCGCGCTTGGGCAGCTTCGCTGCGCCCGTCCGCTCCGCAGCCACCAGCGCGCAAGCGATGAAGGCCTTGGTGTCGCACGCGCCGCGGCCGTACAGCTTGTCGTCGCGGGCGGTGAGGACGAGCGCCTCGGCCCAGGCACTGTCATAGGGGACGCAGTCGGTGTGGCCCACCAGGACGAGTTCCGGCGTCCCGCCGCCCGGCGCGGCAGCCAGGAGATTGAGCTTCTCCACCCCCGCCTCGTCGGTATAGCCGTGGCGCTCGCAAGCAAAGCCCAGCGCGCGCACCTTGGGCTCGAGCCAGTCGATGAGGGGCTTGTTGGAGAGCCGGCTGGTGGTGTCGAAGGACACCAGTGTCCGAAGCGTCTCTTCCAGCTGTTTGGCGACGGTACTCAAACCTGAAAAACCCTCCGGCAGAGCTGGGCATACGCCCGGGCGCTCTCGTCCGCGAGCGGGTGACTTCCATCGCGTACCACCCAGCGGCCCTGCACCGCCACGTCGCGCACCGCCGTCGCCGGCGCGCCGAAGACGACGGAGGCAATGAGGGCGTTGGGCGGCGCGCCCACCAGACTTGGGTGCCCGAGGTCCACGGTGCAGAGGTCCGCCGGGGCGCCGGGGCGCAACACCCCGGTGGGCAGGCCCAGCGCCCGCGCCCCATTCTCCGAGGCGTAGGAAAGGAGCAGCCGCCCGAGCCCATCCGGCCCCTCGGGAGCATCCAGCACCGCGCGGCGCCCGCGCGTCAGCCGGAGGCTGCCCTCCATCATCCGCAACTCGTCGAAGAGGTCCAGCGTCGCCTGGCTGTCCGTCCCGATGCAGAGCCGGACGCCAGCGCGGGCCATCCCGTCTGCGGCCAGGACTCCATCCCCCAGGTCCCGCTCGGTGCCGGGGCAGGCGCACACCGAGGCACCGCGGAGGAGCTCTCGCTCATGGGGCATGGTGTACACGCCGTGGACGGCGGTGAAGCCCGAGGAAATGAGGCCCACGTCCGCCAGCAGCTCCACCGGGCGCCGGCCGTATTCCGCCAGGCACACCACCACCTCCTCAGGTTGCTCGGCGACGTGCATGTGGACGAGGGGCTCCTTGCTGCGTGCCGCCGCCTCGAGCCAGAAGCGTGGCACCGCGCGCACGCTGTGCGGAGCAATTCCCACCGTCACCAGGCTGTCGCTGGCGGTACGCGCGCGGAGGTCCGCAGCGGCGCGCAGCCAGGCCTCGGGCGTTGCGTCGTAGAAGCGGACTTGCCGGGGGTTGGGCTTGGCCATGTACCCGGCGCGCGTGTAGCCGGCCCGCAGCAGGACAATGCGCAGGCCCACGTCGCGCGCGGCGCGGATGACTTGCAGTGCGAGCTCAAGTGGCTCGGCGTACGGCTTCCCGTCCGGCTGGTTGTGGAGGTAGTGGAATTCCCCCACGCTGGTAATTCCAGCGAGGGCCATTTCTAGAAAGCATTGCCGGGAGGCCAGGTAGACGCCGTCCGGGTCCAGCGTCATGGCCGCCCGGTACATGACTTCGCGCCACGTCCAGAAGTCGTCGACCTCGACGTCGGGCGAGCGCGCCTGGGTGCGTCCGCGCAGCGTCCTCTGGAAGGCATGGCTGTGCACGTCCACGAGGCCCGGGAGGAGGAGTCTCCCCGGAAGGCGCTCCACCGAGGCGGCGGGCGGCAGCGCCCGGGCGGAGAGAAGCACCCCCGCTTGCGAAACCTCCACCCCGGCCCCCCGCAGGAGCTGTCCGTCCCAGAGGACGGCGTCGGGGAGGAGCCAGCGGGAGGGGGGCATGGAGGGCCCAGACAGCCTACCCTCCTCTCAAGCCCCTGAAACGTCCGGTCGAAACCATTCCCCCACACCGTCCGTACAAGCCCCGGAGGTTTCAGGTCGCGCACGGGCGCCCTGAGTTGTAGAACCCACCCCCCGCCTGGGGCCGTGCAAATTCCGGGCGCCGTGAGAAGTCAGCAAATTCCACATTTCAAGGAGAAGAACCAAGCCATGAAGAACACCCTCAAGGGAGCCGTCATCGCTTCCGCCGTTGCCTCACTGTTCGCTTCCGGCGCCTTTGCCGGTGACGCTCCCGCTCCTGCAGCTGCCAAGGGCGTGAAGTGCGCTGGCATCAACTCCTGTACGGGCAAGGGCTCGTGCAAGGGCGCGTCCAACAGCTGCGCCGGGAAGAACAGCTGCAAGGGCACCGGCTGGAACATGGCCCCGACGGAGAAGGACTGCACCGCCAAGGGCGGGAAGGTTGTCGTCGACGCCCCGAAGAAGGGGTAGTCGTTTCGAAACTGCTTTGAAACCGGGTCACGCCGGGCCTCATCCTCCCCAACCCGGGGAGTCCTGGGGCCCGGCGGCCTTTTTTTGAAAGAGCCTCACACCGCAAATGGCCCTCTCGCTTCCCTCGCTCGGCCATGGAATTGGCCTCAGGAGCGAGCACTTCTCCGAGTTCCTCGCAGGCGGCGTCCCGGTGGACTGGGTGGAAGTCATCAGCGAGAATTTTTTTCCTGCCGGCGGCCGTCCGCGAGCCGTGCTGGAGGCAGTCCGCAAGGACCGCCCGGTGGTATTGCATGGCGTCTCCCTCTCCATCGGCGGGCCGGACCCCCTCGACACGGACCACCTCCGGCGCCTGCGCGAGCTTGCCGACTGGGTGAAACCGGCCTGGGTGTCGGACCATCTCTGCTGGGGGACGCACAAGGGCCGCTACCTGCATGACCTCTTGCCCCTGCCCTTCACCGAGGAGTCCCTCCGGCACGTCGTGGAACGGGTGGAGGTGGTGCAGGAGGTGCTGGGCAGACAAATTCTCCTGGAAAACGTCTCCAGTTACCTCGAGTTTTCGGACTCGACACTCACCGAGTGGGACTTCCTCGCCGAGGTGGCCGCCCGGGCGGATTGTGGAATTCTCCTGGACGTCAACAACGTCTACGTCAGCGCCCGAAACCACGGCTTCGACGCCGAGGCCTACCTCGAGGGCATTCCGGTGGACCGGGTGGGCCAGTTCCACCTCGCCGGGTACGCGGACAAGGGGACGCACCTCTTGGACTCGCACGGCAGTCCGGTGATGGACCCGGTGTGGGCGCTCTACCAGGAGGCCGTGCGCCGCTTCGGCGCGGTCAGCACCCTCATCGAGTGGGACGAAAACGTTCCGCCGCTCGCCCGGCTGCTCGAGGAGTCCGAGCACGCGCGCCGGGTGGAGGACGCGGTGCGCAGGCAGGCCCAGTGAAGCTGGCTGAGCTTCAGGACCTCCTCGCCCGCGCCATTGCTCAGCCGGGCACCGTCGCCCCAGAGCTTCTCCGGGCTGGCATTTCCACCCGCCTGCCGCTGGACGCCGTCGCCCGGGCTGACATTTACGCCGAGATGTACCGTTTCCGACTGGCGGACGCGCTGCGCGTGGACTTCCCGCGCGTGGCCCATCTCCTCGGTGATGACGGTTTTTTCGAGCTCGCGTCCGCGTACGCGGGCGTCTACCCCAGCGCCTCCTCGGACATCAGCCGCTTCGGCCGGCGCCTCGCGGACTTCCTCACCGCCCACCCGGGGCCGCGGGGGGACGAGGCGGACTTGGCGCGCCTCGAATGGGCGCTGGCCCAGGCCTTCACCGCAGCGGATGCCGAACCCGTCACCCAGGATGCGCTCGGGCAACTGGGCGAGGCGGCCACCGAGGCGCGCCTTCACTTCGTCCCGGCTCTCCAGACGCTGGTGCTGAAACACGACGTGCTTCCGCTTTGGGAGGTGCTGGAGGAGGCCGTGGAGCCGCCAGCGGTGGATGGCCGCGGCGTGCAGGTGGCCGTCTGGCGAAAGGGCTTCCAGGTGCTGCACCGGGCGCTGAGTGCCGAGGAGGCCGAGGCGCTCAGCCGCGCCATGGGAGGGGCGAGTTTGGCCGAGGTGTGCGAGCCCTTCAGCGTGGCGGAGGACCCTCAGCGCGAGGCCTTCCGGACGCTGGGCGGATGGTTTTCAGCAGGCCTGGTGGCGCGTGTCGAAGGGCCCTGAGTCTCAAAAGGCCCTTCCCCGCCCCCTCCCCGTCCAGGCAGCGCAGGCGCAAAACGTCGCTGTGCCTTGCGCTCAAGAAAAGGGTAGGACGCGCGGGCCGCCACACCTTCGACACCCGGGAGAAACTGTCCATGACCAAGACCACCCTCCGCATTGCCTTCGCGGTGACGGGGATGCTCGCCGGTTGCGCCGAGACGAAAAGCAGCACCGGCACCGCCAGCTCCAGCAACGCGGGCGTGAATGTGAAGCTCAACCCGGCGGCCCTCAACCGTGCTTCCTTGCCGCCGCCGCCCAGCGCCACCAACACGCAGTCTGCCGGCAAGGGAAATTTAATGGTGAATACGGCCAACTCCCCCACCGACAGCGACCCGACATGGATTGAGTCCGTGGACTTCGACCTGGACGGCAAGATTGACGCGGCCCAGTACACCTTCGATGACGACGACAAAGTCACCTACATCTACTCGGAGGTTGTCTTCCCGTGCGCCAACGGGACGGGCACCTACAAGGGGGGCATGTTGACGGCCGTCTTCGGCCTCAACAACACCTGGGGCAAGGCGCCCGGGTCCGGCTGGTACGTGACGGAACTCAACGCCGGCCAGTGCGACGCCCAGACGAAGGCCATCTGGGGCTGCCACTTCGACGCCACCGGCGCGCGCAGCGGCTGTGGCTGGGCCACCATCCAGTCGGACAAGGACGACATTGTCGTCACCGAGGGCGACGCCGCGCACTAGCCCCAAAGGGCTTGCGCGAGACGTCCTGCGCGTCCTAACTCCTCTTGGAGGCCACCGCCTTCCACGGGCGGTGGCTTTTTGCTGCCGCCATGGCCCCCAAGCGAAAAGCCAAGGGACGAGACACCCTCGCCACCTACCGGAAGAAGCGTGACTTCAAGCGCACGCCGGAGCCCGGGCCAGAGCGGCCCGCGACGGCCCGGAAAGGCACCCGCTTCGTCGTCCACAAGCACGATGCCAGCAGGCTGCATTACGACTTGCGACTGGAAATGGACGGCGCGCTGGCCAGCTGGGCCATTCCCAAGGGCCCGAGCTACGACACGAAGGTGAAGCGGCTGGCCGTGGAAACCGAGGACCATCCCCTCGCTTATGGCGACTTCGAGGGGCGGATTCCGGACGGCGCCTACGGTGCCGGGGACAGCCTTCTCTGGGACAGGGGCACCTACACGACGGACCCACCCGGCCAGGCCAGCGCCATGCGCAAGAAGGGCCACCTCAAAGTCGTCCTCAAGGGCGAGAAGCTGCTCGGCGGTTGGCACCTCGTCCGCACCCGGCCCTCGGGTGGGAAGGCCCAGTGGCTGTGTATTAAGGCCAAGGACGGCACCGAGCGTCCAGGCTACGACGTCGAGGAGGAGCGACCGGAGTCGGTGGCCTCTGGCCGGCGGCTGACGCGGGGGCCGGAGCGCAAGGCCACGTTGCGCGCCCCGCACCCGAGTCCGGAGGCCCTGCTGCAGAAGGTGTGGCCGCCCATGCTGGCCGTCCTCGACGAGGGCAGGCCGGCCCCGGCGACCACCTACCTCTATGAGGTGAAGTACGACGGCTACCGTGCGCTGGCCGCGCTCTCCGGGGGGAAAGTCGCCGTCCGCTCGCGCAATGACCTCGACTTCGCCGCGCGCTTTCCCTTTCTTCCCAAGGCCCTCGCCACCCTCACCCTGGGCGAGGTGGTGCTGGACGGGGAGATATTGGCCAGCGATGCCCGCGGCACCTCGCACTTCCAGCTGTTGGGTGACACCAAGGCCCTCCACCGCTACGTCGTCTTCGACATTCTCTGGCTCGACGGCCAGGACCTCCGGCAGCGTCCCCTCGAAGAACGGCGCGAGCTGCTCGAGTCTGTGCTCGGAAACGCCAACCCGCCGCTGGAGCTCGCCGAGCGCGTGCCGGGCTCCCAGGACGAGGCCACCGCGCACGCCAAGAAACAGCACTGGGAGGGCCTTCTTGCCAAGCGCAAGGGCTCGCTCTACGTCGGAAGGCGCAGCAGCGACTGGCTGAAGCTGAAGGTGCTTGCCACCGAGGAGCTCACCATCGTGGGCTGGACGCCCCAGTCCAAAGGGGCGCCGGAAATTGGCGCCCTCCTCCTCGGCAAGCGGTCCGGCAAGGGCTTCACCTACGCCGGGAAGGTGGGGACGGGATTCTCCGACAAACTTCGCACGGAGCTTCTTGGGCGCCTGCGCGCCGAGGAGGTACCCGGCCCCTCGGTGCTGGACCCGCCCAAGATGAAAGGGGTCCACTGGGCCCATCCCCGTCTGGTGGCGCAGGTGAGCTTCGCCCAGTGGACGCGTGACGGCCGGCTGCGCCACCCTTCCTTCCAGGGGCTTCGCGAGGACAAGGAGCCCAAGGACACGGGGAGAGACGCGGTGCCGGACCCAACCCAAAAGGCAAAGCAAGCACCTAAGGCACGCAGCAGGGCTGCGCCGCCCGCGGCGGAAGCTGCAGGCCCCATGGACGTCCCCATCACCCATCCAGAGCGCGTCCTTTTCCCCAAGACGCAGCTCACCAAGGCCGACGTGCGCGCCTACTACGACGCGGTGGCTCCGTTTCTCGTCGAGGCCCTGGCCGACCGGCCGCTGTCATTCCAGCAATGGCCACGCGGCATCGACGCGCCGGGCTTCTTCCGACACGACGGCAAGGGAGCTCCTCCCTGGGTGACGCGGGCCACGGTGCAGCACGAAGAGCGACGGCTCGACCAAATTGTCGTCGACAAACCCGAGACGGTGTCCTGGCTAGCCAACCAGTCAGCCCTCACCTTGCACATGACGTCGAGCCGTCTCTCCACACTCGACAACCCGGACTGGGTGGTCTTCGACTTTGACCCGGCGGGCGAGGACTGGGTGCAACTCGTGCCGCTAGCGCGCGCGCTGCGCGCCTTGCTGGACGAGCTGAAGCTGCTCTCCATGCCGAAAACCTCCGGGAAGCGCGGACTTCATGTCTTCATCCCGCTCGGCCCGGGCAACAGCTTCGAAGCCTCGTACGGCTTCGCGGTGGCGGTGGGCGAAGTCCTGGCCCGGAAATTCCCCGAGCTGGTGACGCGCGAGCGGGCGCTGAAAAACCGCCGCGGCCGGCTCTACCTGGACTGCGAGCAAAACGGACGGCTGAAAACCATGGTGGCCCCCTACTCCTTGCGCGCGGTGGAGGGCGGCCCCGCCAGCACGCCGCTGCACTGGGACGAGGTGTCCACCTCCCTTGTCCCCGGAGACTTCAACCTCCGCACCCTGGAGAAGAGACTCGCGCGCACAGGGGACCTCTTCGCCCCGGCCTTGCGCACGCCCCAGAAGCTGCCGCTCCTTCGCCCTCCAGCCGCTCCCTAAGGCGAAGCACCGCAGGGAAGCCCCGGGAGCCGGGGCCAGCGGCCGCCCCATGCAAGCCCGTGCGCCGGAGGGCAACGCCTGGTAGAGGAGTCCAACCCGCATGCAACCACCCGCCGCCGCTTCGCAGCCCCCAGCTCCAGGGACGCCGGCCGCCGCCGCCGACAGGCGTTTTTTTGTCTTCAACGCGGTGGTGTCGGCCGCGGCGCTCGCGCTCCTGGCGTACCTGCTTCTGCTTCGCCGAGGCAGCGGCACCACCGGCGCGGACGTGTCCTTCCTGCCAGCGGTGAATGCTTCGCTCAACGCGTTGGCGGCCACGCTGTTGCTCTTCGGTTACGTGGCCATCCGGCGGCACAAATGGCGCGTGCACCGCTTCTTCATGGTGGCTGCTTTCGCCGCCTCGTCCCTCTTCCTCGTCAGCTACCTCGTCTACCACGCGGTGCACGGCGACACGCGCTACGCGGGGACGGGGGCCATGCGGACGCTCTACTTCTCTATTCTCGCCTCGCACGTCGTCCTGTCGGCCACCGTGGTGCCGTTGGCGCTGACCGCCTTCTGGTTCGCGTTTCGGCGGCAATTTATTCGGCACGCGCGCGTCACCCGCATCCTGTGGCCCATCTGGATGTACGTCTCCGTCACGGGTGTGGCCATCTACTTCCTCTTGCGCAGCAGCTACGGCGGCTGAACAAGGGGAACCCAACCGGGCCGTTCCGGACTGTTGGACGAGACCGCCGTTAGAGCGAGGTTCCGATGCGGGCTGCCGTGCTGACACGCTATGGCGATGTGGACGCGCTGGAACTCCGGGACATGCCGGAGCCGAAACCCGGGCGAGGCAGCGTGAAAATCCGCATCGCGGCCTCCAGCCTCAACCCCATCGACTGGAAAATTCGGAACGGCACGGTGAAGGCGTGGCTCCCCGTCCAGTTCCCGGCCATCCTCGGATTCGACGGCTCCGGCGAGGTCGTCGAACTCGGCGCAGACGTGTCCGGCTTCACCGTGGGCGACAAAGTCCTCGGGCTCGTCCGGCACGGGCAGGCCGAGTTCGCCACGGCGCTCGTCGAGGAACTGGCCCAAATGCCTTCCGGGCTCTCGCTGGTGGACGCGGCATGCCTCCCGCTCGTCGGGCTGACGGGCGCGCAACTCCTCGAGGAGGCGGTGGCGCCCAAACGCGGCGACATCGTCCTCGTCACCGGGGCGCTCGGCAGCCTGGGACGGTGCGCAGTCCACGCCGCCCTGAAGCTCGGCGTCCGCGTCATCGCGGGCGTCCGCAGTAGCCGCGTTCCCGAGGCTAGCGCGCTCGGTGTCGAGCGGGTCGTCGCTTTGGACGACGCGGCTGCGGTGGCTGGACTCCCGACGCTCCAGGGCATCGCCGATACCGTCGGCGGCGACACGTTGACGCCGCTGCTCAGTCGGCTTGCTCCGGGCGGCACGCTTGGGTCGGTGGTCGGCGAACCCCCCGGCGCGAAGGAGCGAGGCATCCGGGTCCGGGCGATTCACACGCATCCGGATGCGAAGCGCCTCGCGACGCTGGCTTCGGACTTGGCAAGGGGCGACTTGGTGCTGCCCATCGCTGGACGTTTTCCACTGGCCCAGGTCCGCGAGGCGTTTCGGGCAGCCGAAGCGGGCCATGGGAAGGTGCTGCTGACTCTCTAGCGCGGCCCTCTCGCCCCCAGGACGCTCGACGCCAAACCTCTCAGGGGCGTTCTAGAGGCTGCGCACCGGGTGGCAAGAGCACGTGGCTGACGGGAGCTCATGCGTCGCGGCGCTCATGCACCACCAGGACGCTGCGGTCCGCATGGTCGGCCACCTTGGACGCATTCGTGCCGAGGATGCGGTCCCAGCCGCCATGCCCGTGACTGCCGATGACGATGAGATCGGCTTTGATTCTCACCGCAGCTGCGAGGATGGCCTTCCACGGCTGTGAAGTCGTCATGTCGGGCGCTTCGATGCGAGCGCGCGGATGGCCAGCCGCGAGCTCAGCGAGCGCCCGACGGCCCTCCTTCTCGAGCCATTCCGGAAGACCATCGGCCGGCATGTGCGCCGCTGCCGGGAATTCCGGCGGCACCGCCACCGACCGAAACAAATGGACCTGCGCGTCAAAGCGGTCGGCGAGCTCGAGGGCAGCGTCGAGGACGCCTCGCGAGCGGACCGAGCCGTCGACGGCGGCGAGAATGACCGAATACATGCGCGAATCTCCTCGCAGAAGGACACTGTCCGCCGGCTCCCAGGAACATTCCTCGGTCGCGGGCCTTTACGATGGCCAGACGCGGCAGCTTGAGCGAGTCGGCCAGGCTGGCGCAAACCCTCGTTGCCTGGGCTTGGAGAAAACATCCTCCGAAAAACGAGTCCAGGGATGGGGGGGGCCTCCTCAGGTCACGCCGCCACACTCATCGACCTGGGAGGCAACACGAGGATGAAGACCGATCCGCGCCCCGGGCCCTCGCTGCGACAGGTCAGCCGCCCGCCCATCTCTGCGGCGGCGCAGGCGCTGCTGTGAAGCCCGAAGCCGTGACCACCCTTCCGCGTGGTGAAGCCATGGGTGAACATCTTGCCGAGATGCTCAGGCCGAATGCCGCAGCCGGTGTCCTCGACTTCGAGCCTGATGGCACCATCCTCCTCCCGACGCAGCCGGAGAATGACGCGACCCTCTCCGCGGGCGCCGTCGTTAATGGCGTGTCGCGCGTTGTTCACGAGGTTGAGAAGGATTTGGTAGACCTTGTGTCGATCCACGAGCATCGGTGGGATGTCCTCCAAGTCGTAGACCACCTCGATGAAGGACGCCTCGGTCGACACGCTGCTCATCTTCACGACGTCTTCGGCCAGGGCCTTGAGCGATACCGACTCCAGCGTACCAATCGTGTCCTTGGCATGTTTCTGCTGCATGCTCACGATGACCTTGATGTGCTCGATGCTGCGCTGCATCCCTTCCGCCTCGGCCGCCAGCGTCTGCCGCTCGTCACGAAGCGCATCTGCCAGACGCGCGACGTACACCGGGACGGACTGCCCCTTCGGGTGACCGGCGAGAACGGTCGCAAAGTCCGGTTGGGAGAGCATCGCCCCCAGCTTTTCCAGACCACTCGCCTTTGAGGTGCGCACGGTTTCAGCAATGAGGCCGGAGGAGATGTTCACGCTGTTCAGGACATTTCCGACATTGTGCAGGACGGCCGTGGCCACCTCGGCCATCCCAGCTTGCCGCGACGCGTCCACCAGCTGACGCTGCATCCCGTTCACCTTTTCGAGGCTGGTGCTGAGGCTGACGTTGGCCTCGGAGAGCTGGTGGGTGCGTTCGATGACTCGCCGATCCAGATCCTGGTTGAGCTCCTTGACCTGCGCCAGGCTCAGCTCGACTTCTGCTTGGCGCTCGGCGACCAACCGAATCTCGCGCACGCCGCGCAGGCAGGCCAGGACAAGCACCACGTCTTCACAGACGACCCAGAACGCATGCTCGAGGAACCGCCACCACTCGCCGTTGGCGACCCCATAGACCGATTCAGGGAACCAAAGGCCTCGCAAGAGATGGTCCCCGGCGATGACCAACGTGGCTGGGACGAGAACACGCCAGTCCCGGTAAAAAGAGAGGAACGCCAGGGACGCAAAGATGTGGAAATGCGTCTCGATCCGCCCTCCCGTCAGGTGAATCAGCAGGGCCGACCACAACATCTGCGCGATGGCCACGACGAAACGGGTTGAGGCGGCGGTTGGACGGATGGTGGTGAGCAGCATGGGCAGACTGCTGATCGCCGCGCCAAGAAAGACAGCGGTGTAGACGTGCAGGTGGACGGAGCTCATCCTCCCGGCCCACGCATAGGGGGACCAGACCACTGCCACCACGATGCCGAACACCCACTGGACAAACATCAGTGCGGTGAACACATGCGACGTCATGCGGTAGTTCGCATCCAGGTGCTCCTGGAAGAGGACGTCGGCGCGGTCCTCGAGAACGCCTGTCTCGCTGGCCGAGACGAGTTGAAGACTTCCCTGGCTCAAGGTGCCTTCTCGCCCGCTGCCGGGGTGTTCAACGGGCAGCCGAAGACGGGGGCAGTCGCCAGCTCGGCCGAGCCCGTCGTCACCAGGGAGACGATACGGTCGGCGCCCGGATTGTCACCCTCGTGTCCGCGCGACGAGGTGATTCCTCCGGCGAATTCCAGGCGACCATCCGGCCCGTAGAGCAGCGCCTCACCGGATGTCGCTGCGCCAAAGCGATTGGCTTCTGTCCCATCGGGATCGGCGACGACCTCCACGCCCGGAATGGCCCGCGCGCGATCCCAGAGGTCCGACTTCTCCCAATCGATGGAGGCGCCCACAGGACGAATGAAGAGCACATGGGTGGCGACTTTCCCCGGGACGCGAACCAGAAGCCTGGCCAGGTCGGCCAGGGTGGCCCGCGTGCAGGGGCACATCGGATGTGCGAGCACAAGTAACGTCGACTGGCCCGGTGTGGGACGGATGCGCGTGCCTTCCGGCCACGTCGCCGGCGCGGTCGCCGGCTCACCGGCCTGCTCCGTGTATCGCGTGAACAGCCCCATCGCTCCCAGGATGAGGACCAGCCAGGTGCCCCCGATGAGGAGGTCTCGCAGGTGGCGACGCGTCAGCTTCACGGCCTCGCCGGTCCTACGAGGCTCGGGGCAATGCCTTTTGCCAACGCCGCGGTGAAGCGCGGAGGTCGAGGGGGGATGATGACTTTGGCAACCGTGCCCTCGCCGAGGCGCGAATCCAGGGAAATATCGCCACCCAGCTCCTCGACGAAGCCGTGACAGACGGAGAGGCCAAGGCCCGTCCCTGCCCCGACCTCGCGGGTGGTGAAGAAGGGGTCGAAGACTTTCGGGAGGTTCTCGGAGCTGATTCCAACCCCGTGGTCAGCCACCTTGATGACAACCCGCCCGTCCGCGCTCCGACGGATGGCCACGTCAAGCTTCCTGCGGCTCACCTCGACCGAGCGCATGGACAGCGCTGCGTTGACGATGAGGTGCAGGAACACCTGAAGCAACTGCCCGGGACTTCCATTGACGGGAGGGAGGTCGTCGTCGCAGTGGGTGGTCACCTGGAGCGACTCGGGGAAGGACGCCTTGGACATTCGAAGAGCAAACTCCAACGTCGAGCGGAGGTTGACGTCCTCCACCGTTTGTTGATCGGTCTGCGAGAACGCCTGGAGGTCCTTCACAATCTGCTGGATACGCTTACCGCCATCGCGCGTCTCGTCGGTGACAGCCCCCAGCTGCAGGACGCGTGGGTCGGATTCGGCGCCGAGCGCCTTGAGCTCATGCTTCATGTAATCGAGGTTCGCCAGAACGACCGTCAGAGGGTTGTTGATTTCATGGGCCACCCCACCGACCAGCCGCCCGAGCGACTCGAGCTTCTGAGAGTGCCGGAGGCGGCGCTCCATCTGGGTCCGGTCGTGGGTCTCAATCTTGAGCAGTTGATTTGCGGCGAAGAGCTGTTGGGCACGCTCGACGACGAGAAACTCCAGATGCGCACTGCTTCGCTCCGCCGCTCTGGTCAGGTTCCACTTCTCGGTCAGCCCCAGTGCCATCTGCTTCACGACCGTGCCGTCGAACGGCTTGTTCAAGACCAAGAACTGGGCGGTCCGCGCCAATCGTTCGAGCATTTCGCGCCAGCTGTAGTCCGAGTAGGCCGTGCAGATGACGACCTCGAGCCTCGAGTCGACTTCCCAGAGACGGATGATGGTCTCGATGCCATCCAGGCCGGGGGGCATGCGGATGTCGACAAAGGCGAGCGCAAAGGGGCGGCCCTCGGCTAGGGCCTGGCGCGCAAGCTCGACACCTTCCAGCCCCTGGGAGGCATAGGAGGCCTCGAAGACGACTTCATTGCCAGCCGGCGAGCCTTCCCGGCCGAAAAGCCCAGCTTCGAGGTCAGCCAGGCCGTTTCCTGCAGAAGGGGGTGCGAGCGCCTTTCGAAAGTCGCGTTGGATTGACTCCATGTCGTCAATCACCAGGATTCGGCGGTTGCGGGGCGACGTCATGGCCAGGAGATGACGCAAGGGACGGACCACCCTGGAGCGCCCTTATCTGGGCAGGTTAGGAGCAACCCCCCGGGGCTGCAGCGACCTACTCTTGGTGTAGGCGTGACCCGGGGCCACGCTTTCCGGCCGAGGGGACGCTGCTTTTCCCCGGCGCTTCGTGCAGGGCGGGGCTGGGTCAGGCCAGGCAGAATTCGCAGGTTTCGGCAGGCGTGGGGCCCCCTTGCACCGGGGCGTTTCGCACCTCACGCGTCACTCGGACGTTGACGTCGAGCGCTCGAGAATTTTCCCGTGTCCGCTGCAGCGCGAGCGCCAGCTTCACTGGTCGACTGCCTTCAGGCCCGCCTGCGCCCAGTGAGGATGGGCAGCACCTCTTCCATCCCCTCGAGGCTGAAGAGCCTCGCACGTGACGCAGCGACTGGCGTGGCGGGCAGCTCTACCGCCATGGACTTCCCCCAGGCCAGCCGGAGGGCCCTTCGGGCAAGGCAGCTTCAAGCCCGGCGAGGTGCCCGGCCCCGAGCCGGCACGCAAGTTGGTGGGACTTCGGACTGCACCCTCTGGTGCTGCAGCGAGGAGCGCCGAAGCAGGAGCAGAAAAAGACAGAGCAGCCCGCTGAGCGCGCACGCCGGTCCCTCGGTGCTGGAACAACCAGAACTACTGCCACCGGCCGCTGCCTCGGCGCCGCAGGCCCCGGAGGTGAGGCAGTGGGGGCCCGCGGCGTTGGTGGTGCATTCGGCGTCGCCGGCGCAGGCGCGGCAGGTGTCATTCGACGGACCGCCCTTGCCGCAGACAGGCGTCGTGCCGGCGCAGCTCGCCGCAGCCGTGCACCCGACGCACTCGCCAAAGGCCTCATTCATCGCGTCCGTCTCGCAGAGGGAGGTGGTTCCGGTGCAGCCGCCGTCCTGGCCCACGTCGGTGCTGCTGCACTGGCGGCAGTAGGTGGTGCCCGCGGTGCAGACGCCAAGGGCGCTCGCCGGTGCCGAGACGCATTCGCCTTGGGCGTTGGACCACCCCATCTCCACCGTGTAGCCCTGGACGAGTGCCGGCTCATCCGTGCAGAGGTCGGCAATTTGGTGTTCCGTCCCACCGAGGTTGTACCAGGCCAGGGGCCGCTGCACGGTGTCGCTGCCCTCTTGGTTCCACAGGCCGTCCTCGAGGTTGGTGACGAGGTTGAGCAGCACGTGCGCGTGCACCTCGGTGGCGTTGTTGAAGTAGTTGGGGTCCATCCCGCACAGGCCGGTACAGGGACTTGCTGGGCTCTGGTCCGCGATGAGGCCCACGCCCACGCTGCGGCTTCCCACCACCAGGGTGTCCGTGGTGCCGCAGAAGCTTGGCGCCGGCCCCATGGCGCAGCTCTGCACCCCTCCGTAGGTGAGGAGGGTGATGCCGGGTGGGAAATTCACCATGTACACGGTGTTGGCATTCCCCTGGGCGTCATCGGTGGGCGAAGGCAGGTTGCCCGCCGCAATCTGCGCCTGCAGCTCCGTGAGAATTTGCGTGTTGGACAGCGTCGTTCCGCCGAGGCTCGGGCTGATGGTGTAGCTGCCGAAAAAGCTGCCGCGTCCAATGCGCTGGTTGCTGCCCGCATCCGCGTCGCTGACGCTGCTCAGGCCCACCGTCGCGTACTCGCTCACCCAGTCCAAGTAAGGGCTCTGCAGGATGGTGGCGTAAAACCCCGCCATGCCATTCACCACACTCGGGTCGACGTCGGGCCCCCAGGAAACGGCGACGACGCTCGGGTTGGAGACGACGCGTCCGCCGTAATACGCGGGGTGGTTGGCCGCTGCAGCCTCCGCACCGCCCAGAAGCGCAAGGCCGAGGCAAAGCGTGAGGCAAGGGGGTGAGCGCATTCCCGTTTTCGCCGAGGAGAAAACCCTCGCCCTGGAGAATACCCGCAAGTGAAGCGGTCGCCTCAGACGCTGGACGCGTTGGCTTCTGCGACGGGTACCTCGGCCGACACGTCCGCCGGTACTCCATCCACGTACACGACGCGCTCCCCCAGCACCGCTGGGATGCGTGGCCCGGGCGTCACAATTCCGGTGAGGTTGAGGGGGTCCACCGCGGACAGCTCCACTCGCTCGGGGGTAGCCGTGGCACGGCGCACGGCCCGCGCAGTGTCGACTGCTTCGGGCAGGGCAAATTGTTCGCCCCCGACGCCGGCGACGAAGCGGCCTCCCCGCAGCTCCCCGCGCGCTTCCATTCGCCTGTAGAGCGCCGACAGCACCCGCCACGGCGGGGCGAGTGGCTCGCGGACCACCAAGTCTCGAAACACGACGCCCCAGCGCTGCAGGAAGAGCTCCGACAGCGCCCGGTGCCTCTCCTCGGGCGGCGGGACACTGGTTGGCAAAAGCAGCGTCCAGCGTCCGGGCCCCCCACGCTTCTCGGCCTTCTGCTGCCGGCGGCGCTTCGGGCTCTGCAGCACGCGCAAATTCTCCAGCGCGTCCGCGCTCACCACGCCGCGCGCGAGCAACTCCCACAGGGCGTCCTCCACTTCCTCCGGAGCGCGTCTGGTGGTGGTGAGCAAGTCCTGGAAGAAGCACGCCCCGCGGCGGATGAGGGCACGGCCCACGTCCAGCGCCGCGCCTTCCAAGTCCTCGGGCAGCCACGGCTCGCCGTCCGCCGAGAGCTCCGGCCGCGCCGCGGCGAGCAAGGCGTCCATGCGGCTGCGCCGAAAAAACGACAGCGTGGCCACCCGGCTCAGAGGCGTCTGACGGCGCGGCGGCGCTTCGACTGTGGCGCCACGGCGTGGGCCAACGGCTCGAGGCTCGCGCAGGGTGAGACGGCCCCAGGCCACCTCGCCCTTCCAGCAGGCCTGCTCGAGGAGTGCGCCCACGTCCCCCTGCACCCGCGCGGGCAGGAGCGCCTGCTCCCAGCCAGCCGCCGGGGCCTCGACACCTTCGAGGAGTGCCACCGCTTTGAGAAGGCCGCCCGGGCCCCTCAGCCCGTCGCCGCGCCCAATGTGGTGCCAGCGGAAGAGGAAGCGCATGAAGTCACTTGCCGAGAGTGGCTCTATTTCGCGCCGCAGCCGCCCCACGGTGAGCCGGTGGATGCGCTGCAGGAGGCGCCGGTCGCACCACTCGAGCTCCGCGTCGGCGGGCTGGGCGGGGCGAAAGTGGCCGCGCAGCAGCGTCCCGTCGGACTCGAGCCGGTGCAGCGCAGCCGTCACGTCGCTCGGCTGCAGCGCGAGTGCCACGGACAGCCCGGTGGCCGTCACCGGGCCGGCCACCTCCATGCGTCCGCGCACGCACGCCAGGACCGCCGCTTCGGCGTCCAGAGGAGGGCCAGCTTCCGGGAGGGGCTCGAGCGGCGGCTCCAGGGGCGCCCCGGGGAAGAGTACCTTGGCGTGCGCGACTCGCTCGGCAGCGACGACGAAGTGACGCTCTGGCAGGGAGAGCCGCGCGGCGCGGCCAGTGGCGAGGAGACTCTTCAAGAAGGACGGCTCGAGCCCCTCCTCGGGGACGAGGACGCCCTGCAAGAGAAGCTCGTGGAGCTCGTCCGCATCCCGCACCAGCGGCTGGGCGTCCAGGACGACTTGGTGAATGGCGTCCGCGTCCAGGGCGCCCATGTCCCGGGCGTCCTCGGCGGGAAGTGAGCGGCGCACCTGCACCGCGCGCGCCCGGCGCTCCTCGAGCGGGGCGTCGTCCAGAAAGGTGTAGGGCTGGCTGTTGAGGAGCGCGTGCGCCAGTGGCGAGGGCTCTGGCAAGTCCACGGCGAGGGTGCGCAGCTGCCCGGCCTTGAGCCGCCGCAGCACGGCCACCAGGCCGTCCACGTCCAGGGCCTCGCGCAGGCAGTCCTCCACCGTCTGGTCGACGAGCGGGTGGCTTGGAAGCTCGACGTCGCCCCCCCCGTGGTTGTCCTGGCAACCCACCTGCGCCGGGAAGACAGCGGCCAGCAAGTCATCGCTGCGCGCGCGCTGAATCTGCGGCGGCACGCGCTTGCCATTCTGGAAGCGAGACAGCGCGAGAGCCCGGGTGGCATTCCAGCGGAAGCGGGTGCCGAAGAGCGGACTCTGCAGCACTGCCTGCACCAGCACCGCCTCCACCGTGTCCGGGTGGAGGAAGTCGAAGACGTCGGCCAGGGGGAAGCTGTGCTGCTCGCCGAGGGAGAGGAGAATGCCGTCGTCGGTGGCGGCCGCCTGGAGCTCGAAGTCAAACGTCCGGCAGAAGCGCTTGCGCAGGGCCAGCCCCCAGGCGCGGTTGATGCGGCTTCCGAAGGGCGCGTGCAAGCAGAGCTGCATGCCGCCCGCCTCGTCGAAGAAGCGCTCGGCGACGAGGGTGGTGGTGGTGGGAAGTGCCCCCAGGATGCCCTCGGACACGCGCAGGTACCCGAGCAGAGCATCGACTCCGGACTCGGACAGCGCGCAGGCGGCGCGCAGGGACTCCACGTCCAGCGCCGGGGAGACGTCTCCCCGGATGCGGCCCACCTCAAAGGAGAGCTCGTCGGTACGGCCCAGTCCCTCGCCACGCCAGAAGGGGACGGAAGGAGGCGCGCCGTGCGCGTCCTCCACCCGCACCGTCCCGGCACGCACGCTTTGGATGCGCCAGGAGGTGCTGCCGAGAAGAAAAATGTCCCCGGCCGCGGACTCCACCGCGAAGTCCTCGTCCAGCGTCCCCACCTGGCGGCCCTCAGGCTCGGCGATGACGGGGTAGCTAAACGTGTCGGGGATGGCCCCGGCGTTGAAGACGGCCGCCAGCCGCGCCCCGCGGCGGGCCTTCAGCTGGTGGTGAACGCGGTCCCGGTGCAGGTGGGCCCGCGACGGCCCTCGCACGGCCACGCCCTCGGCCAGCATCCGCACCACCTCCTCGTAAGCCTCCCAAGCAAGGTTTCGGTAGGGCCACGCCCGGCGCACCAGCGCGTACAGCGCTCGCTCGTCCCAGGGCTCGACGGCGCAAGCGGCCACCAGTTGCTGGGCCAGCACGTCCAGAGGTGCTTGCGGGATGTGGACAGCGTCGAGCTTTCCCTCTCGGACGGCGCGCACCAGCGCCGCGGACTCCACCAACTCGTCGCGGGTGAGTGCGACGAGGAGGCCCTTGCTGACGCCAGCGAGGTGGTGGCCGGCGCGGCCCACCCGCTGGAGGAAGACGCCCATGGCGCGAGGGCTCCCCAGCTGGACGACGACGTCCACGCTGCCAATGTCGATGCCCAGCTCGAGCGAGGCAGTGGCCACCATGGCCCGCAGCTGCCCGGCCTTCAGCTTCTGCTCGGCGGCGAGTCGCAGCTCCCGGGCCATGCTGCCGTGGTGGGCGCACACCAGCCCTGGGCCAATGCGCAGCCCGAGGTCATGCGCCACGCGCTCGGCAAGCTTCCGGGTGTTGGTGAAGATGAGGGTGGTGCGGTGCTCGGAGACGAGCTGCACCAGCCGGTCGTACACCTGCCCCCACATTTCATGGGTGGCGACCGCGGACAGCTCCTCCTCGGGCGTCTCGATGGAGAGCTCCCACTTCCGCAGATGCCCCACCTCCACCACCGCGCAGTCCGAGGCCTGCTGTCCGGTGAGGAAAGCCGCGAAGTCCGGCAGCGGCCGCACGGTGGCAGAGAGGCCAATGAGTTGCGGGGGGGCGCCGGTGAGGTGCTTCAGTCGCTCGAGCGACAAGGAGAAGTGGCTCCCGCGCTTGTCGCGGGCGAGGGCATGAATCTCATCCACGATGACGGTGTCCACCCGCCGCAGCGTCTGGCGGGCCCGGGGCGCGGTGAGGACGAGGTAGAGCGACTCGGGCGTGGTGATGAGAATGTGCGGGGGCCGGCGCACCATCTGCGCTCGCTCGGAGGCCGGCGTGTCGCCGGTCCGCACCTGCACCCGAATTCGCTCCGGGGAGAGTCCCTCGGCTGCGGCCAGCGCGTATAGCTCCTCCAGGGGCTGCAGCAGGTTTTTCTGGACGTCGTTCCCCAGCGCCTTCAACGGGGAGACGTAGAGGACGTGGGTGTGCTCTGCGAGCTCACCGCTGAGGGCCTGACGGAAGAGCCTGTCCAGGGCGACGAGAAAGGCGGCCAGCGTCTTTCCCGAGCCGGTGGGCGCGGCCAGCAGCACGTCGCGGCCCTCGAGAATGGGAGGCCAGCCTTGCAGCTGCGGCGGGGAGGGCACGCCGAGGCGCGTGGAAAACCACCGCTGGACGAGGGGGTGAAAGTGCTCGAGGCCGGCGTCTCCTCCTCCCAAGGAGGAAGGTGAGAAGGGCAGCGGCATTTGCGGGGCACCCATCGGGACCCGCATTTCTGAACGCCCGTACAGGAGACGTCAAGCCCGTTCTGCGCTGAAAAATGGGGCCCCAGGCGGCAGCCTGGACGGCGTCTCCTTGCTTCTGTGCGTGCGACTCGGGCAAGAGCAGAGCGTCGCTTCCCAGGGCGGACAGAAAGCGGGGAGCGAGGAGAAAAGCACTATGAGGCGGGTACTCCGGTTGCTGGCGGTCGCCATTCTGGTGCTGGTGCTCATCCTGGCCGGCGCTTTCTACCTGGCCTTCGGACGAAACCGGCCCATTGTTGACGGACAGCTGCTGGCTCCAGGCGTGGAGACGGTGAAGGACGGCTTCGTCAGCGCCTTCATCCTCGACGTGGCCCCCAACGTGGTGGCCCTCATCGACTGCGGAAATGACAAGGAGGGCAAGGCCCTTCTCGGCGCGCTGCAGCGCCGCGGACTGGGGCCCTTGGCGGTGGCCGCCATTTTTCTCACCCACGGGCACCCGGACCACGTCGCCGGCTGCAGGCTCTTCCCCGGGGCGCACGTCTACGCCTTTCCCGAAGACGTGAAACTCATCGGTGCCAACGCGAAGGTGACGAATTTCTTGAAGGACGGCGAGGGAACCAACGTCGGCGGGTTGCACGTCGAGACTTTCGCCATGCCCGGGCACACCCCTGGCTCGGCCGCGTACCTGGCGGACGGGGTGCTCTTCTTCGGAGACAGCGCCCGGGGTGGACGGGACGGGACTCTCCTGCCTGCGGTGCGTTTCATCAGCGACAACTCGGCGCAAAACGTGGCGGCCCTCAAGGCACTCGCAGAGCGGCTCCGCCTGCGCGGGCCGGAGGTGAAGACGCTCGCCTTTGCGCACTCCGGACCTCTCGACGGCCTGGGCCCTCTCGAAGACTTCGCCGCGCACTAGGAAACCCTGGCGCCAGGTCGCCTGACCTTCTGCTCTAAAAGACGGCGGGCGGAAGCTCCCCCATGTCCGGCGGCACGCGGCGGAATGGGCGGACGGTGACGTCCTTCCACACCCCGCCCACGGTATAGGCGTCAGCGGCCAGCCAGTCGTCGAACTCGGCGCGGTTGGCAAATTCCATGAGCAGCATGGAGCCCACCATCTCTCCGCCGTCGTTGAGGATGGCACCTCCGTCGAGGAAATGGCCGGCGCCCCTCAACACCCGCGTGCTGGCGAGGTGCGCAGGGCGGGCAGCGGCGCGACGCGCTGGCGCGCCCGCATCCACTCCGTCGTAGGCAAGGACGAGAAACGTCATGGGTGCCTCCGGTGTCGACTGAAAATGGGCCACAGGCCGATGCAAGCGCCCCGGGCGGACCCAGGGGGCGGGCATGGTACGCTTGGCCGCACATGTCGTGCACGCCGTGCCGTTTCCTGCTGACGCGCGCGCCATGAAGGCCGTCCTCTCGGGGCTTTTCTGGGCCTTCTTCGCGCTGAGCTGCATCCCGCTCTTCGCTGGCGCGGTGCTGGTGTGGCTGCTCAGCACTCCCTTCGACAGGAACGGCCGCGTCCTGCACCTCTATTCGTGCTTCTGGGCCCAGGTGTACTTCTACGTCTCCCCCATCTGGCGGCTCCGGGTGGAGGGGCGCGAGCGGCTTCCCTGGCACGGGGCGGCCGTCCTCGTCAGTAACCATGCCAGCCTGGCGGACATTCTCGTCCTCTTTGGCCTCTACCGGCCCTTCAAGTGGGTGTCCAAGGCCAGCAACTTCCGGCTGCCCTTCATCGGCTGGAACATGCGCCTCAACCGCTACGTCCCACTGGTGCGTGGGGACCCGGACAGCATCGGGAAGATGATGGCAGCCTCGGAGGCCTGGCTGGACAGAGGTGTCCCGGTGCTCCTCTTCCCGGAGGGCACGCGCTCCTTTGACGGCCAGATGAAGGCCTTCAAGGACGGGGCCTTCCGCCTCGCCCTGGCCAAGGGCTGTCTCCTCTACCCCATTGTCCTCTCCGGGACGGCCGACGTGCTTCCCAAGCACGGGCTCGTGCTGCGAAAGCGCGCCGATTGCCGGGCCAAGGTGCTCGAGCCGGTGGACCCCAAGCCCTTCGGCACGGACGTGGCCGCCTTCCGCGACGAGGTGCGCGCAAGAATGGTGGCGGCCAAGGCCGCCCTCGACGCTGAAGCCCGGCCGTAGCGCGCACCTCTCCCCCGCCGGTTCCTTTGCGAGACCCAGGTGGCTGACCAGGCGGTCCCAGGGTGACCAGCGGCAGCGCCGGCCTCGAACGCTAACGGGACGAGGGGCAACACTGCCGTCTTGCCCCTTCTGTCGAGTCTGGCGAGACTGTCCGTTGTCGGGGCTTTGGCGCCTCGAGGGGGGAAGTCCCATGCGTAGCGTCTCGATGAGAACGCTGGTCGCGATGGTGGCAGCAGTCGCACTGGCCGGCTGCTCGGGGGGCAGTGGAGGCGGAGGTGGTGGAGGAAGCGCGCCCACCATCACCAGCTTCACCGCTACGCCCAGCAGCTTGCCGGTGGGTGGTGGCTCCGTCACCTTCGCCTGGAGCGTCGCGGGGGCAACCGGCTTGTCCATCGACCAGAATGTGGGAGTCGTCACTCCGCTCACCACCGGCTCCACGACGGTGGAGGTGTCAACCTCCACCACCTTCACGCTGACGGCGACCAACGCCAGCGGAAGTACCACCGGGACGGCCCAAGTCACCGTCGCCGCCGCCCCAACGCTTCAAACCATCAGCGGGACAGTCGTCGACCTCGGCGGCTTCGCCGCCGCGGGCGACACCGTCATGCTGTCCAGCGGGACGTTCAGCGCGACAACGGTGGCGGATTCTGACGGCGGTTTCAGCGTGCCCGACGTCCCGACGGCTCCCTACACGGCCAGTGTTCTCGACACCGACGGAATCGACGCCACCGTCTACGTCGGTCTCACGCGAGCAGACCCGACGCTGACGGATTACGGCAGGTACACCCCAACCAACCGGAGTGCCACCCTGGAGGGCGTGGTCTCCGGCGGTTTCTACTCCGAGCCCGCCGGGTACAGCACCGTGGTGGGCTTCGCTTCGCCGCAGCTAGAGAGGTCTTTCACCACCGCGGCCAATGGAACCTACTCGGAGGCGATTTTTCGCTGGCTTGGCCCCTCAACCACCACCGGGGCGGTCTCCGCGCTGCAAATCCATGCGCCGGTGGCGTTTCCAACGGATTACCCAGGGTACGGCGAAACGGACGACGTGGAGCTCCAGGACACGCAAATTACCTCGGGCGCGGACGTCTCCCTTTCGGCGGTGACTGTGGCGACACTTTCCGGCACCGTGGATGTCCCAAGCGGGTACCACCTCACCTATGTGATTGCGTCGCTGCAGACGCCTTCGGGTGTCCTGCTTCAGCTCCTGGAGGACGACGCGCCCACCAGCACCGCATTCAGCTACACGACGCCCTCCATCTCGAGCACCTCGCTGGTGGTGCAGGCCGGCATCTCCTCGGATGTGCTGGGGTTCGTCAGTGCCTATGCCGTGAAGACGGGACTGTCCGCGAATGCCACCGGCGTTGAAGTCACGGTGCCCCCCTCAGCATCGCTCACGCTTCCGGAGGACATGGCAACGGATGTCACCCTCACCACGGCGTTTACCTGGACGGCCACGCTCGGAATCAGCGACTTCCAAGTCATCTGCAACGGGTCGGAGGGACCGACCTTCTACGTCTTCACCGCAGCGTCCACCGCGACCATCCCGGACCTCAGCGCGCAAGGGTTACCGCTTCCCGCTTCCACCACTTGCCTTTGGAATGTCCTCTATTACGGCCCGGCAACGACCGTGGACGAGCTGGCACTGGCGGGCGGCCTCTACCAACTCACGCTCGGCGACTACTCGAACGGGGAGAGCGAGCAGCGAAGCTTCACCACCAGCCCCTGAGGCCGGTCCCAAGCCGACGCGCGGCCCAAACACAGAGCCCGCTGCTTTGGCAGGACGAGGACGCCCCCCGGGGGCCGCTGGGGCTCCCCGGGCCCTTCGGCTCGGACGCTCGCGGCAGCCATTAACGGCCGCCGTCGCCACCGGGGCACCCTGTCCTGGGACACGGCAAGTGCCCGCCCTCCCTGGGTGCTGGGGCTACCCCTTCGGCAAACCTACCCTTTCTCACTGGGGCGCGGGCGACCCGGGGGGTGCCCGGGTCGGGGGCGAAGAAGAAATTCTTCGGTAGACTACCCAGGAGGAGTTTGAAGCCCCCGAGACGTTGAGTCTCTGAAGCAGCACCTACGGGGCACAGGCAGACGCAGCACAATGGCGCGCCACGTCGGCACGCCTCAAAAAAAGAGCCGCCGGGGGGGGCACCGAAGGAGCCGCTTTGGAAGTCACCCTGCGCAGGGCCCAGGCAAAAGACCGGCCACTGGTGGAGAGTGTGTTGCGCACGCACGAGCTCTCGCTCGACGGGATGGACGAACACTTCGGAAATTTCTGGGTGGCGGACGCGGACGGCAAGGTGGTGGGGACGGCGGGCCTCGAGGTGCACGGGCGCCTCGGCCTCTTTCGCTCACTCGCCGTGGACACGGACTTGAGCGGCACGGGCATCGGCAGCCGGCTCACCTGGCAACTCCTGGAGGAGGCGGTGGGGTTGGGCCTGCGGGAGGTGTTTCTCCTCACCACCACCGCTGCCGAGTTTTTCCCCCGCTTCGGCTTCGTCCGCTTGCGGCGCCGGGAGGTGCCCAAGGAGCTCCAGGAGTCGGCGGAGTTTGCGGCCTGCCCGGCCAGCGCCACTGTCATGCGGTGGTCGCCCACGGCCTCGGGTATCTACGAGCCGCCCACCGTCATCTAGCCTCAGGGCAGGGGCGCGACGCGCTTCACCGGCAACTCGACGCCGACGGTGGGCGCGCCCTGGGTGAGGACACTGACGGGCGTCTCGGTCTCGTAAAGCAGCACCCCCTGCAGGCTAATTCTCGCCCGCGCGCCGTAGGGGTGCGTCTGCTGGATGAGGCCCGGGTCGAAGAAAAGCTCGAAGGGCAACGGCCCCTGGCCGGTGGCCTGAAACTTCGTCTCGCCCACCATCGCCACGCTGGGTGGCTCGAGCGCGTCCCACACCCGCACCGTCACCTGTGCATTGGGCGGAAGGTCCGCGCGCGACGTCACCGTCCCGCTGAGGACGCCCTTCTGCTGGGGCGGCGGCTGGACAGGCCCCGACGTGGCGCACCCCAGCAAGCCGAGCAGCCCGAGGAGGCCCAAGGCCCCTCTCATGTCGGCACCGCCCCGGCGGGCCGCAGCGGCGCGGCCCCGGGGGCCGGCCCCGGACGGCTGCCACTCCCGCGGAGAAGCCACAGCGCCAGCACCGTCACCAGCAGTCCAACCCCCACCACGGCCCTGGACTCGAAGAAGGCCCGGGCCTCCGGCACGCGTAGCAGCACCATCTGCAGGCCGTTGTTGACGAAGTGCATGAGGACGCCCGGCAGCAGGCTTTGCGACTCGTAGGCCGCATAGCCAAGGACGAGGCCCAGCGTGGCGGCAGCGGCCACGTGGTAGGGGTTGACGTGGAAAACGCCGAAGGCCAGTGCGCTTCCCACCACCGCCAGGCCGCGGGAGCCACTCCGGGCTAGGCCCGTCAGCACCACCCCGCGAAAGCAGGCCTCCTCGCACACCGCCGGCAGCAGCCCGACGAGTAAAAGCGCCATGCCCATGGACAGCGGGCCGTGCTTCCCGAGGAGCTCGCCGAGCTGCTCGGAGTAGTCCTGGGCGCCCTGGAAGTAGGAGAGCAGGCTGCCAATGGCGAGCCCCACTGCCCAGCCTCCGGAGACGAAGAGGGCCGTGCCGAGGAGGCCACGGCGCGACGGAAGCCGTAGCTGGAAGGCCTCCCGCAGCGGCACCCGCATGAGGAGGGCCCAGAGGACGGCCGGCAAGAGGAAGAAGCCGAGCTCGCTTCCGGCAATGGCTCGGCCAACCTGCTCCTTGGTGACGGCCAGCATGAGCGGCACCGTGCCGTAAAACACCACCACCACCAGGAGAGCGACGAAGAAGAGGGTGTTGATGGGCGTGAGGCCACCCTTGGCCTTGCGAGCGAAAATGTCCTTCCACGGCTTCTCCCCGGAGAGGAGCACCTGCTCGGTCTCGAAGACGCGCGCCGCCAGCACCACCCCCATGGCCGCATAGGCGAAGCTGGAGATGAGGACTTCCGTCCCGAGGAAGAGTGTCGCCCGGCCATTGAGGAGCTCGCGCATGAGGAGCGCCACGTTGGTGAGGGGCACCAGCGCCAGCACCGGGGTGAGCTCGACGCCCGGGAGCGTGCTGCCCAGTGCGGCGAACACCACCAGGAAGAGGAGCGGCATGAGGTAGCTCTGGCCCTCCTTGTACGTCCGGGCCATCACCCCCACCGCGACGTAGAGGGCGGACAGCAAAAGGGCGGCCGGGACGAGGGTGAGAAACAGCGTCAGGCCCACCCGGGGCCCCATGTGAAAGCCACCCTGGGCCGTCCCGCCGTCGCCGGAGAGAATTCTGCCGATGGCCAGTCCGAGAGAGACAATGTTGGCCAGCGCCGCCACCAGCGTCATGGTGACGACGGCCAGGTACTTGCCGGCCACCACTTCCAAGGCATGCACCGGGGCGGTGAGCAGCGTCTGCAGCGTTCCGCGCTCCTTCTCGCCGGCCGTCAAGTCAATGGCCGAATAGAAGGCCGCCGAGGCCAGCAGCACCAGCACCATGTAGGGGAGGATGGAGCCGACGAGGCTCGCCGCGCGTCGGGCGCTGCTCGACAAGTCCTCCTCCTCCACCAGGAGGGGTCGGGCGCTGATGGCCGGCTGCCCGAGGGCGACCATCCGCTCCTCGAGCAGCAGGGCCTCGTGCTTGCGAAGGACTTTCAGCACTCGGTCCTGCATGGCGTCGGACTCGAATTGGGTGGAGTCGGCGTACACCTTCACCGAGATGCTGGGGCCCACCGGCCCCTCGGGCGTCAGAAGCACCACGTCCACCGTCTTGTCCGTCACCAGCTGGCGCGCCATGTCCTCCGGAGACGGTGGCACCGAGGCTCGCCGGTCGACCAGGGTCGCGTTTTCCTTCAGCACTGCTTCGACGGCAGTTTCCGGTACCGGTCCCCAGACGGCAATGCGCGCCGGCTGGGACTTAATCTGCTCCCGCTTGTTGCTGGTGAAGCTGCCGATGGCGGTGAAGAGGAGGGGGTAGAGGACGAGGGGCAGCACGAGGGTGGTGAAGAGCGCTCGTCTGTCCCGCAGGGTCTCGACCAGGTCCTTCCGGAAAATGTGCCAGACGATTAAGGGCCTCACGCCGCTTCTCCAATCCGCGAGAGGAAGGCGTCGGTGAGGGTGCGGGCGCCGGCGCGGGAGACAATGTCCGCCACCGGGCCGTCGTCCAGGACGCGGCCCTGGTGCAGCAACACCACCCGGTCGCACAGCGTCTCGGCGTCCCCCAGGACGTGGGTGGAGAAGAGGATGGCCTTCCCGCGCGCGCGCTCCTCGCGGAGGGCGTTGAGGAGGAAGCGCCCGGTGACGACGTCGAGCGCGGTGGTGGGCTCGTCGAGAATGAGCGCCGGCGGGTCATGAAGGAAGGCGCGGGCCACATTCGCCCGTTGCTTCTGGCCGGCGGACAGCTTCCCAATCTGTCGGTCCGCGAAGTCCTGCATCTGAAAGGTGCTCAGCAGCGTCTCGATGCGACGTCCAAGCAAACCCTCCTCCATGGCATTGAGGCGCCCGAAGTAGCGCAGCACCTCGCGCGGGGTGAGGCGCTGGTAGAGCGCTGTGTCACCGGTGAGGAAGCCAAGCGAGCGCTTGAGACCAAAGGCGTCGGTGCTGGCTGCATGCCCGTCCACCCATGCCTCGCCCTCGGTGGGGGTGAGAATGCCGGCCAGCATGCGCAGGACGGTGGTTTTCCCGGCTCCGTTGGGCCCGAGGAGGCCCACCACCTCGCCCTTGGCCACCTGGAAGGACACCCCCTGGGCGGCAGTGACGGCGCCGTACCGCTTCGTCAGGCCGACAGCCTCAATCATCCGCTCCCCTCCCGTGCTGGCGCCTTTTCTGCCTGTTTGCCACCCCGCCGTCGAGGCCCAAACGTGGCCCGCACCTCCGGGTGTCGGCCGAGCAGCGCGAGCGCCTTCTCGAGCAGCGTTTTTCCTGGCTCCATGCGGTGCCACGTCGAGGCTCCGCTCGGGTGCGGCAGCGGGATGGCGTCCATGGCGTGGCCAGAAAACTCCACCCGCACCTTTTTGCCCACCACCTCCAGCAGCTTCCCCCGGTGCCCGAGCACCCGGGCAATGGCCAGCGTTCCCACCGGGACAATGAGGCCGGGCCGAAGAAGCTGTACCTCGGCCGAGAGCCACTGGTGGCAGCGCTCCACCTCGTCATCGTCCGGGCGTCTATCCCCGCCGCCCTTGGCCTTTCCTGGGAAACAGCGGGCCACCGCAGAAATGTAGACGCGGGCTCGCACCGTGGCCTCGTCCGCGCCGGTGGCTTGCTCGAGCCAGCGGAAAAGCGTGCGCCCGGCCGTCCAGGCGAAGGGACGCCCGAGGCTGGCCTCCCTCGGGCCCGGCGCCTGGCCGACGAGGAGGATGCGAGACGTCACCGGTGCCCCGTGCACCGGCGTCCCCACCATGCGAGGGCAGGCCCGGCAGGCCGAGAGACGGCCCTGCAGCGCCCTGAGGCCTGAGGAAATGTCGGTGAAAGGAGGAGCGCCGGGACGCATGAGG